>Ga0265303_10001870_pt1 | contig 13064 bp, 8 predicted proteins | sample Helome_2_FD_192494 | JGI IMG/M metagenome (GOLD analysis project Ga0265303, IMG submission 192494) | Marine sediment microbial communities from subtidal zone of North Sea - Hel_20160317 (Illumina Assembly) | ecosystem: Environmental > Aquatic > Marine > Subtidal zone > Sediment ...
GCCTTGCCGCTCTTGTAGACCTCCACGCCCGAAACACCCTCAGACGCGATATTGCCGAAGTCAAAATTGCGGTTCAGACCGCCGGTCGTCGGCATCTGGCGGCCGTTGAGCAGTACCAGGTTGAAACTGGGGCCGAATCCGCGAACCGTGACGCGAGCACCTTCACCGCGCTCACGGTCGATCGAGACGCCGGTAATTCGCTGTAGCGACTCAGCAAGGTTGGAGTCCGGGAAATCGCCGATGTCCTCTGCGCTGATCGCATCGACTACGCCCTTCGAAGCGCGTTTGACATCCATTGACGCCTTGAGGCTGCCGCGAATGCCGATGGTCACGATTTCCTCCATGACCTCCTCTTGTTGCGCGACAGCGCCTGGCGAATACGCTGTTGCGCCCAAGGCGACTGCAACGCCCGCCGCCAAAGGTGTCTTACGGAATGGTGTGTTTTGCATGCTCAAGCCCCCTAGCTTGCTTTTTTCGTGTAACCAATTGATTGGTTTCAGTTTTTCGGTAATTTGGTCGGTCAGCGGCTAGTTTCAAAAGAAACTGACAACGCTGTCAGTACGTATATATACTTAATGCTGACAGCGCTGTCAAATGTATCTACAATCGCCGTTCGATCACACGAGTACCCGGGTATTAGGAGCCGCAATCCGTGGAAGCACTTACCGTCGAGTCCGCCCGCATACGAGGTGCCTGGCAAGGGCGCGTCTCGGGCTGCCTGCTTGGCAAGCCCGTCGAGGTGCTTTCGTTTCAGGAAGGACAGGACGGGCTGCACGCCTACCTGGAGCAGGCAGGCGCCCTGCCGCTCCGCGACTACGTACCGTGCCTTGAAAACACCACCGTAGATCGCCTCGGTCGTGCCTGTTGCCGCGGGCACATCGTCCGGGCCGAGCCGGATGACGACATCAATTACACGCTGCTGGCGCTGTTGCTACTCGAGAACAAGGGCGTCGCGCTCGAAACCGCCGATGTTGCCCGGGCCTGGCTACAGCTTTTGCCTGCAGGCGCCACCTGGACGGCCGAACGCGCGGCTTACGGTACCTTGCTCCGCAATATGGCCGACGAGTTCGTGAACGGCGAAGACGCGGGCTTTGACCTCCTCGAGTGCTCGGATAATCCTTACAACGAGTGGATCGGCGCACAAATACGCGCGGACCTCTACGGCTGGGTGTGCCCGGGCCGCCCTGCCCTCGCCGCAGAACTCGCGCGTCGAGACGCGGCATTGTCACACCGCGATGAAGGGGTCCATGGCGCGGCATTTATCGCCGCTCTCGGCGCGGCGATCCCGGCTGTACCAAGTCTGCAGACCGCTCTCGACGTGGCACTCGAGCACATTCCCGGCGACAGCAGAGCGGCTGAGGCTGTTACCTTCGGGCGCGAATTGTCGGGCGCGAACGATGCCGTGGAGCGACTGCACGACAAATACGAAGGCATATCGCCAGTCCACACTATCAACAATCTCGCCCTCGTCGTCTGGGCGCTGTGCTCGGCGGCGGACGATTTTGGTGCTGCGATCGGCAATGCCGTAGCTGCGGGTTGGGATACGGACTGCAACGGGGCAACGGTCGGCGGGTTATTCGGACTGCGAGGCTTGCCAATACCGGACGCCTGGACGAACCCCTGGGCGGGTCGTATCGGCGTGAGCCTGGCCGGCTACGATGAACTGTCGCTGGACGAGGTCGTCGAGCGGACCGTCGTCGTTGCGCATCGAATAGACGGAGAGCCCGATGTCCTGCATTAAGCACATTGTTGCGACGGCGTTCGCGGCCACGTTGCTCGGCACAGCCATGCAACCAGCAACGGCGGGACCATCGCATTCTGTCGATCGTACAGAATATCGCGCGCCCAAGGCAGCGACCGCGCCGACGATAGACGGCGTCGCCGACGAGGCGATCTGGCAGCAAGCGCGCTGGCAGGAGCTCAAGTACCGCTGGCTCGGGCCCGAGTACTCGGACGAGGACTTTCAGGGTCGCTACAAGGTCGTCTGGACCGCCGACAAGCTATACATCCTCGGCGAATTCGTGGATGACGTCCTGATCGACACGCACCGCGACCCGCTGGAGCAGTATTGGGACGATGACTGCCTCGAGATATTCCTTGACGAGGACTATTCAGGCGGCGAACACCAGTACAACCACAACGCGTTCGCGTATCACATGTCTCTCGACAACCAGGCAATAGACATAGGCACCGACGAAAAGCCGCACAACTACTCCGATCACGTCGAGAGTCGCTGGCAGCAGCGGGGCAACAAGATCGTCTGGGAACTCGCCATCGACATATACACCGATAACTACATCGACGGCTCGGATGAGAATACGCCGATTACTCTATCGGCGGGCAAACTGATCGGACTCATGGTCGCCTACTGCGACAACGACGGCAGTGAATTGCGCGAGAACTTCATCGGCTCCGAATCGGTGCCAAGCGGGCCCAAGGACCGCGGCTGGATCGACGCCGGCCTGTTCGGCGCGCTGATTCTCGTCGAATAACACTATAAGGGGACGTACCTTGAACAGGGGTGCAACAAACAACGCCGCCGTGTGCGGCGAATTCATCGACATCTTCGGTGAACGCTATTACGCGATCCGCAATGTGGACAAGATGCCACCGTTTTTTGTCAGCGTCGTGTCGAACGTCGACCACTGGTTGTTCATTTCCTCAACTGGGGGATTGACGGCAGGTCGTGTATCGCCCGAGACCGCGCTGTTTCCGTACACAACGGTCGACAAGATTCACGAGAGCACTTCGCACACGGGCAGCAAGACCATGCTGCGGGTCGAATCGCTGGACCAGCAGTATGACTGGGAGCCGTTCAACCGCGAGCACGATGGCTGCTATCCCATCAGCCGTAACCTGTACAAGAACCTGTTGGGTAACAAGCTGTGCTTCGAGGAAGTCAATCACGACCTGGACCTCGTGTTCCGCTATACGTGGCTGTCAAGTGAGCGGTATGGTTTCGTTCGCCACTGCGAGCTGCAGAATCTCAGCGACCACGCAATAACCGCCGAGCTTGTGGACGGCCTGCAGAATATTCTCCCTGCAGGCACGCCCGGATTCACGCAGACCAATACGAGCAACCTGGTTGACGCCTATAAGTGGACCGAACTCGACGAACAGACCGGGCTGGCGCTGTTCAGCCTGTACTCGGGCATTACCGATCGGGCCGAGCCCTGCGAGTCGCTCAAAGCAAACACGGCCTTTTGCCTCGGCCTGGACGGGCACAGGATACTGATATCCTCACAACAAATCGGCAATCTTCGCGCCGGCAAACCCATCGAGCAGGAAGTTCACAAGCGCGGCATTCGCGGAGCGTACCTTGTGAACGTGTCTCTGGAGCTGTCCCCTGCAGAATCAAAGCAATGGCGGATCGTCACCGATATCGAGCAGAGCCAGGCGCAAGTTGTCGAGCTAAGGAGGCAGCTGGCGGACCCCGTCACCGTAGCCGACGCCATAGATTCGTCAATTGACCAGGGCTCCGATGAAATCGCCCGCATCATGGCGGCCGGCGATGGCTTCCAGGTCACGGCGGAAGAGAACGTCTCGACACATCATTACGCCAACGTGCTATTCAACATCCTGCGCGGCGGAATCGTCAACAACCAGTACAAGGTGTCGTCGCGCGATTTCGCGAACACGATAGGCACCTTCAACCACGGTGTTTATCAGCGCAGCGAGCGCTTGCTCAATGGCCTGCCCGAGACGGTCGACTTCACCGAGTTGCTGTCGACGGTCCGTGAACAGGGTGATCCGCAACTTGAGCGCCTTTGTTGCGAGTACCTGCCAATCACGTTCGGACGCCGACATGGCGACCCGAGTCGTCCATGGAACCAGTTCGCAATCAAGATCCGGGACGAGCGTGGCGACCGACTGCTTTCCTACCAGGGCAACTGGCGGGATATCTTCCAGAACTGGGAGGCTTTGACATTCAGCTACCCGGAGTTCGTCGAGAACATCATCGCCAAGTTCGTCAATGCCTCGACGGCCGACGGCTACAACCCGTACCGGATCACCAAGGAAGGCATCGACTGGGAAGTCGAAGAGCCTGATGATCCCTGGAGCTATATCGGCTACTGGGGCGATCACCAGATCATCTACCTGCAGAAACTGCTGGAGCTCTCCGTGCAGTTTCACCCAGAGCGCCTGGGCCGGATGCTGCACGAGCCGATCTTTTGCTATGCCAACGTGCCCTATCGGATCAAACCTTTCGAGGCCTTGCTTGCCGATCCGAAGCACACGGTTCTTTATGACGAGGAACTGGCCGTTGAGATCGAGCAACGCGTCGCCGAGATCGGCGCCGACGGCAAGTTGCTGCTCGACAGCAACGGTCTCGTCTACCGCGTCACGCTACTCGAGAAACTGCTTGTTCCATTGCTCGGCAAGCTGGGTAACTTCGTGATCGACGGCGGCATCTGGATGAACACGCAGCGCCCCGAGTGGAATGATGCCAACAACGCCCTGGTCGGCCACGGCCTGTCCATGGTCACACTCTGCTATATGCGCCGCTATGTCCGCTTCCTGAGGGGCCTGCTCGAAGGCGAGTCCGGTAATACGGTACTGTCGGGGGAAGTGAGCCAGTGGCTCGCGGAGACCGCCACTGCACTGGCTAGCGTGCGCACATTCCTCGATACGGGCACGGTCAGCACCGCACAACGCTACGAGGCGCTCGCCGCACTCGGTGAAGCCTCGAGCCGCTACCGTGACACCGTTTATGGGCAGAACGGGTTCTCTGGCAAGGTGACTCAGCCGATGGCACCGATCATGGCCATGCTCGACGATGCCCTGGTCGCGATCGATCACAGCATTACTACCAACCGTCGCAACGATGGCCTCTACCATGCCTACAACCTGATCGAACTGCAGCCCGGCGCCGCGGCGATTGACACACTCTACCCGATGCTCGAAGGCCAGGTTGCGGCGCTGAGCGCAGGCTCCATCCCGCCTGAAGAAGCCGTTGCTATCCTCGAAGCACTTTTCGACAGCGACATTTACCGACCCGACCAGCATAGTTTCATGCTGTACCCGGATCGCGAGCTGCCTGGATTCCTCGCCAAGAATCGCGTGCCGTCCGATAAGGTCGAAAATATTCCGCTGCTGGTGCGCATGCTCGAGGAACACGACGATCGCATTATCGTCCGCGACGCAGAAGACAGCTATCGCTTCAATGCCGACTTCACGAACGTGAGTGATCTGGACGCGATGCTGGACGACCTTGCGACGGCGTATGGCGATGAAGTAGAAACCGCGCGCGCGCCTTTGCAAATGCTCTACGAGCAAGTATTCAACCACAAGGCGTTCACAGGACGGTCCGGAACGATGTTCGGCTTCGAGGGGCTCGGGTCGATCTACTGGCACATGGTTGCCAAGCTGATGCTGGCCATAGAAGAGAATTTCTTTGCGGCTATCGGCCTGGGTACCGAGTCGGATGTTACTCGGCGGCTCGGGCAACTCTACTATCGCGTACGCGAGGGCATCGGCTTCAACAAGACGCCGGTCGAGTACGGCGCATTTCCGACAGATCCGTACTCGCATACGCCGAAGCACGGCGGTGCGAAGCAGCCTGGCATGACCGGCCAGGTCAAGGAAGAAGTGTTGTCTCGATTCGGCGAACTCGGCGTCCTGGTAAGCGACGGCGTGGTTCATTTCCGGCCGCACCTCCTGCGACAGCGCGAGTTCATTACCGAGCCCCGGGAGTTCTGTTTTCTCGACGTTCAAGGCAACTGGCAGGACATTACCGTGCCGGCTGGAGGCCTCGCGTTTACATGGTGCCAGGTTCCGATCATCTACAGCCTGAACGACGACGCAGCATCATCGCTGACGATTCTCCGGGACGACGGAGCGGAGGATCGCGTGACGGATCTTGTTCTCTCCGCTGCAGATAGTACCGAGATCTTCCAGCGTAGCGGCCACATCCGCAAGATCAGCGTTTCACTACAAACAAATTTGCTGTTTGCCGAATAAGTCAATCAAGGACCACCAATGTCAAATCATTACCAAAGAACCCTGTCTTTGGCCGGTATCGATATTTCCCGGCTGTCACTCGACGATCTCCGCTCGCTCGTCAGTAAGATCCTCGATGCAAAGATTCACGGCATCTGCTTCAGCCCTTATACAGAAGGTCAGGGCCCGGGAACCGAGCTCGACGAAGCGCAGATACGCGAGCGGCTCGAGGTGGTGGCGCCGTATGTCCGCTGGGTGCGCACATTCTCCTGCAAAGAGGGGAACGAAATGATTCCTCGCATCGCGGCGGAATTGGGTCTCAAGACGATGGTCGGCGTCTGGCTCGATGATGACCGGGAACAAAACGAAATCGAAATGAACAACGCCATCGAAGTAGCCAGGGCCGGTCACGCGGACATCCTGGCGGTTGGCAATGAAGTCTTGCTGCGCGATGAACTGTCCGAAGACGAGTTGCTGGATTACATCGCTCGTGTCAAGCAGGCTGCACCCGGGGTCGCGGTGGGCTACGTGGACGCGTATTTCAAGTTCGTCGACTACCCGCGTACGGCGGACGCCTGCGATGTCATCCTGGCGAATTGCTACCCCTTCTGGGAAGGCTGCCCGGCCGAACATGCCCTGCTCTACATGAAGGAGATGTATCGACGTGCAGTCTTTGCCGGGAAGGGGAAGAAGGTGATTATCAGTGAAACCGGCTGGCCAAATGTCGGCACCGCCGAAGAAGGCGCCGTGCCTTCGTTCGAGAACGCCATCAAGTATTTCGTCGATGCGTACCAATGGGCGGAGCAAGACGGTATCGAGATCTTCTACTTCTCGTCCTTCGACGAAGCGTGGAAAGTCGACGCCGAGGGCGACGTGGGAGCTTATTGGGGCCTCTGGGACAAGGATGGAAAGCCGAAATATGTTTGAAGAACTCAATATGCACTTGGACTACGACAATGCGATCTGCTATTCCGGCTATCGCGAAGGCCAGTACCCCGGCGGCACCTATCCGTCATACGACGAGATCAGGGAAGATCTCCTCATACTGGCAAGCAATTGGAAGTACCTCAGGCTTTACGATTGCACTCCCCACGCTGAAACGGTGTTGCGCGTCATTGCCGACGAAGCGTTGGATTTCAAGGTGATGCTGGGTATGGACATGGCGGCCGAAATGAGTAACCCGCATTGCCCCTGGGGAGCCGACTTCAGCGCTGCGACGCTCGAGGCCAACCGCAAGACGAATAACAAGCAGATCGAAAAAGCGATTGCCCTCGCGAACCGTTACCCGGGCATCGTGTTTTCAGTTTCGGTGGGCAATGAGGCCAGCGTCGAATGGACCGACCACATGGTGCCGGTGGATAGCCTGATTGCTTATGTACTCAAACTGAAGAGCGCGATCAGACAGCCCGTCACTTTCTGCGAGAATTACGTGCCGTGGACCTACAAGCTGGAGCCGCTGGCAGAGGTGCTCGATTTCATTTCGATTCATACTTACCCGGCCTGGGAATACCGAACGGTCGAAGACGCGCTCGAGTACACCAAGCAGAATTTTCACTCGGTCGTCGATCACTATCCGGGCAAACCCGTCGTGATTACCGAGGCCGGGTGGACAACTGCGTCGAATGGTCGCGGCATCGAGCCGTGGAATGCCTCCGAAGAGTTACAGGCCAAGTACTACGCTGAATTGCTGGAGTGGACGACGGACGAGAAAATACTCACCTTCGTTTTCGAGGCATTCGACGAGCCCTGGAAAGGTTCTCCCGACCCTCTGGAACCCGAGAAACACTGGGGCCTTTTCAAGCTGGACCGAACACCGAAACTCGTCATGCAGGAGCGCTACGCTCACATGCTGCCCTGATCGGGGTCCGGCGACGACGCGCCAACGTTCCGATTATTTCCTACTGATTATTGCAGGGGAACCGGTTTGACAGCGTTGTCATTTCGACTGTAGTCTGTTTCCGAATGAGAACGCGCAAAACGGACAAGTACAAGATTCTCGCCGATGTCTAGGCCCACGATCTTCGACGTCGCCGAGCTCGCCGGGGTATCGATCAAGACGGTTTCGCGCGTCGTCAACCGCGAACCCAACGTACGGGCGTCGACGCGCGAACGTGTCGAAAAGGCAATCGCCGAGCTCAATTACCGGCCCGACCAGTCCGCACGCAACCTGGCAAGCCATCGCTCGCACCTGATCGGCCTGGTCTATGATGATCCCGACGCCTACGAGCTGCCCAGTTCAGGCTATATCATCAGCATGCAACAAGGGGCCCTCAAGGCCTGCAGATCGGCTCGGTCCGAATTACTGATTCACCCCTGCAACTATCGCGACAAAAACGTTGCCACACGACTCAAGTCGCTGATCGAAGAGACGCGGCCGGCCGGCATCATACTCGCCGCACCCTTATCGAACATGCCGAAGATAGTGCGAGCGATAGAGGCAACCCGAACACCTTACGTGCGTCTCTCCCCGGGCAATAAGAAAGAGAGGCATCTTTCTGTCGCGACCAATGATCGTGAGATCAGTGCCGAGATGACCCGCTACCTGGCCTCACTGGGGCACAAGAGAATCGCGTTCATCACAGGGCACCCGAGCCACAAAGCGGTAGCCAATCGACTGCTTGGCTACCAGGACGGACTCGGCGACAGTGAACTGGAATTCTCGGAGGAACTCGTCGCAGCCGGGGATAATTCTTTCGGCTCTGGCGAAGCTTGCGCCGAGCAACTGCTCGACCTGGAAGAACCTCCCACCGCGATCTTCGCCGCCAACGATGACATGGCTGTGGGCGTCATTCGTGTCGCTAACCGTCGCGGTGTCCACGTGCCGCGACAGCTTTCGGTGGCGGGTTTCGACGATATCACCCTTGCACGCCAGATTATTCCGGCGCTGACTACCATCAGGCAGCCGCTGGCCGAAATGGCCGAGCGTGCTACCGAGATGCTGGTAAACGGCAAGAGCGAGAAAGCCACCTCGAAAGACTTTGACGTGGTTCCCGCAACATTGCAGATCCGCGATTCGACAGGACCGGCGCCGGAAACGCCGTGATGAATGCCGATTGATACACCCGGACATTCGATAACTGTCGTTGCGGTCATGCTTCTTACCCTTCTATCCGGCGTTGCACCTGCGGATTCGGACGACCCCAGGTTGCTTCGCGTCCCTTACCAAAGCGATGTCACAAAGCTGGAACGGGATTACTACGTCTACCTGCCTGCGGCCTTCTCCGAGCAACGGCGGTGGCCCGTGATGCTGTTCCTGCATGGCAACGGCGAGCGCGGCAACGCCAAAGACGAACTCGATTACGTCATGGTTCATGGGCCCCTTTACGAAGCCTGGGTCCAGAAACGCAACCTGCCCTTCGTCATTATTGCCCCACAGCTGCCCATGTACGAGATGGGCGATGAGCCGTACATCAGGGACAGGACGGCCGAGAAGATTCCACGACGAATGGACAAGGGCACACCGGCGAGAGACCCGAAATTTGCTTCCGCCGAACCGATGGACGGATTGCCTGCGAAAGCTCCCGGTCACTTCGGCATCGAAGGGCCGCCCTGGGGTTGGCCGCTGCATGAACACGAGTTGATCGACATGGTCGATAACGTCATCGCCAATTTTCGGGGCGATCCGCGACGCGTATACGTCACGGGTCTCAGCTACGGTGGTTTCGGTGCCTGGTATATCGCGAGCAAGCACCCCGATCGATTTGCAGCTTTAAATCCGATCGTGGGATATGCGCATCCCGATTTAGTCGACTCGATCGCAGAACATCAGGTTCCCGTCTGGTGTTTTGCGGGCGGAAGAGACCGTGTCGTTCCCGTCGAATACTTCTACGCAGGCATGAACAGGCTCGAGCAACTCGGGCATCATGACGTGCGATTTACCGTTGAAGAAGACATGAATCACGACGTCTGGACGCGTGTCTATGCAGGCGAGGACATCTATGACTGGATGCTGGCCCAATCGCAGCAGGATTGACGTCGGCCTCATACCCGCGAGTGTTTAGTCAATTCAAGAACACAAACGTCATTTAATTGACAATCGCGGGGCCCTGCTATAGCCTCGATGACAGCGCTGTCAAAAAGAAATGTCCGATAATTGCTGCTTTGTTTGCAGTCTTTCGCAAAGGCCTCCGGCACGCAATTAAATAATAAATCAAGGGGTTACTATGTCTCACCGCATCTTGCGCACAGTTCCCTGTGCATTCCCTGCATCTCTGATTGTTGCTCTCTTCATGGCGTGGGCTGCCCCCGCGGCAGCGCAGTGCGACGCTCTGCCCGGCTGCGTCCTGGTCTGGTCGGACGAATTCGACGGCGCCGCGGTGGACACATCGAAGTGGACGTTCCAGCTCGGCGACGGCAGCGAGGTCGGCCTTCCGGGCGGCTGGGGCAATAACGAGCTGCAGTACTACCAGGCCGAGAACGCGACGGTCGCCGGTGGGTTCCTGACGATCACGGCCAAAGAGGAGTCGGTAGGCGGCCTCGATTACACCTCTGCGCGGATGCGCTCCCTCGGCAAGGGCGACTGGACCTTCGGCCGCATGGAGATGCGTGCCAAGATGCCGATCGGCCAGGGCTTCTGGCCGGCCTTCTGGATGCTTTCCTCGGACACCTCGATCTACGGCCCCTGGGCCGCAAGCGGCGAGATCGACATCGTCGAGTACATCGGCAGCGAGCCGGACAAGATTTTCGGCACCATCCACTACGGCGCGTCGTTTCCGGGCAACATCTTCACGGGGACCGACTACTTCCTGCCCAGCGGCACTTTCAACGACGACTTCCACGTCTTCGCAATCGAGTGGGAATTCGGCGAGATCCGCTGGTACATCGACGGTATGCTCTACGCCACCCAGAATAACTGGTTCTCCACCGGCGGGCCGTTCCCGGCGCCGTTCGACGTGGATTTTCACCTACTCCTGAACCTGGCCGTTGGCGGGAACCTCCCGGGGCCCCCTGACGGCACCTCGGTGTTCCCGCAGGAATATGTGATTGATTACGTGCGCGTTTACCAGCAGCCCAACGACCCGCCCATGGTCGCGATTACCAGCCCGACGGCGGGTGACATGATCACCCCGGGCGACGACCTTACGATCACCGTAAGCGCCACGGACGACGGCGCAATACAGAACGTTCAATTCCTCCAGGACAACGCGGTCCTCGGTGAGGACATGACAGCACCCTACGAGTTCACTGTCCCGAGCGTTGCAGCCGGCTGCTATACGCTCAAAGCGCGCGCAAGAGACGACGGCGGCAAGCTGTCCTCATCGGATCCGGTCGATATCATGGTCGGCCCCGGTTGCCCGCAGGCGCCCTACCTGATGACGCCGACTTCCATCCCCGGCACGATCGAGGCGGAAAACTACGATCTTGGCGGCCAGGGACTCGCCTATAACGACGTTGACGCCTCCAACAACGGCGGCGCTTATCGCCCGGCCGAGGGCGTCGACCTCGAGGGCACGACCGATGCCGGCTTCGGCTTCAATGTCGGCTGGACCGTGCCGGGCGAGTGGATCGAGTACCAAGTGGACGTCACGGCCGGGACCTACGACGTTCAGGTCCGGGCAGCGTCGGCGGTGGCCGGCGGCACACTCCACCTCGAATTCGACGGCGTCGACAAGACCGGGCCGATTACCGTCGACGGCACCGGCGGCTGGCAAAACTGGATCACGTTCACCGTCGAGGATGTGGAACTCGCTGCCGGCGTTCAGACCATGCGGCTCTCGGTCGACTCCGGCGAGTTCAATGTCAACAAGATCACGATCGACGTGCCGGAGCCCCCCGACCCCGGCGGTCCGATTGTGTTCGACGATATGGAACAAGGCGGCTGGTTCTTCTTCAATGGTTCGGTTGGCGGCGGCGGCGGCGGCGCCAACGCGGTCGACCTGCCTCCCGAGGACGGCGGCCTGTTCTCGCTCGAGACCGGCTGGGGCTCGGGCGGCGTGCCGGGCTTCTTCGGCGGCTTCGGCAGCACCAACCCGGTCGATCTCACCGGCGCGACCCACTTCAGCTTCTGGATCAACCCCGATGCGGACCAGGATTACACGCTCGAGATCAACCTCCAGGACGACGACGACGGCGACAACGACATCGGCTCCCCCGCCGACGACGAGTTCCAGTTCAACTGTGTCGTGAGCCCGACCGGCCCGTGCGCCATAAGCGGCGGCGGCTGGCAGCTGGTGACGATTCCGCTCGCCGACTTTTTCGACGACAACTCGTTCCTCACTGGCGGCAATGGCGACCTCGACCCGGTACCGACTTCGGCCGGCGGCAACGGCCAGCTGATCAACGTGGTCTTTGCGGTGATTGGCAATAGCGGCTCCGACGCCACCTTCCGCACCGACTACTGGACCTTCGGTGGCCCGGCGGCGCCATCGCTCGCGGTCTTCGACGACTTCGAGGACGGCGACTCCTCCGACTGGGGCTTTTTCGGCGGCAACGCTGCCGGCGGCGGCGGCGGCGTGCTCGCCGACCGGCCAAGGAAGGCGCCTTCTACTTCTCGACCGGCTGGGGCGGCCAGGGATCGAGTAGCGTGTTCTACGGCGGTGCGTTCAAGAACGTCGCCGAGGCCGACCAGCTGGTAACGCCGCTCAGCCCATGGTTCAACGTCTGGGTGCTCAACCAGTCGAATGCCACGGTCGATCAGTACACGCTCGAGATCACGCTCCGCGAGGACCTGGACGGCAACGGCTGGACCAACGGACAAGAGGATTCTTTCCGGCTCGACACGGTGTTCCCGAGTTCCGCCTTCGACGACGAGTGGAGGCTCGTGAGCGCTCCGCTCAGTGGCTTGACGAATCTCTTCACCGGCGGCGACGGCACCTTTAACGGCAAACTCGACGAAGTGGTTATCGTCGTGGCCGGAGTCGAGGGCGCCGATGGTTCGACGGTCGAGGTCGACTTCGACTACTTCGCGCTGACGGCCGGCGGCCCGCTGGTCGAGCCGACCGAGGTCGTGTTCGACGACATGGAGCACGGCGACCCGTTCGGTAACGGCTGGTTCACGTTCGGCGGCTCAGTTGGTGGCGGCGGCATCGATCCCAACTTCGTCGACCTGCCGCCGATCGTTGGAGGCAGTGCCTCGCTGCAGTCCGGCTGGGGCTCGGGCGGCGTACCCGGATTCTTCGGCGGCT
>Ga0265303_10001871_pt1 | contig 13064 bp, 11 predicted proteins | sample Helome_2_FD_192494 | JGI IMG/M metagenome (GOLD analysis project Ga0265303, IMG submission 192494) | Marine sediment microbial communities from subtidal zone of North Sea - Hel_20160317 (Illumina Assembly) | ecosystem: Environmental > Aquatic > Marine > Subtidal zone > Sediment ...
TGTTGGCCTGCTCGTTGTTCTACTAGCTCTTTCCGCCTTCTTTTCTGGCTCGGAAACGGCTCTTATGAGCCTCAACCGCTACCAACTCCGACACAAAGCGCGCGAAGGCCACCGCGGCGCCCGACTTGCAGAACGGCTCCTGAAACGCCCCGATCGACTCATAGGATTGATTCTGCTGGGCAATAATCTGGTCAATTTCTCCGCCGCGTCTCTGGTCGCGGTAATCGCGTTCGAAGTCGGCGGCCAGCCCGCGGTGGCGGTGGGCACCTTGTTCCTGACCCTGGCAGTATTGATTTTCTCCGAAGCAGCACCAAAGACGCTTGCCGCGCTGCACCCGGAACGCCTCGCTTTTCCGGCAGCACTGATCTACTTTCCGTTGTTGAAGATAACCTACCCGATCGTCTGGCTGACTAACGCCGCATCAAACGGCGTCCTGTTCCTGCTCGGCGTCCGGGATAATGGTAACGACCTGCACGCCCTGACGCGCGAAGAATTGCGTACCGTGGTGCACGAGGCCGGAGCGAGAATATCTTCACGCTACCGCGAAATGTTGATAAGCATTCTCGATCTCGAAAAAGTGACTGTCGACGACGTAATGGTGCCGCACAACGAGATCATCGGCATAGATCTCGACAGCGAAAATCTGGAAATCGAGGCCATCATCAACGACAGTCAGCACACTCGACTACCTGTTTATCGTGACAATATCGACCAGGTTGTCGGTATTTTGCATTTGCGCAAACTGGCCAATCTGGCACAACAGGATCTGACCAAGGACAACCTGCAACGCTTGCTTTCGGATCCCTATTTTGTTCCTGAAGGTACGCCCCTGAGTACGCAGCTGGTGCAATTCCAGAGACGACGCGAGCGCATCGCGCTGGTCGTTGACGAGTATGGCGATATTCAGGGCATCGTTACTCTTGAAGACATTCTCGAGGAAATTGTTGGCGAGTTTACGACCGACCCGGCCGACGACGAGGACGACGTCGTCAGCGAAGGCGCAGACACGTTTATCGTCGACGCCACGGCTAACATCCGTGAGCTGAATCGATCGCAGAACTGGGACTTGCCTACAGACGGCCCGAAAACGCTGAATGGGCTAATCGTCGAGTTACTGGAGACCATTCCTGCGCCCGGCACCTGCCTGAAAATCAACGAATACCCCATTGAGATCGTCGAAACCGACGACAACCGAGTTCGCTCCGTCAGAGTGAGCCAGCACAGACCGACGGCCTAGCACGCTACCTCAAAGCGGCTGTTTACCAGGCCTCGTCGATGGCTTCGTTCAATCGACGCACGCCGGTAACTCTGATGCCTTTCGGTACCCTTTTTGGCATGTTGCCGACGGGTACAATCGCTTGCGTAAACCCCTGCTTCGCCGCGGCCGCAATTCTTTCGGCGCCAAAACGTACCGGTCTGATCTCGCCGGCCAGGCCGATCTCCCCGAAGCAGACGAGGCGCTCCGGGCAGGCGCCGTCACGAAAACTCGAGACTATCGCCAGCAAGGCTGGCAAATCGACGGCTGTCTCACTAATCCTCAGGCCACCAACCACGTTGACGAACACATCTTCACTGCCAAGGGTGAGATTGCCATGCCTTTGAAGCACCGCGAGCAACAGCCCCAGGCGATTCTGGTCTACGCCCTGAGCCAGTCGCTTCGGGTAACTCCCGTTGCCGTCGGCAACTAACGCCTGAATCTCAACAAGAAGAGGACGGCTACCTTCCCAAGCGACGGACACGATGCTACCTGGTTCCTTAACCGAATCGCGCGACAGGAAAATTGCCGATGGGTTGCTGACTTCGCGAAAACCCACCTCTGTCATGGCGAACACACCCATCTCGCCACTTGCGCCAAAACGGTTCTTTACGGAACGAATCATTGTGTACCGACTTGCAGGGTCGCTTTCGAAATACAGCACCGTATCCACCATGTGTTCGACGGCCCGTGGACCCGCGATCGCGCCTTCCTTGGTAACGTGCCCGATCACAAATACGGAGACTTCGTTCTGCTTCGCAAATTGCACAATGCGGCCTACGCTCTCGCGCAACTGAGCAACGGACCCCGGAGCTGACGGAAGTTGTTCGCAAGTCATCGTCTGGATGGAATCGATGACCAGTACTTTGGCGCGGCAGCGTAGAGCCTGTACCAGCACATTCTCGATCGATGTATCGGCCAGAAGGTTCATCATGGATGCGTCGAGCCCGAGCCTCAACGAGCGTTGCCCGATCTGACGTAAGGATTCCTCACCCGTGGCGTAACAGACTGGCAAATCGGCCATCAGACTGGCGGAGACCTGCTGCAACAAGGTCGACTTGCCGACGCCGGGATCACCACCCAGAAGAACGACGGCACCCGGCACCAGACCACCACCAAGGACACGATCGAACTCACCGAATCCTGTGCCGTGCCGTTGTTCGATATCGTCCGGCAGCTCACCGAGCCGTCGGGTCCGGGCGCTGGAGCGCGATCCCGAAACCGATGAAGAGAATGTCGTTTCGGACAGCGTATTCCACCTCAGACAATCGGGGCACTGCCCTGCCCATTTGACGCTGTGCGCGCCGCATTCCGTGCAAACATACGCCTGCTTTGCCTTTGCCACGGCTATATCACCCCGGAAGTGGTCGTGTTTTGTATCGACGGCACCAGGCAAACTTTATTAGAAGTTGAGAAATATTCGTTATCTCATTGTTAAATAAAGAATTTATTTGCGCTCTATTGTTAATGGCGCGACGCTGGTCCGGATTATTGTCAAATGCGCGCAACGCGCGACAGGGCTGATAATAGCATCGCGCCACCGACCCGTATTACATAAAAATGCCAACCCTATCTCATAACAGCTAGCGCCGTTTTCCTATAATTTCGGCCTTAAAACAGGGACATGACGCAACTTGAATCCGGGACAATACCCAAATCGCAAACGGCTTATCGCGCTCGCTTTCGCCAGCGTCTTATTATTGCTGGTTTACGGCCCGCTGGCGCAGTGGTTTGTGTCGGCCGACCATCTGCTGTACGACCAACTTGCCGGCAGGCTACCGAACAAGGCGCTTAACGACGCCTATATCGTTAGTATTGATCCGCAAAGAGCGTCCCCAGACGAGGTCTTGAAGCAGTACGGCAATATCATAGCGCGCCTGCAGGCTGCGAATGTCAGCCGTATTATCCTCACACGACCGCCGAACGTCCCGATGAAGGATGATCTACCGGAATGGTCGGCGACGGTAAATTCGAGCCCGCCGATATTTGTTCCGTCTCGGCATCGATTTGCAGAGGTGTTCCCGAACGCCGGATTTGTCGATATCAGCCCCGACAAGGATGGTGTGCTGCGGCGCTCCGAACTCTGGCACCTGAACGGTGGCGTCATGTCACCCTCACTGCCTTTGGCGATCGCGCTGGCCAAATCGGCAACGGCTACGGCACCCCGACTGTCGAGGTCCGATGATGCCATCTATTTCTCGAATTACGCGGAAGTACCGCGGCTGAGTGTGGCAGACATTGTGAACGGTGCCACGACGCTCGCGGGCGCCACTGTCTTCGTTGATTCTGATCCCGCTCTGGCAGGCGCAACGGCGCTGTTGCCCTCGGGACAGTTCGTGACTCATTCAGAACTGACCGTTGCGGCGCTCGCTGACATCGAAAACGAACAGATGATCATAGCGCCGTCGTGGGTCAAAGCGCTGGAGTGGCTGGCGCCCGTACTGCTCGCAATTATTGCCGTACTCTTCATGCCCGATCGCAATCGACGCGAGGTCGCGGTCCTGACGTTAACCGCGGTGGTCTCGCTACTGCTTCTGGAGGCGCTGTTGCTGCTTGGGCTGCATGTTCGTATTGATCTCGGCCGCGCCATCCTGATTTTTTCCGGCGTCGCCATGCTGAGCGCCTACCTCGTGACCGATACCAAGAAGGTCACGGTCGACGCGTTCAAAAAGGGCAGCGATTTTCTGTCGGCAGGTCGACTGGAACCCGCATTCGCCGAATTCCGTCGCTGCAATCCATCGGAGACAGTCGCAGCCATGATGTACAAATTGTCGCTCGCTTTCGAGGAGCAAGCCAAGCCCGAGCGTGCTGAGGCTGTTCTCGAATGGATGAAACGAACTCACGCGGGTCCATCACATAACGAACTGTCGACCGATAAGATCAGTGGCGCACCGCAGAGACTCGGGCGCTATGTTATCCAGCGGCGCATCGGACGCGGCGCGATGGGCGCTGTGTACCTGGCCAAGGACCCCCGCATCAACCGCGCCGTCGCCGTGAAAGCCATCCCGATCGAAAAGGAGTTCGAGGACGAGGAACTCAAGGAAGCGCGACTGCGCTTTTACCGGGAAGCGGAATCGGCGGGCCGCCTGACACACCCGAATATCATCACCGTGTTTGATGCCGGCGAAGAAAAAGGACTGGCGTACATCGCCATGGAGTATGTGCCAGGCGTCGCGCTCAAGGACTTCACGAATCCGACCCGGCTACTCGCCCCGAAACGGGCCCTGGAACTTTGCGCAGCTACCGCTGAAGCACTTGATTACGCACATAATCAGGGCGTTATCCACCGTGACATCAAACCGGCGAATCTGTTGTATAACCCGAAAGACGGTTCCTTGAAGATCAGCGACTTCGGGGTCGCGCGGATGACGGACAACAATCGCACCAAAACCGGCATCGTGCTGGGTACCCCGATGTACATGTCGCCGGAGCAACTGGGTGCGGAAGATCTTACGGGACTATCGGACTTATTTTCACTTGGTGTTACCCTGTACGAGCTACTGGTGGGTGAGGTCCCGTTCAAAGCGTCGAACATAGCCGTACTAATGACAAAGATTACGACTGACGATCCCGCGCCGGTGTCATCGCGACGGGCCGGAATCCCTCCGAGTGTTGACGCCGTTCTCGCCAAGGCGTTGGCAAAGAAACCGGAAGATCGCTTTTCCTGTGGCGCCGAGATGGCTATCGCGCTGAGGAATTGCGCGAGATTCTCCTGATTTTCGAATGAGCGATATAGAAAAACATACATGAATCTGCGCGGAAAAATTGAATTTGCCGAGGTCACGGATACCGGCCGTGTGCGGGAGCACAATGAGGATGCGATCGGGTCTTTGCCCGACATCGGCCTGATGGTTGTGGCCGACGGCATGGGCGGTTACAACGCGGGCGAAGTTGCTAGCGGAAGCGCCATACAGAGCGTGACCGAACTGGCCACAATTGGAGCGGGTCGCGAAGAAGGCGATGAAATTGATCCGCACAGCGGCCTGATGCGCCAGTCGATCGTGCTGCGTGACGCGGTCTACCGGGCGAACAAGATCATCTATCAGACGGCTCAGAGCCAGACACACTGCGAAGGCATGGGTACAACAATTGTCGCGTGCATGTTCTGTGACAACAAGGTGTCGATTGCGCACGTCGGCGACTCCCGGGCATATCGAGTGCGCGGCGGTCAGCTGGAGCAAATTACGCTCGATCATTCCCTGCTGCAGGAACTGGTCGATCGTGGGTTTTACTCCGAGGAAGAGGCCCAACGCTCGACGAATCGCAACTACGTAACCCGGGCGCTGGGTGTCGAGCCCACAGTGGAAGTTGAGGTCAACGAGCACGAAGTGCTTCCTGACGACATTTATCTGCTGTGTTCCGACGGCTTGCCGGACATGGTCGAAGATGACGATATTCACTTAACTATCAGTACTTTTAATGCTAGTCTTGAGGTGGTTGGTCAACAACTCGTTGACTTGGCCAACGACCACGGCGGGCGAGACAACATCTCGGTAATGCTTGCACAGGTAAAAGAGCCCTTCCCAGCGAAGAGGGGTTTACTTGCGCGGATTGCCGGTTGGTTTCGCTCATAAGGGATGCAGCTGTCTAAGAGCGAGAAAAAATGGCACGGTTATTTCTAAGTCTGGACAATCAGGTTCTGGCCGAATACAACATGACTAAGGAGCGCTACACGATCGGGCGTCTTCCTGATAATGACGTGAGAATTGACAATCCTGCGGTCAGCGGACATCACTCGCTCATCATCAATATTCTCAATGATTCCTTCCTTGAAGACCTGAACAGCACCAATGGCACCTATGTCAATGGCAAGCTGATCAAGAAGCACGCACTGCAACATGGCGACGTTATTACGATTGGCCACCACCAGCTGCGTTTTTCCGATCAACAAGTCAACGACGAGGAGCAGGACGAGTTTGAAAAGACGATGGTGATTCCATCGGGCCAGCAGAACGCGGACCAGCTCGCAAAGGCCGAAAAGGCAGCCGAGGCTGCTGCCGCAGAAGCTGCAGCAGAGTCTGCAGAATCGGACGCGGCGGCCGCTGTGAAACTCGACCCCGAAGAGGCGGTCGGGCTGCAGGATGAGCCACCCGCAGATGAGGCCCCTGCCGAGGAGGCCCCTGCCGAGGAAGCTCGGGAGTCAGCTCCGGAGAGAAAGGAAGATTTTCGGCCGTCGGCTACGCAGGTCGGTGTCGATCCCGCCGACGTGCCCAATGCCCTGCCACTAGGCAAGCTCCAGGTTCTAAGCGGCGCTTTCGCGGGACGTGAGCTCGAGCTTAGCAAGGCACTGACGACGCTGGGCCGTCCCGGTGTGCAGGTTGCCGCGGTAACGCGCCGAGCCGAAGGATATTACATCGTGCATGTCGAGTCCGGCGAAGAAGGCGACTATCCGCTCGTCAACGGCGAGCCGATAGGAGCACAGGCCCGCAAACTTAGTGACAACGACGTCGTGCAGCTGGCCGGCGTAAAGATGGGCTTCTACTCGACCTAGTCGACGACTTCGCTGTCTTCACGGTTCATAACGCCACACAAGCTCGTAAGGAATTGCGTCAGCCCATGGCGCAACCTGCTCGACGGGCAGGCCGTTCCCCCAAAGAGTCGCAATGTCGCCAAAGGCGTCCGGTGCGTCTGGCCCTAGATCTACGGCGATCATGTCCATCGATACTTTGCCGATAAGTGGTACTTTGCGGCCATTGATCAGCACAGGCGTGCCACTCCGAAAATGACGGGAGTACCCGTCCCCGTAGCCCGCAGAGATGACGCCTAATTTGGTGTTTCTGTCGCTGATATAGGCGCCTTTGTAGCCGACCTTCGCTCCTTCCTGGAGCGGTTTTTTCGCTATCAGCCGTGCCTCGAATTGCATGACGGGTTTCAGCCCCAGATCGACACCGGTTTGTTCGGCAAAGGGTGATATCCCGAACAGCGCAATTCCAGGCCGAATCCAGTAATCGCCCTGAAAGCCGACTTCTTGCCGCGCGTCGGAGACGGCGGGCCAGCCGAAGATACCGGGTGTATTGCCGATACTCACATCCCCAATGAAACCCTCGACGATCGATCTGAATCGACGCAATTGATCGGTGGTAGTCGTCGTCTGCAGTTCGTCCGCACTGGATAGATGGGTCATCAGCCGCAGCTCGCCGACCGCAGGCGCCTCTTTCAATCTGGACAAGACCTCCTGCGCATCCTCGGGTGGAAATCCCAGTCGATTCATTCCGGTATCGAACTTGAGCCAGATGTTGACGAATCCGGCACCGGCTGCTTCGAGCATCCGTAACTGCTCGGGACAATGAACGACCGGCTCAAATTGCCACTTGACGGCCGCCTGCAACTCGACGTCGTTCATGACGCCGGCCAGGAGTACGATCGGCGAACTTATGCCGTTCTGTCTGAGCTGGATAGCCTCAGGCACCCGCGCCACCGCAAACGCATCAACATCTGTCAGATGTTGCGCAACCGTCACCATGCCATGGCCGTACGCGTTTGCCTTGATGACGGCCATGACTTTGGAGCCGGGCGCGGCTCTGCGAACAATCTCCAGGTTATGTTTCAGTGCGCCGAGCCGAATGAGCGCTCGAGCTCCGAAACTCACGGATACGCCTCTTCCGCATACGCATCAGGTACCCAATTCTCGAACTTGGTGTAGCGTCCGACGAACGTCAGAGGAAAATCGCCAATCGGACCATTACGTTGTTTGGCGATCGCAATGTCGGCGATTCCTTTGCGTGGCGTATCCTGATTGTAGACTTCTTCGCGGTAAATGAAGATGATCAGGTCCGCATCCTGCTCAATAGCGCCCGATTCACGAAGGTCCGACATCACCGGTCGCTTGTCGGTGCGTTGTTCGACGCTTCGATTGAGCTGAGACAACGCAATCACCGGGACCGCGAGTTCCTTGGAGAGGGCTTTCAGCGATCGGGAAATCTCAGAGATTTCTGTCGCTCGATTCTCTTTGCTGCCTTCGACTTGCATCAGCTGCAAATAGTCGATGACGATGAGGCCAAGATCGTGTTCACGATGCAGGCGCCTGGCCCGTGCACGGATTTCCGTCGGAGACAGACTGGGCGTATCGTCAATGAATATTGGTGCTTCCGACATCAACTGCACAGCCGTATTGATTCGCGACCAGTCTTCGTCCGGAAAATTACCGGTCCGCAGGTGCGTCTGGTCGACACGACCCAACGATGAAATCATGCGCAAAGCCAGTTGCTGCGAGGGCATTTCCATCGAGTAGATCGCTGTCGGTACCTTCGACCCTATCGCGGCGTTCTCCGCAATATTCAACGCCAATGTGGTTTTGCCCATCGACGGTCGACCCGCAATGATCACTAGCTCACCCGGTTGCAGTCCCGCCGTCAGCTTGTCGAATTCGTTGTAGCCCGTCGAAATACCGGTAATGTTGCCCTCCGACTGATGCAACATATCTATGCGATCGACGGCCTCGGGAAGAATCTGTTTCAGGGACTTGAAGCCCCTTTTTCCGCGACTGCCTTTCTCGGCAATCTCAAAAACCATCCGCTCCGCATCATCAAGGACTTGCGACGCGGTACGGCCGTCTGATGCGAATGCGTTACCGCTGATTTCGTTGCCTGCATTGATCAGCGCACGCAGCGTCGAGCGCTCACGGAGAATCTTGGCGTATGCCCGCGCGTTGGCAGCGCCAGCGGTTTCGTTGGCCAACGTCGCCAGGTACGCGAGCCCGCCCGCCTGATCGAGTTCACCGCGGCTGTCCAGGTGCTCGGACACGGTAACAACGTCGCAGGGGCTTCCGTCTTCGACCAGGTTGGCAATGGCCGCGAAGATCAGCCGGTGGTCCTTGCGGTAGAAATCGTCGCCGACGACGACGTCGGCAATCTTGTCCCATGCTTGTGCATTGAGCATCAAGCCGCCGATCAGCGCTTGCTCGGCTTCAATGGAGTTTGGCGGCACCTTGAGGCGCTGCTCGGCGCCTTCGTCTGCGTAGCCATCGTCCAGCGCTCGGACCATTTTATGAGTTTCCTTGCCAGCCAGTGTCAGATATCAATCCCGACTCAAAGGTACCACAGCCGACCGTCACTCGGCAGCAACAACCCGAACTGTGACTTCTGCATCGACCTTACTGTGCAAATGAATACCGATGACAAACTCACCGAGTTCGTGGATAGGACCTTCCGGCATGCGTACTTCGGAGCGCTCGATCTCGACCTGTATGCTCGCCATTGCATCCGCAATGTCTATTGGACCAACGGAACCAAAGAGCTTGCCTTCGCTGCCGGCGTTCGCAGGTATGACCAGTTCGAGCCCGTTGATCTGTTTGGCGCGTGCTTCTGCTTTCGCGATTTCTTCGGCTGCCGCTTTCTCGAGCTCCGCACGACGGGCCTCGATTTCCTTCATGTTCTTTTCCGTCGCCAGCGCGGCTTTGCCCTGAGGTAGCAGATAATTGCGACCATAGCCGGGTTTAACTTTGACGAGATCGCCGATGCCACCAAGATTTTCCACGTTTTCCAACAAAATAACGTTCATATTTCGGACCTTTTAAGCTTTCTTCAAACGGCGCCGGAATCCAAACCAGGCGTCCGTATAACCAAATACCGCCAATGCCGTCATGAGCAATACCTGCAAAAACGGCAGTAACACATAAACAGCAATAACCGCCGCCAACGGCAGCTGCCCTTGCCCGTGCAGCCAGTGCACGATTGCCAGGCCCTGCATCCAGAAAACCACGAACAAAACGAACGCGAGATTCTGCAACCAGGCCACATCGACTACGAACGCAGACAATGAAGTCACCGCCATAGTCAACGCGATGACACGTCCAAAGTCCAAGTCTCGAAACCGGCCATAATTGCCGGTTTCCTGTGGCAGACCCTTGTAAAGTGCATACCCCAGCAATAATCCAACCGAATAAAGCACCCAAAATGCCAGCACGGCCGATACTGTCATCACCTCTGCGCTGAGCAATTCGGTGTTCAGCTGCAGATTATTCTGCTTCACAATTTCCGCCATCGTCGTCATATACGGTTGCCAGAATGCGACTGGATCAACGACGACAACATAAAACCCTACCAACGCCAGTGCTGCGATTATTACCGACACCTGCATCGTTAGCGTCAGCGACCGCGAACTAAGCAGCAGCAGTGCCAACAAGAACACAGGTACCCAGGTACCCGCCATCAGCGTCACTATCGACGCAATCGATACGCCAAACAACAGCGATACTGTGAGCAAAACCGAAGCCGCGATGAGTACTTCCACCAGGGCGAGCTTCGATCCCTGCGCAAGTATCAGCAGAACCAGTATCACACCACTGGTCAACTGCGGCGCCGGCAGCAACAAGGTTACAGCCAGGCCCAGTACGGCGTTTTGCGGTCGTGCAACCAGCCACGCGGCCAACGCCTGCACGAGACTTCTCCTGCCGCTTTTAGTGCCGGTCGGTGTACGGCAGGAGTGCGAGAAAACGAGCTCGCTTTACTGCCGTAGCCAGCTGGCGCTGGTAGTGAGACTTGGTCCCCGTAATACGACTCGGAACAATCTTGCCCGTCTCGGTAACGTATGCTCTGAGCAGGTTGAGATCCTTATAGTCGATCTCTTTGATGCCCTCGGCTGTGAAGCGGCAGTATTTTCGCCGGCGTGAATAACGACTCATAACGATTCTCCTCAGGCACTCTTGGCGGCAGCATTTTCCGCTGCGCCTTCTTCTGCGGCTGCTTCCGGTTGAGCCGATGCTTCTGGTTGCGCGGGCGTTTCGTCCTTGGCTGGTGCGTCGGAATCAGCCTCCGGATCAGCCTCTTCAACCGCATCCTCTGTCTTCTTTTCAGCGGCAACATTGGCCCGCATAGCAGCCTCCGCGGCGGCTTTTGCTTCCCGGCGCTGCTGAGCCTCCTTTTCCTTGGCCTTCTCTTCAGCCACAGCTACCGCCATCGGGGACGCTTCGGTAACCGCTTCATCGCGAGAAATGACCAGGTGACGCAGAACCGCGTCGTTGAACTTGAAGGCGGTCTTGATCTCTTCAATCACGGAAAAACCACACTCGACATTTAATAGAGCGTAGTGGGCTTTGTGGATTTTATTGATCGGGTGAGCCAGCTGGCGTCTGCCCCAATCTTCGCTGCGGTGAACATTACCGCCGGATTCGGTCACCATGCCCTGGTAGCGTTCCACCATGGCAGGTACCTGTTCGCTCTGGTCCGGATGAACCAGGAACACGATTTCATAATGTCTCATTGTCTTCCCTTTTGGATTAAACCCACCGGATAACCTGATCAAACTTCAGACTACCCTCGAGGATTACAGCTACCCGGACATCCGGTGCAGCAAGAGGATAAAACCCGCCAATTTGGACGGGAGGCGCATCCTACCCAACGATCGTTACTGACGCAAGCCAGAAGGCCCCGCGATGAGCCCCTGAACGTCCAAACGCTAGCGCCTCTGGCGGACAATCTCGTAAAGGCAGATTCCGGTGGCAACAGAGACGTTGAGGCTCGCGACGACACCCTGCATCGGCAGGCTAACGAGCATGTCACAACGGCTCATGATGCTTTTGCTGAGGCCCGTATGCTCTTGGCCCATTATTAATGCGACCGGCCCCGTGAAATCCGCATCAAACAGGCCGCGGTCTGCTTTGTCACTCGTCCCGACGCAGCGCACCCCATAATCTCTCAGCCAGCTCAATACCCGACCAGGGTTCGAAACCGTAACGAATGGAATAGCCTCCGCGGCCCCCGCCGCGACCTTGCTCACCGCCGGCCCCAGCCCGGCTGCTCCGTGCCGGGGCACGACCACCGCATCCACACCGGCGGCATCCGCGGTGCGCATGCAGGCGCCCAGGTTGTGAGGGTCCTGCACACCATCCAGGATCAACAGCAATAACGCAGGCATGTCAGTGCCTTGCAGACGATTCTCAATCATCGTGCGCAGCCCAGCCTCATCCATCACGGTGCTGCGTCGCACCTCGGCAACAACCCCCTGGTGCCTCGACTCGCCGCTGATTTGCGTCAGTCGGGCACGATTCGCGGCCTGAATCTCGATGCCGGTACTGCGCGCCGCCGAGATCACGGCCTGAACCCTCGGGTTTGCGGTCTGATACTCCACAAAAATCTGTTTGATCTCGGCCGATTCTGCTGCGAGCAGTTGCTCGACCGCACGCAGTCCGGCGATGTACCGGGACTTGTTCACGTGCGCCTCTTTCGCCGCCCGGACGCACGCCCCTTTTGCGGTTTCCGTGATTCCCCATCGACCGGCCGGAAGTCGATCTTGCGCGTTTCCATATCGACCCTCTGTACGCGCACGCGCATCGCTTCGCCGAGGCTATAGGTTTTGCCAGTGCGTTCACCGATGAGTCGCTGCGAGCCGGCGTGGTATTGGTAATAGTCGTTGTCGAGGCTGGTGACGTGCACGAGACCATCGGTCAGCAACTCGGTAATCTGTACAAACAAGCCGAAATTCGTAACACCGGTGATCACACCATCGAATTCGTCACCCAGATGGCCTTCCATGTACTGGCACTTGAGCCACGCTTCGACTTCGCGCGTGGCGTCTTCCGCACGCTTTTCGTGTGCTGAGGTCAACGTCCCCAGTCGTTCCATTTGCTTCGGCGCGTAATCATAGCGGCCCGCCTTGCCGCCACGGACGACGTGCCGTATGGCCCTATGCACCAGCAGATCGGGGTACCGGCGAATGGGTGACGTAAAATGCGCATAGGAATCCAGCGCCAATCCGAAATGGCCAACGTTGGTCGGCGAATATTCGGCATGTGTCAGCGAGCGAAGCATGGCCATCGTAATGGCGGCGCTGTCCGGTCGATCCTTGATCTGCCGAACGAGCTTCGCGAAGT
>Ga0265303_10001872_pt1 | contig 13055 bp, 9 predicted proteins | sample Helome_2_FD_192494 | JGI IMG/M metagenome (GOLD analysis project Ga0265303, IMG submission 192494) | Marine sediment microbial communities from subtidal zone of North Sea - Hel_20160317 (Illumina Assembly) | ecosystem: Environmental > Aquatic > Marine > Subtidal zone > Sediment ...
AACGCACTCCACTATTGGCAAGTCCATCCAGTGTCGGGGTATGCACGAGCTTGTTGCCGTAGGCACCCATGACCGAGCAGGTATGCTCGTCCGACATGAAAACGATTACGTTTCTGCCACTCATTTCGTTGTGTGGATTAAACTAACTGTGCCACAAACAAATCAGGCTCCCGCAGGAGCCTGATCGTATTCAATTGCGAAACTGCCTATGGCAGCCATTTACGCCAGATCGCTTCGTTGGCCTCCATCCACTCTTCGACGACTTCTTCGACATCGCGTTTCTTGAAATCTATTTCGTAAATCATGCCCGCCTGTTGCTGGTTCGTCAGCCGATGATTCTTGATCAGCTGCACCACCTCGGGATGTTCCTTCATCAGATCCGGGTTGGCGTATTTAAACGTAATGTCATCTGGCCAGGAGGCATCAGCCGGCAACTCAACTTCAACCAGGTCCAGCGCAGCATGTATCCAGTGCGGCGCCCAGGCGTAAGCGATAAAGGGCTCGCCGCGCTTGTACTTGGCGAGCATTTCGGCCCAGTGCGCGGTTTCTGAACCGAGCGCCTGCGCGTAAAAATCGACTCCCAGCGAATCCATTCGTTTCTGATCTTCACAAGCCCAGGCGGCTACTGGACAACCGATCAAGTTACCCTTGTCACCGGATTCGAGGCTTTTGAACATGTGCTTATACTTGTTCAGGTCCTTGAATGACTTTAAATCCGGAGCCGATGCAGGAATCCCGCGTGCAGCATCGCCTTCGATGATGTAACGCGGCACCCAATAGGCAGTCTCACCGATGATGCCGGTATCTCCAAGGTGGACCACCGTACCATCACCACCGTATTCGCTGAGATACTTTTCCTTGGTGGGATTATAGGAAGGCCAGGTTTCACAGTTGTAAAACAGGTCGCCTGCGCGAATCCCCTCCCAAACGCCAGGTCCTTGAGGAATGTTCACAGTTTTGACCTTGTAGCCCATCTCGTTTTCCAGCACGTATTGAATGGTGCGGCAGGTTACCACACCACCAGTCCAGTCCGGATCGGGTACGGTAAGGCGCTTGGCTGCCTCCACGGAAGGAATCGAACCGACGCCAAGCATCAGTATTACAGACGCCAACGCGGCTTTTAGTTTTAATGACATTTTATTATCTCCTCTCTTCGGATATCGTTTTTTTCCGCCAGTTTAAGACGGGTTGGATCGATAATACTGACTGTCAATGCGGTTGTCGAGTCAGTCTATGTTCGTCATTGATCAGGCCAATCCCATTGCCTCGCGTTGGGTTTTGGTCCAGGCCTGTGACATGCGGTCGAGAATTATCGCGAGCAGGACAATCCCGATACCAGCCTGCAGCGAAAGGCCTATGCTCGCCATGTTCATACCGTCGAACACTTGCAGGCCAAGCCCCTTGCCGCCGATCAGCGGGGTCACGACCTCCATCGCCAGTGCCATCATGATGCCCTGGTTGATACCGAGCATGACTGCCGGAATCGCCATTGGAAGCTTGACCTTGACCAGGGTCTGTACTGTCGACGCGCCGAACGAATTCGAAACCTCGTCGATCTGCTCAGGCAGCTCGCGAATTCCCAGAGTGGTGCAGCGAACAATAGGCGGTAGCGCATAGATCACGGTAGCGATGACCGCCGAAACCTGCCCTCCCTGAAAAAACATGACCACCGGTACCAGGTAGACAAATACCGGCATCGTCTGCATCGTATCGAGTATCGGTTTGAGTATGGTATCGGTGGTTTTACTGTAAGCCGATAAAATTCCCAGTGGCACTCCAAAAATACAGCAAATCAGCACCGAGACGAGGACGGTTGACAGGGTGATCATGCCGAACAACCACAGGTCGGTGGCGCCGATAAACAGCAATCCCAGTAAAGTCGCTATCGCCAGTCCGCGGCCGCTGAACAAGTAGGCGCCGACGACGAATACCAGGCTGGTGTACCACCAGGGCAAACCTTTCAGGAAACTATTCAACGGGTTGATCAGTCCAAACCAGAGTGTCTCCTTGATTCCCTGCGTAATCGCGTAAAACAGATCGTTGGTGATCAATTCATCCATGTACTGGTTGACCGGGGTGCGGAAACGGTATTCCCACTCGCGTGGGAATTTACCGTACAGGTCGGTGTAGGCCTCGAGCAGCATCAAAACTGCGATCAACACCAGGCTCGCGATCAGGAAACTGCGCGCCAGCATGATTTCACGTACCTTGCCGGCAAAATCCGAATCATAAATTGCAACCAGCCTGCATACCAACGAAGTTACGGCCAGCGCGACAAAATTCCCGCCCAGGGCAATTCGATGCCATATCCAGTCGATGCCGTATTCGATGTACAGTATCGGCTTAATATTCTCCAGTCCCTGCGGAAACAAGCGAAACACGTGATCGTGTTGGCTACCGCTGGTCTGTTCGATGTGTCCCATCGCGTAGGTCACGCGATCGAGGATGATCGCCATCAGCACGATCGCGAGTCCCCCTTCGAGCGCCTTGCCGACATTGAGCCGTTGCAGCCCCTGGAACACGATATCACCCAACCCCGGCGAACCGATGAAAGTCGCCAATACAACCAGCGCCAGCGCCATCATCACGGTCTGGTTGACACCCAGTTTAATTGACGGCATCGCAAGCGGTATCTTGACCTTGATTAGCGATTGCACCCGGGTCGCACCGAAAGAAGTCGCGGCCTCGTCGATCCCGGCCGGGACCTGGCGAATACCCAGGTTGGTCAGGCGAACGACCGGCGGCAATGCGTAAATGACGGTTGCGAGAATAGCGCCGGGAGCGCCGATACCGAACAGGTAAAATGCAGGGATCAGGTAGACAAAGGCCGGCAGCGTCTGCATGGTATCGAGAATCGGTCTGAGGAAGGCTTCGAAACGATCGCTTTGCGATGCCATAACACCCAGCAGCACGCCGATTACGATCGCTATCAGGATCGAAATACACATCAGGCTCAGGGTTTCCATCGATTCGTCCCAGAAGTCCAGCACCAGCCATGAACCAACTGCGACTATACCGAGCAGGCCCAGGCGCAAACCACCATAGGCAAAAGCGGGTAACACCAGGATAACGAATACAACCTGCCATTGGGTAAAGGTCAGAAAATCGACCATCGACTCGTAAAACCAGACGACACCCGCGGCGACAGCGCGTGTCGTTGGTTGAATAACAGGAAAAAACTTGTCTTTGAAGGCGTCCGTTTGTTCGGCGAACGGAAATGACTCGATCCAGCTCTTCGGGAATATGGTTTCGCCACCGTGAATTTTCCAGATCACCAGGGAGACCGCTAGCAGCGCAAATGTGACTACCCAACTGCGGTGTTCTTCCCAAATATTGCTTAACCAGCCTGCGCGTGCCTGTTCTTCGTATACCGCGCTCATACATCCCCGCCCCATATGATTCGCGTTAGCTTATCCTCGATCAGCGGCTCCTGCAATAGCGACGCCGTTGGTTTACAGCCTGTTCGACCATGGGCTAAGATAGCTGGAGATTTCGGCAAATAACGAGTATTTCAATGTCAGAAACACCCCAAATCGTGTGTAAGAATATCTGGAAGATATTTGGTACTTATCCCAAGCGGACGCTGGAAAATCTCGACCGTTCGCTGTCACGCGCGGAGGTACAGGAGCAAACCGGGCACGTGATCGGCGTTAATGATGTCTCTTTTGAAATCAACAAGGGCGAAACCTTCGTTGTCATGGGCCTGTCGGGCAGTGGCAAGTCGACATTGGTGCGCTGTATTTCACGACTGATCGATCCCACCGCCGGGGAGATGATCATCGATGGTGAAGACATCATGGGCTATAACGACACCCAACTCACCGAGTTACGCCGCTTTCGAATGAGCATGGTGTTCCAGCACTTTGGCCTGTTTCCCCACCGCAAGGTAATCGACAATATTTCCTTCGGCCTCGAAATTCGTGGCATGGACAAAAAGGAACGCAAGGCCAGGGCAATGGAAGTACTCGAAAAGGTCGGCCTGGACGGCTGGGCCGATCATTACCCGCGCGAACTCTCCGGTGGAATGCAGCAACGTGTCGGCCTCGCCCGCGCAATGGCGGTAGACCCCGAAATCCTGATCTTCGATGAACCTTTCAGCGCGCTCGACCCGCTGATTCGACGTGAAATGCAGGATGAATTGATCAAGATCCAGGCCGAGGTACAGAAGACCATGATCTTCATTACCCACGATTTTCTCGAAGCCATCAAGATGGGTGACCATATCGCGATCATGAAAGACGGGGTCGTGGTACAAATCGGCACACCGGAGGAAATAGTGGCAAATCCCGTCGACGATTACGTGCGTGAATTTACCGAGGACGTACCTCGCTACAAGGTCCTCAGTGTCGGTAAAATCATGCGCGAAGCCTCGGACGCGACCAGGTCCAATGGGGCGCAGCGTGTTAATGAAGACGCCAAGCTCGACTCGTTAATCGATGTCGCCATCGCTGCGGACGGCCCACTCGCGGTGGTCGATGACCAGGACAAGATAATCGGTGAAATCGACCAGGCAATGATCTTGAAAGCGATGGACAGTCGCTCCTGACCCTGAAAGCTCAAATGTCGGCACTACCCCCGTTAAACAAACCTTTGACACAAGATGCAGCAGCGTCGTTTACGCTATCTACCGAGTATTATCTTTCCGCTGATATCTTCGAACTCGAAAAGCAGCAGATTTTTTACCGAACCTGGCAGTATGTCGCCCATGAATCGATGTTGCCTGATCCGGGGGACTATTTCACGCTGCAGATTTGCGATGAGAGCATATTTGTCATTCGCTCCTCCGACTCGAAACTACGCGCGTTCTACAATGTTTGCCGGCACCGGGCGCATGAATTATTACAGGGTGCCGGAAATGTGCGCAAACTGATTGTCTGCCCCTACCACGCATGGTCTTATGACAATGAAGGCAGTCTAAAAGTAGCACGCATGGGTGAACATCGCCCCGGCTTTGATAAAGCTGAATTCGGGTTAAAGGAAATCAGGCTCGAGATAATGTGCGGCTGTATTTTCGTCAACCTGGACGATCAGTGTGAAAGCCTGCAAGCGCTTGCTGCAGGTCTCGAGGCAGATGTTCGCGAACACATCCCCTATCTTGATGACATCGAACTCTGTGGCACCGACCTGCTCGGTGAAACCCGGATGGACGCCGGCTGGAAAGTGGTCGTCGACAACTACGTCGAATGTTATCACTGCCGTCCTGCCCATAAGGCATTCGCCTCGATCATCGATATGGACAGGTACCAAGTTGATGTTCACGACTACTGGTCACGCCAGTATGGCCCCGATATCCGTATCGAAAACATGGCTTACCCGGTAGATGCCGATGTCGGAATTCAAAGCTCGGTATTCTGGTATCTATGGCCAAATACCACGTTTAACGTTCTGCCCGGTTCAAACGAATTTGCCGTGTTCGCGGTAAGACCGGTAACCACGACCAGCTCTACCTTTGGCGGTCATTCATTTGCTGTCGGTGGAAAAGTCTATCAACCTCGTGTTGACTACGTAGCGGATATCCTGGCACCCGAAGATATTCACCTTTGTGAATCGGTGCAGCGCGGATTGAATTCGAAAAGCTATGACCAGGGCACTTTCATGGTGGATCCGGATCGTACCGGCGAGAGCGAATACGCCTTGCATCAATTTCACCGCCTGGTGCAACAGGCCCTAGCGATTGACTGATAGCCTTCCGTTCCGATCGATGGAAACAGCTTCGCCGGTTTTAATCTGTTTCATCTGTTCGCGCGAAATCTCCAGCACGGGAATGTTCATATCATAAAGCCGGTTGGCAACCAACGTACCGACGCTGATGTTGACATCAGGCTCGCCTAGCACGAAGGCGAGCGGCCCACTGCCATTGCGCAGTGTTTCCGCAATTCCACCCGGGGTACCGGCTGACCCCTTGCTTTGCGGGATGCACAAAATTTTGCCTCCAACCAGTTGCCGGTATTGCGGGTGATGCACATCGATAATCTCGCCATTTACCGGGTTGAATCCGCCCCAGAAACTCAACGTGTCATCGAGCACCAGTGCCGCTCCATCGGCGCAGCCGGCAATCAGCACCCTGCCCTCGATGTCGACTGATTGCTTACTCATGTGGCATCCCACTGATCGAGCATCACCTCGCCACTAACCGCGGATTCGACGCATTCACTTAAGCTTGCGATCAACACGTCCACCGGTAACATGCCCGGCGCGTAGTAGGCCCACTTCGCCGAGTTGGTCATGATCTTTCCGTTCAAGCCGTTAACGGCGGGCGAAAAATAGGTGCAGGTATCGGTGATTATCTTGACACCGGCCTGTTGCAAAGACTCGATCCATCCCTGCTGCTTTGCCTGTTCAAATACATGCCGACTGGTGGTCAGGTAAAATGTCAGTCGGGGGTCGATGCCGCGACCATCGAGCAGGTTAACCAGGCGTTCAAATTCGGTGTAGGAGAAATGAGGGGTACCGAGGGCGACGCCGGCCAGTGGTTGATCCGAATTCTTTCCGAGCTCATCTCGCGCTTGCCGCAGGTCATCGACATTTAACTCCATAACTTGCGTCGGTTGCCGACCTTGAAAGGCGATTTCGAGTGTTGCGGCTTCCGGGGTTATGCCAACCGCGTGAAACAACGGCACGCTGCCGGCCGAGCTGGCGGCCGCACTGACCGCCTTCAGATCGTCTTCGTCACAGCTTTCCGGCAAGCCGACAATTGCCGGTACCCGGTTGCCACACTTGCGCCCGATAACGTATCCGAGCAAGTGATAGAACAAATCATTGTTGCGGACTGCTTGTGGAATACTGCCCACATCAAACAGGATTTGAGCGGCTCGGGCCTCGTCTCGATGGAGCTTACTGAAAGGTACACGCCCGGTTATCGCAGCGCAGACATCAAGATAATCTCCATACATATTGCTGCGTGCGCCGATCACCGAGTTATAAAAACTGACCGCGTTAGACTCGGAACCGACGATGTGATCGCCGAGTCTGGGTCTGCCGGGTAATTGATAGGGCGCACAGGTCCACACCGGGTTACAGCCCAGCTTGACGTAGGCCTGCATCAATTCCCTTGCTTCATGCATTTCGCGACTCGCCAGGGGATCACGCACCGACAGGTCATTGAGCGACACCAGGCCATTGTTGGTCCAGGAAGGTACTGCCAGCGAAGCGCCATGCTCGAGCATGTAATTGACAAAGTCGAGATGCGCGCGCCCGTTGTAAAAACAGGCATCGATGTGCGCAAAACTGATATCGATCAGCGCATCTGCCTGATCGATATGAGCAGCGGTAACAATTGTTTGCATGGCAAATTGCATGGCCTTGCCAAGCCTGCCATCGAGTCGAGCCTGGTCCAGCTCGTTGAGTTGCAATTCCCCGGTTACCAATCGATCAACTCGCGTTTGCGGCGGTCACGGCAGGTATCAGACTCCATGCCATGAATACCCCCGGTTACCAATACCTCTTTAGTTGTGTCCATATCAGCACCAATCACTTGAGTTGGCCTTGTTAAAGGCATAATCTGCGGTTAATTATCGTGACATGCAAGGAGTATTTTATGGAGGACCTCGAAACCTGGCTGGAGCGCGTATACCAGGCGGATGGCGAACGTAAAACACTCGATACGCTCTACGATGAATGGGCACATGATTATGACCAGCAGTTGTGGGCAAGCGGCAATCCTTATATCGCGATCGCTACCGGCCTGATCGGTCGCCATGTGCGAGACTACGACGCCAAAATCCTTGATGCCGGCTGTGGTACCGGGAACATGGCACAGGTGCTGCACCAGATGGGATATCGCAATATCGAGGGACTCGATCCCTCGTCCGGCATGCTTGCGGTCGCGCAACGCAAAGAGGTATACCAGCAGTTGCATCAGCTTTATCTTGACAGCCGGGTTGACCTGGACGACGGCAGTTTCGATGCAGTCGTGGCTGCCGGCGTGCTCACGCACGGCCACGCGCCGCCCGAATCGCTCGATGGCATCCTGAGACTGTCACGACCCGGCGGTACGATCGTGTTTTCACTCTCGGCGATCGCTTACGACGAGCTCGGCTTCAAGCAAAAAATTGCCGAGCTCGAGGAAACGGGAAAATGGGATAAGCTCGATCAATCGCTACTTTTCCGCACCTACCCTTTCTCTGCAAAAGAGGCGCATTTACGCCATTGGGTGCTGGCCTATCGGAAATCCGATTAAGCTGTAATAGTCGTTAAACAATTCAGCATATTTTTGGTCAAATGGTTAGAATTGATCCTTGCAATTAGTTAATACGTATCTACTTCAGTAAATTCAAAATGATTAAGGTATAAACCAGGTGTCCGAACCAACTACATCTCGTAAGCCGCGACTCTGGCTTCGACTATTACTGGTGTTTCTACTGCTCATCGTCATGAGTGGCGCGCTGGGGTATAAAAAGTTTTTACAGATCCAGGAGCAGATCGCCCAGGGCAGCCAGGCGCCTCCACCAATCAGCGTAACCGTAGCCGAGGCTGAAACGGCACAATGGGAACGCCGTGTCAAGGCGATAGGCACCCTGGTGGCATTCCAGGGAGTCGATGTAACAACCGAGGTTTCCGGCGTAATCACGTCGATTAATTTCGAATCGGGTGGTGAACTCGAGCAAGGCTCACTGCTGGTCGAACTCGACAATCGCACTGAAACCGCCAATCTCGAATCAGCACGCGCCAAGTTTAATGCCGATAATAGCCAGTACAAGCGCCTGCTCAAGCTCAAGGATCAATCGTTTGTCACCAGTAACGATATCGATACCCAGGCATCGCTGGTCGACATCGCGAAAGCCCAGATCAACGTTGCCAGGGCCGCGCTCGAGAAGAAGCAAATCTTTGCTCCTTTTTCAGGAAAGCTTGGTATTCGACAGGTAGATCTTGGCGAATATGTCGCCCCGGGAGATACCATCGTCACCCTGTTGTCGCTCGACCGGCTATACCTCGATTTCACCCTGCCGGAAAGCAATTTTAATGATCTTATTATCGACCAGTTGATCGAGTTTCACGTGCACGCTTATCCGCAGCAGGCATTTAGCGCCAAAGTCGAAACCTGGAACCCACAACTCGATGCCAATACGCGTAATATCGCGATTCGTGCCGTGGTAGACAATCAGGAGCGGCTACTGGCACCTGGCATGTTTGCCGATATGAGTGTTCGCTCGAGGCGCGAGATGGAAGTTGTAACCATTCCCGAAACCGCAATCTTTTATAACATTTACGGCGAGGCCGTGTACGTCCTCGAAGCACAACCGTCCAGCGACGAGAACGCTTTACCGGATTACCGGTTAGCAGCCCGTCCGATAGATGTGGCCTATCGCAGCAGCGGACTTGCCGGTGTGAACAGTGGTCTTGAATCCGGTGATATCGTGGTTACCTCGGGACAGCTCAAACTCTACCCGAGCCTGCGGGTTGCGATCGTCGACGACGTACCCGAATACAGGACTTCTGGTCAATAACCCCTAATGCTGACCGATTATTTCATCAAGCGCCCGGTGCTGTCCCTGGTAATCAGCACCCTGATCGTGTTGCTCGGCGTGCAGGCCTTTTTCAATACCCAGGTGCGGCAGTATCCCGAACTCGAAACCTCGGTCATTTCGATTACCACTGCCTACCCCGGTGCCAGCGCCGAATTGATACAGGGCTTCATCACCACCCCGGTCCAGCAGGCGGTTTCGAGCACAGTGGGGATCGATTTCGTCCGCTCCAGCAGCAGTAACAGCGTTTCAGTGGTCGAAGTACATATGAAACTCGGGGTCGATGCCGATGTTGCCCTGACCGAAGTCAGTACCAAGGTCTCGTCAATTAGGGGAGAGTTGCCGATCGAGTCCGAGGACCCGGTCATCGCCAAGCAATCGGCAGAAGGCTTCGCGCTGGCGTACTATGGCTTCTACAGCGAGACGCTATCTGACGTTGAAGTCACCGATTACCTGCTGCGAACCATTCAACCCGCACTGGCCACCGTCAAGGGAGTCGCACAGGCCGAGATCCTGGGTGGTAAAACCTACTCGATGCGAGTCTGGATGGATCCGGTGCGCATGGCCGCGTTAAAGGTTTCGGCGGCGGAGATTGTCAATGCCATCAGTGCCGAGAATTACCAGTCAGCCGCCGGGCAGACTCGAGGGCAACTGGTGCAAACCGATGTCAACGCGGTGACCGACACCGGCGATCCGGAAATTTTCAAGCGTTTCATCATCCGCGAAGAAGGCGATAACAAGGTTCGTCTCGGTGACGTTGCCGAAATCGAGCTCGGTGCCGAAAACTATGACTCGCTGGTCATGTTCGATAACGTGCCATCGATTTACATTGGCATTAATGGCACTACCGATGGTAATCCGTTAACCACGATCAAGCTGGTCACCGCCGAGCTGGAAAAGATGAAAAGTTCTTTTCCACCCGGCCTCAATGTTGCGATTGCTTATGATTCTACCGAGTTCATCCAGGCATCGATCAACGAGGTGATCTTTACCCTGGCGCAGGCTTCTCTCATCGTCATCATCGTCATCTTCCTGTTCCTGGGGTCCTTCCGCTCAACCATGATTCCACTGGTCACTATCCCGCTGTCTATCATCGGCGTCTTGTTTTACATGCAGATCATGGGGTATTCGATCAATTTATTAACGCTGCTGGCAATGGTCATGGCGATCGGCCTGCTGGTCGACGACGCAATCCTGGTAGTGGAAAACATTTACCGACATATCGGCGAGGGTTTGAAGCCGTTGCAGGCGGCATTACAGGGTGCGCGCGAAATCGCAAAACCGGTTATCGCGACCACGATCGTACTGTGCGTGGTCTACGCCCCGATTGGCCTGCTTGGCGGACTTACCGGTGTGTTGTTCAAGGAATTCGCATTCACGCTGGTCGGTACGATTATCATTTCGACCATTATCGCACTGACCCTGTCACCGATGATGTGTTCGAGGTTGCTCAAGCCCACCATTTCCAACAACGCCTATGCCCGCTATGTAAACGATCTGTTCGAGGGAATACATCGCCGCTATGAAAATGCCCTTGCCAACTCGTTGAAAACCCGTTCCGTTACGGTTGTCTTCGTGATAGGCGTGGTCATAATGCTGACCGCAATGTTCCAGTTCATCCAGAAAGAACTCGCACCGGAAGAAGACCAGGGCGTGATCTTCACCTTTTCACAGGCACCCGATCACGGCAGTCTCGACTACCTGAACAAGTACACCGCACCCTACATCGATATATTTCGTAAGTATGAGGATGAATATGAATCTTCCTTCATGGCGAACGGCTTTGCCGGACCGACGGTATCCTTTGCGGGCATGCTGCTCAAACCATGGTCGGATCGCAAGCTGACCTCGGTCGAAATGATTCCGCAAATCCAGCAGGCGCTGGATCAACAGCCCGGATTACAAAGTTTCGCGTTTAACCCACCCTCGCTACCCGGTGCCAGCGGTAACACCCCGGTGGAATTCATTCTCAAGACCCAGCAGGGCTATGACCAGTTATATGGCGTGGTTCAGCAAGTCCTCAACAAGGCCCGCGACAGCGGCAAGTTTTTCTTCATCAAGAGTGACTTCAATTTTAGTAAACCGGAAATCCGGGTCACCATAGATCGCGAACGCGCCGATTCCATGGGCATTTCGATGCGTGAAATCGGTCAAACCCTGGGGGTGATCCTGGCCGAAGGCTATGTCAGTCGCTTCAACCTGGCCGGACGCAGTTACAAGATCATTCCCCAGGCGCGCCGCGAGGAACGTCAAAATGCCGAAATTGTCGGCCAGTATTTCGTCTACTCCGACCGCGGCGAACAAATAAACCTGTCAACGCTGGTAGACATCGACTATACCTCGGTACCCCGCGAGCTGGTGCAGTTTCAGCAACAAAACGCCGCCAAAATCGACGCGGTCCCGGGCGTACCACTCGGCGAGGCATTGCAGGTACTGCGCGATATCACTGAACAAGTTGCACCCGCTGGTTATACCTTCGACTACCAGGGACAGTCCCGTCAACTGATCCAGGAGGGCTCGGTGCTGGCACTCACCTTCGGCTTCGCAATTGTCGTTGTATTTTTGGTACTGGCCGCGCAATACGAGAGTCTGCGTGACCCGTTCATCATCCTGACCACGGTGCCGCTGGCAATGTTTGGGGCCCTGATACCGATGTTCCTGTCGCAGGTATCGATGAATATTTATAGCCAGGTAGGATTGATTACACTAATCGGGTTGGTCAGCAAACACGGCATCCTGATTGTCGAATTTGCCAATGAAATGCAGAAAAACGATAACCTGTCACCGGTCGAGGCCGTAATCAAGGCCGCCTCTATCCGGTTGCGGCCGATCCTGATGACTTCCTTTTCCACCATTATCGGCATCATGCCGCTGGTTATTGCCAGCGGTGCGGGTGCTGCGAGCCGACAGTCGATCGGCATCACCATCGTGTGTGGATTTGCGATCGGCACCCTGTTCACCCTGTTCGTGCTACCGGTGATCTACACTTTCTTTGCAGCGGACCACCGCCCTGTAAAAGCACATCAGGATCAGCAACTGCCCGCATCTCAGTTAGTTTAACGGGCAGCGTCATTTAGCGAAGATTAGCCGCGAGCACCTCGTTCATCCACGAGTTCACCAGGTATCGCGCAATCGAGTCCCGTCGTGGCAGGCAAAAATAATCCCCATCATCGCCCCACTCTTCAAACTCTTTTAACTGCTCGGCTTCAAACCAGTAGGCTTCTTCGATTTCGTCACCGTCTACCACGATCTCCCTGGTCAGCGCCTCGGCCCTGAAACCCAGCATGATGGAAGATGGAAAGGGCCAGGGCTGGGAGGCCTGGTACTCGATTTTTCCGACCTTGATGCCACATTCTTCGAAAACCTCGCGCGCGACTGTCTCTTCCAGGCTTTCCAGCGGATCGACAAATCCCGCCAGGGTAGACATCATGCGGCTCGGAAAACGCGAGTTGCGTGCCAGCAGGCAGCGTGGCTTTCGAGGATCCGAGCGATCCTCAACCAGCATGATCACCGCAGGATCGGTGCGCGGAAAATGCATGCGCGCACAACCGCTGTTGCTACAGCGGCGCATGTGTCCACCGTTTTCGCTTT
>Ga0265303_10001874_pt1 | contig 13051 bp, 12 predicted proteins | sample Helome_2_FD_192494 | JGI IMG/M metagenome (GOLD analysis project Ga0265303, IMG submission 192494) | Marine sediment microbial communities from subtidal zone of North Sea - Hel_20160317 (Illumina Assembly) | ecosystem: Environmental > Aquatic > Marine > Subtidal zone > Sediment ...
GAAAACCGAGATTCGTGCCGACGAACTCAGGCCGTGCCAGCGGAAACCGATATCGAACCCGTCGGACGACTCCGATTTGAGATCCGGATTCGGAATGGCCCGGTAACCGAAAAACGGCAATTCGAGGCTGATATTGGCGTCCGAATACGGTGGCGCACGAAAGCCGTGCGAGTATTGCACATAGACATCGGCGCCTGGCGTCACACTGTAAATGACACCCAGCTTGGGCGACACGTCGGATTCGTCGAGGCTAACGGTGTCGTAGGTCGGGTAGTCCTCAAGGTAAATAGCGTCAACCTGCGGCGACAGATCGAAACGGTCCGCCCTGACTGCTGCAATGACTGTCCAGTCCCCGATACTGATCGTGTCTTCAATGAACGCTGCTGATTCCGTGGTATTGCTGACCGGGAAATCCCGCAGTGGAAAAACCTCGCCCAGCAGCACTTTCGTCTGCAAGCCGGAAGCGAGGTCCGTTGACAGTCCATCACGAAACTCTTCGGTGTCGCGATCTCGATACTCGAGGCCGGCACCCAGGCGATGAGAGACTTTATCCCTTGTGATGTTCTTCCAGAGATTCAGCTCAACACCTCGAATCTCCTGCTCGTAGGAGAAAAATCGGTCAATCGACACCGGTGTTCTGGCAGCGGCGCGTTCATCCAGCGTTCGCTGTTCGATGTCCGCCACCTCGTAAAATGCCCGCACGATGCCGGAATCGATCCAGCCGTCGGACGAGCCGAATTCGTAAGCCAGGTTGATCACATCCATCGTCGAGGTATCGTCACCTTCAAGTGCCGTTGTGGAGCGGTACCGGCCCTGGCCAAGCATGGAGTTCAGATCGGACAACGTGTGCGAGTCCTGGTGAATAAAGCCGACACGCCAGGATCGGCCCCAGGGATCGTCGGCCACAAATTTGATCAGTGCCGTCTGACGGTCATAGCTTCTTGAATCGAGGTCGTCAGGAGCCGCAGCGGAATCGAGTTGCTCACCATCGCGCCAACTAAACCCGGCCATCAGTCCCAGCGAGCGATCACCCAATCCGAACATCGCCTGCGCATGCTTGCTTTGATCAGCATCACGCCAGGTGCCGATGAAATCGCCGCCGATCCCATTGTCGGTCACTAGGTCACCGGGATCGGGTGTACGAACAGCGACGACACCACCGATCGCGGCGCTACCGTAGAGGGCAGATGCCGGACCATGCAACACCTCAATGTCCTGGATAAGGCCGGCGTCGATGAAGTCTCGTGTCGCGTTGGAAAAACTACCCGTATCGAACTGGTCGCTGAGCGGCACGCCGTCGACGAGAATGGCCACGCGATTGCCACCGATACCGCGAATATTGATGCCTTCGGTACCGAATCGCGTCCCGGCCGCCTCGTAGTCAATGCCGGGAATATAGCGAAACACGTCGGCAATCGAGGTCGCCAGCTCATTGTTTAGGTCCGCGCGCGACAATACCGTGACATTAGCGGCAATCTCGCGAATCGATCGCTCGTCCTTGTGCGCGACGACGACAATCTGATCCACCAATGCGCCGCTGACCAGGGTATCGGAATCTACGTTCTCAGCACCCGCGGCTGTCCCCGCGCACAAGAAAACGCCGGCCGCAATCGCGACGGCAGGCGCTTCGAAACAACGAAAAAACAGGGACATCTGATGACAACCGCTTTGTTACGGTTTAATTACCCGCACTCTGACAGAGTGAGCGCGCAGGGCCATAGGTAGGTATCCCTATGCGCCGCAGATTTTCGCCCGCTGATTTGTGACATCATTGCGCCGCAATGACATACCTGGCAATCAAGCACTTGCATGTGCTGTCGGCCATCCTGACGATCACCGGCTTCGTCGTTCGCGGCTACTGGATGCTGACAGGCTCGGACACGCTGCAACACCCGGTCACACGCGTTTTGCCGCATGTCGTGGACACGATTTTCTTGTCCTCTGGAATCGCGATGCTGGTGATGCTAGGCCTGAATCCGCTGTCGCAACCCTGGCTGCTGGCCAAGTTCGGGGGATTGATACTCTATGTTTTGCTCGGGACCGTCGCTATCCGGCGTGGTTCAAACCTCGAGATGAGGGCCGTCGCATTTGTTGCCGCACTATCGATGTTTGCCTACGTCGTCGGCGTAGCGATTTCGAAATCACCGGCAAGTTGGCTGGCGTTTCTCGCCTAGTCTCTTGGAACGCCACCCGTACGAATCGCCTCCCGCGCCGCGCTCAACAACCGGTTTGTGTCCACTGGTTTGCTCATGAGCGTGCAATTATCGAGCAGCCGAGCATCCTTGACGATCTTCGAGGTATCGCCACTGACGATAAATGCCGGAATCTGCGCGTCGAAAAATTCGCGAATGGTACTGACCGCCTCGACACCGGTCGATCCGTCGAGCAGATGAAAATCCGAGATCAGTAACATCGGCGTTTCATCGAGGTGAGGAATCAGCGCCTCCGATTCTTTCGCCGATGCCGCTGTTGCGACTCGAAATCCTTCTGCCTCGAGCAGCAGGCCCCAGGCGTTGGCGACATTCACATCGTCTTCGATCAAGATAATCAGGCCGGCAGGCAATGCCTCACTATCGGGCATGTCGCCTGCTTCCTCGTCTTTCGCCATAACAGCCTCGGCAACCGTCGGAATCGTGACACTGAAGCACGAACCCTTGCCAGGATCTGAAACGACGTCAACCCTCACGTTCAACAGGTCGCCGAGGCGCTTGACGATCGCAAGCCCGAGCCCGAAACCTTCCTTGCTCGCACCCGGCGCCTTGATTTGATGAAACTCGCTGAAAATTTCCTCGATCTGATCGCCATCGATGCCGATGCCCGTATCGATAACCTCGACTCGACATTGATCTTCGCCGTCGATACACCGGAGCGTAACGCTGCCTTTTTCGGTGTATCGAATCGCGTTCGACACGAGATTTTGAATGACCTCGGCCAGCAGGTTGGGGTCACTGCTGACAAAACCGTCGCTGGATGACGATGAAAACTCGAGACCCTTGTGCTGCGCCTGCCGTGCGAATTCGTCGGACAATCGGTCGATGAGACGGCGAATCGGAAACTCCTCGAGCTCCGGCGATACGGCACCGGCGTCCAGCCGGCTAATGTCGAGCAGGGAATTGAGCAGGTTTGTCATGGCGGTCAGCGAGTGCTGCTGACTCTCGATCATCTCGAGCGCTCGCTCATCCTTTACCGTACGACGCAGCGCGCCATTCAGTAGACTCAAGGCCTGCACGGGCTGGCGCAGATCGTGGCTTGCGGCCGCGAGAAACGCACTGTTGGCTTTGTTGGCGCGCTCCGCCTCGCGGCGTGCCGCGATGATCTCATCCTCCATGCGTTTGCGCTCAGTAACGTCGCGTATCACACTGGAAACGAAACCTCGGCCACCCACACGAACGGGACTCAGGCTGATTTCGACGGGGAATTCGCTGCGATCCTTGCGCCGGGCAACCAGATTCAGGCCTTCTCCCATGGGTCGCAATACCGGATCGGACATGAACCCTTGCCGGTGCGACAGGTGCCGATCGCGCAGGCGTTCCGGCAACAGCGCCTCTATCGTGCGGCCCAGTATCTCCTGCCGCTCATAGCCGAACATCTGTTCGACCTGTGCGTTGACGATCGCGATTTTCCCCAGCTCGTCAATGATGATCATCGCATCGGGGGCCGATTCGAGCAGGTTGCGAAAATAGGCCTCCGAATCGTCGACCGTGTTGACGGCCCGAATCGTGCTGGTCACAAGCAACCCATCGTCGGTATCGATGGGATTCAGTCCGATTTCGGCACGAAACGAGCTACCGTCCTTGCGGCGACCGAAGATCTCCAGCCCCGACAACATCGGCCGCGCCCTGGGAGCCTTGTGATAGGCGTCGCGAAGATCGCGATGCCTGTCGCGCTGTTCCCGCGGAAGCAAGGACTCTATCGGCTCGCCAATCAGCTCACCGGGCGCATAACCGAACAGCGACTCGGCCGCCTGATTGGCAACGCGGATACTTCCCTGCTGATCCGAGATTATCGTGGCGTCCAGCGACGCATTCAGTATTTCGCTGACGATATCGGCGGGCAGCGGTATTTTTTTCATCGATTTCTTCGCCAAGGAGTCGTCATCCGATTATAGGTCTTCGTGGCCGCTAATCTGGACATTTGTTTCATCATCAACGCCATACGTATCCTCCCGTATGGCAACAAGATCGAGGCCTGCTAGCCTGCCGAGTCATTCCGAGGCTATACTGCGTCGCAAATAAAGAAGAGCCGCGTAGATAACCGGCCAATCGGCCGCTACGACGCCCTTCAGTACCAGACAATCCAGCAAACAGGGGTCCCCACGTTGGACAAAGCAGCTTCCTATAACGATACGGTAGTGCGTCAGTTTTCGATCATGGTCGTGGTCTGGGGCATCGTCGGCATGTTGGTCGGCGTATTTATCGCCGCACAACTGATCTGGCCACAACTCAATTTCGACCTGTCGATCCTGAGCTACGGCCGCCTGCGGCCTCTGCATACCAACGCCGTCATTTTCGCGTTTGGCGGGTCGGCATTATTTGCGACCGCTTACTACGTCGTGCAGCGCACCTGTCACGTGCGATTGGCATTCGACAAGCTGGCCGCCTTTACGTTCTGGGGCTGGCAACTGGTCATCGTTCTCGCTGCCGTTACCCTGCCGCTCGGCATCACTCAGTCCAAGGAATACGCCGAACTCGAGTGGCCGATCGACCTGTTGATCGCGGTGGTCTGGGTAGCGTTCGCGATCGTATTTTTCGCCACTATTGCGAAGCGGCGTATCAAACACATCTACGTCGCCAACTGGTTTTATGGCGCGTTCATCATCACGGTCGCCGTACTGCACATCGTCAACAACCTCGCAGTCCCCGTATCGCTAACGAAGTCCTACGTCATCTACACGGGCGTCGTGGACGCGATGGTGCAGTGGTGGTATGGCCATAACGCGGTCGGCTTCTTCCTGACGGCGGGATTCCTCGGCATGATGTACTACTTCGTGCCCAAACAGGCCGGACGTCCCGTTTATTCGTACCGGCTGTCCGTCGTACACTTCTGGTCTCTGATTGCCGTGTACATGTGGGCGGGGCCTCATCACCTGCACTATACGTCGCTCCCGGACTGGGCACAGACGCTCGGTATGGTGTTCTCGGTGATTCTGCTGGCGCCGTCCTGGGGCGGCATGATCAACGGCATGATGACGTTGTCGGGCGCATGGCACAAACTGCGCTCCGACCCGATCCTGAAGTTCATGATCGTGGCGCTGTCGTTCTATGGCATGTCGACGTTCGAAGGTCCGATGATGTCGATCAAGACCGTGAACGCGCTGTCTCACTACACGAACTGGACGATCGGCCACGTGCACTCCGGTGCGCTGGGCTGGGTCGCGATGATGACGATCGGCTCCATCTACTCGCTGCTGCCACGGCTCTACAACCGTGAAAGCATGTACTCGACCAAGCTCATCGACGTGCATTTTTGGACGTCAACGATCGGCGTGGTCCTGTATGCAGTGTCGATGTGGATTGCGGGTGTTACCGAGGGCCTGATGTGGCGAGCCGTGAACGACGACGGCACGTTGACGTATTCGTTCGTCGAGTCGCTAAAAGCCGTTCATCCTTATCACGGTCTGCGTCTGCTTGGTGGCCTGGTGTTCTTCTCAGGCATGCTCATCATGGCTTTCAACGTATGGAAGACCGTAAGCGAAAAGAAACCGGTGCCCGTTGCGGTACTGGACCCGGCGTAACAGGAGAGCCTATACATGCGCCATGAAGTCATTGAGAAAAGTCTGAACCTCATGATCGTGCTGATCGTGCTGGCGATCAGCATCGGCGGCCTGGTCGAGATCGTGCCACTGATGTTCAGCGCCGAAACGACCGAACCTGCAGAGAACATCGAGCCCTACAGCCCGTTACGGTTGGCCGGGCGCGACGTCTATGTCAGGGAAGGTTGCTACAACTGCCACTCGCAGATGATCCGGCCATTCCGTTCCGAAACCGAACGATACGGTCCGTTCACGACAGCCGGCGAGACGGTCTATGACCGTCCGTTTCAGTTCGGTTCCAAGCGCACGGGCCCGGACCTGGCACGTGTCGGCGGCCGCTATTCGGACGACTGGCAACGCCTGCACCTGATGGACCCGAGGGCGCTGGTGCCCGAGTCCAACATGCCGGCGTACCCCTGGCTCGCGGAGCGAGAGATCGACGCAGGCCTGGTCACCGCCAAGCTTGAAGTACTGCAGTTGCTCGGCGACGGTTACAGCGACGAGCAGATCGCGGCAGCGGCGGCCGAGGTCCAGGGCAAGACCGAGCTCGACGCGCTGATCGCGTATCTGCAGGAACTCGGAACTAACCGCCGCGAACGCAGGTAAGAGACATGGATATCAACGACCTCCGCGGCATACTCACGGCGATTATTTTCTTTGCCTTCATCGGCATCTGGGTGTGGGCGTGGAGTCATCGACGCAAAGAGGACTTCGACGCTTCCGCGGCGTTGCCCCTGGAAGAAGACACCTACATTACATCTAACGAGCGGGAGAACATCTGATGCCTGCATTCTGGCACTGGTTCGTTGCGGCTGGCACGATCGTTTTCATCATCTGGTGCGTCTGGCTGGTCAGTTGGTCGGCAAAGCAGGGACCGGCGAACGTCGCGGACGAGGACCTGGTCGGTCACAAGTGGGACGGCGATCTCGAAGAGTGGAACAACCCGGCCCCGAAATGGTGGCTGTACCTGTATTTCATCACGATTGCCTGGGGCGTCGTCTTCCTCGTCGCCTACCCCGGCGTCGGCAACTTCAAGGGCATACTCGGATGGTCCCAGGAGGGCCAGTACGAAGCCGAGATGCAGGCGGCCGCCGCACGCTATGAGCCGATCTACGAGAAATTTGCGGCCATGGATTTCGAGGCGCTCGCGGAGCACCCCGAAGCCAACCAGCTCGGCAAGAGCCTGTATGCCAGCTACTGCACCACCTGCCACGGTTCGGACGCGCGCGGCGCCGTGGGCTACCCGAACCTGACCGACAACGACTGGCAATGGGGCAGCTCCGAAGCACAGATCGTCACGACGATCACCAACGGGCGGAACGCCGTGATGACGCCGTGGGCGCAGGTACTCGGCTCGGATAAGGCTGTAAACAACATGGTGCGCTACGTTCAGAGTCTGTCCGGCATTATCGAGGCCGATGAGACCCTCGCGAGTGCGCAGACGCAGTTCACGACTTTCTGTGCCGCCTGTCACATGCCGACAGGCACGGGTAACCCGCTGTTGGGTGCGCCCAACCTGACCGACGACACCTGGCTGTACGGCAACTCGGACGCAGTCATTCGCGAGACGATCGAGAACGGCCGCAACGGCATGATGCCGGCACATGGCGAACTGCTCGGCGAAAACCGCACCAAGATCCTGGCGGCCTATGTTTACAGCCTGTCGCAGCAGTAACCGGCTAACGTGATCAGCGAGGAATATCGTGGTGCACAACAGTGGAGCCGCAACAAGCAGGCGGCGTTTACAGTCGTCTGGATTTCATTCCTGACAGCCGCTGTCGGCACCATGGTATTTTTCGCACTGTTCGACCCGGTCGACCTGACCGGCATTTTCGATGAGGACCTCGAGATCGATGCCAACGCGGGCTATGCAGTAGGCTTTTTCTTCTTCTGGCTTCTCTGCGCAGCTTGCTCGGGCCTGACGGCATTCCTGGTCCGCACCGCACCCAAGCGGGACGCGAAGCACCGAGAACAATGAACGAGCCGCAAAGCGCCTCGATGTACGAGAGCGCGACGAAAATCTACCCGCGCGAGATCGGCGGGCGCTTCGACAAACTGAGCAAGCTGGCAACCGTGACGCTGCTGGGGCTGTTCTATGTGCTGCCCTGGATAAACTGGGACGAACGACAGGCGGTGTTGTTCGACCTGCCGGCACGCAAGTTTTACATCCTCGGCCTGACGCTGTGGCCACAGGATTTTCCGTTCCTGGCGTTGCTCTTGATCATTGCCGCGCTGTCACTGTTCTTTTTCACGGCACTCGCCGGACGCCTGTTTTGCGGCTTCGCCTGCCCGCAGACGGTCTGGACCGAGGCGTTCATCTGGATGGAGCAGTTCACCGAGGGCACGCGCTCGCAGCGCATGAAGCTCGACAATGCGCCCTGGTCGCTAACGAAGTTTCGCAAGAAAGCATCCAAGCAATTCCTCTGGATCACCTTCTCAATGTGGACAGGCTTTACGTTCGTCGGGTATTTCACGGCGATCCGGCAACTCGGTCTCGACATGATCGCGCTCAATGTCGGCGGCTGGACCCTCTTCTGGGGCATCTTCTACGGCTTCGCCACCTATGGCAACGCGGGCTACATGCGCGAACAGGTCTGCAAATACATGTGTCCTTACGCGCGCTTCCAGAGCGCGATGTTCGACAAGGACACGCTGATCATCTCCTACGATGAGGAACGCGGTGAGCTGCGCGGCGGTCGCAAACGCTCGGTCGATCCGAAAGAGGCCGGACTCGGCGACTGCATCGATTGCCAGCTCTGCGTCCAGGTCTGCCCGACGGGCATCGATATCCGCGAAGGCCTGCAATACGAATGCATCGCCTGCGCCGCCTGCATCGATGCCTGCGATTCAATCATGGACAAGATGAACTACCCGCGCGGGCTGGTGCGTTACACGACCGAGCACGGCCTGCACCACGAAACCACGAAGGTGCTTCGTCCCCGTACGCTCGTCTATGCAACACTATTGCTGGTGCTCGTGGTGGGACTGGTCACCGCAATGGTCACACGCACACCGGTCATCCTCGATGTGATCCGCGACCGCAATTCGTTGTACCGCGAACTGCCTGGTGACATCATCGAGAACATCTACACGATAAAGATAATCAATCAGAGCAATACGTCGCGGAGCTTCGCACTGAGCGTCAGCGGCCTTGATGGAATCAGGCTCGATGGTGTTGGCGATGCCGTAACCGTTGACGGCGGCGGTGTATTGTCACTGCCGGTCAGGGTGCGCGTCGCGCGAGAGGATGCGTACGGCATTTCCAATATCGATTTCGCCGTCGTCGCGACGGATGACGATTCCGTTGCCGTAATCGAGGACAGTCGGTTCCTCGGACCGACGCCCTGAGGTACGAGATGGAGCAAGAAGACGTCCAGCCCTGGTACCGGCAGTTCTGGCCATGGTTCATCATCGCGCTGTTGTCGTCGTCCGTCATCGCCGGTCTGACCACGGTCTGGATATCCCTGCAAACAACCGACTCGCTGGTCGTCTCGTCCGGCGACGACGTGCAGATGATCGCGGAACGACGCATCAGCGCCGAGCAATTGGCGAGTGAACTTGGCCTGGCCGCGCTGCTCGATATCAACGTTGGTACGGGCGCCATCTCCGTTGCGATGCAGTCCGGTGCGCTCGCATTGGTACCGCCGCGACTCGAGCTGGAGTTTGCGCATCCGGCGTTTGCGGAGCGCGACCAGCTGCTGCCATTGCACCGGGCGCAACCCGACGCAGCCGGCAACCCGGTGTGGTCCGGCCACTTCGTAACGGTGCCACACGGCCGCTGGTACGTGACGCTCAGGTCCGGCGACGACTGGCGAGTTTCGGGCGAGTGGCAGGGCGAGGCACAGCTGACACTGCGTCCCGCCGGCGGCGATCATGACAACGGACGCTGAAACATGTTTTCACTGCGCTCTGCCCGTCCCAACTGACTGCAAGCTCATAGTCGATATCGAGGGCGAGACAAAGCCGGTCTGCTGTCCTGGCTGTAAAGCCGTCGCGGAACTCATTCGTGACTCCGGCCTCAGCCAGTACTACGTGCTTCGCGAGCCTCCGCAACCCGGAACCGGCCGTCCACCCGAAGATACGGCGGAATGGCACGTATTCGACCGCGACGACATGCTGGACGCATTCGCCACAAGCGACAATGGGCGCACCGAGGCGACCGTGTACGTTGGTGGCATGTACTGTGCGGCCTGCAGTTGGCTGATCGAGACGACTCTCATGAAGCTAAAAGGCGTCGAAGCGGCCGACGTCAATCCCGTGACGCATCGGCTACGCGTGCGCTGGCGACACGACGATACCCGCTTCTCCGAGATCCTCGCGAGAATGGCGGACCTCGGCTACGAGCCGCAGCCGCTGGCGCCTGAAAGCGCAACGCGACCCGAGGTCGCCGAGCAGCGCACAGCGCTCAAGCGGCTGCTGGTCGCATCGCTCGGCATGATGCAGGTCATGATGTTCGCGGTAGGCCTGTACGCCATGGACTTTCGCGGCATTGACGAAGATATGCAGCACTTTCTGCGGCTCATCAGCTTCTTCGTCACCACGCCCGTCGTGTTCTATTCGGCGAAGCCCTTTTTCATCAGCGCCTGGCGCGGCATTGTCACTCGAAAGCCCGGCATGGACCTGCCCGTGTCCATCGCCGTCGGATCCGCGTACGCGGCATCCGTGTACGCGACGTACTCACGTGGCCCTGCGGTCTGGTTCGACTCGGTGACGATGTTCGTGTTCTTCCTGACGTTGGGTCGATTCCTGGAGATGCGGGCGCGACACAGATCCATCGACCGAACGGCCGCGCTATCCACCCTGCTACCCAATACGGCCACACGAATCGTTGACGGTGACTCTTCCGTCGTGCCTGTGAGCCAGTTGCTTGCCGGCGACGATGTCGTTATCCGCGCCGGTGATGCGATACCGGCCGACGGTATCGTCATTCACGGCGAGACGAGCGTCGACGAAGCGCTGCTCACCGGCGAAGCGAGACCACAGGTGAAGTCAGTTGGTGACCAGGTGGCTGCAGGCAGCGTTAACCTCGGCGCCCTCTTCACCGTCAGGGTGACGAACACGGGCAACGATACGACGCTGGGAACGATCAACCGCCTGAGCGAACGCGCTCGTTACACGCGTCCGGCATTCGTCACCATCGCCGATCGCATCGCCAGTTACATCGTCGTCGCACTGCTGGTCGTCGCCGCGATAGTCGCGATCTTCTGGTCGCTGGCCGCGCCCGAACGCGCCTTCGTTATCACACTGTCGGTGCTCGTCGTTACCTGCCCGTGTGCGCTGGCGCTGGCCACGCCGGCCGCGTTCGCGGCCGCCGGTAGCCGACTGTCGCAATTGCGGTTGCTGGTCACCAACGGCAATGCAATCGAGGCGTTGTCGCGCGCCACACTCGTCATGTTCGACAAGACCGGCACACTGACGCGTGGTACGCCTGAAATTGTCGCTGTCGTGGTGCTCGACCAGCACTACAGCGAGTATGACTGTCGCCTGGTTGCGGCCGCGCTGGAAACCGCTTCATCGCATCCCCTGGCACGCGCATTTGCGCTCGACGATACGCTTCCTGCGGTCGCCGAACACGAGGTCGATGTAGGGCGTGGTGTCCTCGGCACAATCGACGGTCGCCGCTGGCGACTTGGCCGCGCGGATTTCGCAGGGGGTAGCATCTCGTCCGAGGACGGTGCGTCGACTCACGTGTTCCTGAGTGCGGACGGCACGCCTGTTGCCTGGTTCGAGATCGAGGACGAACTGCGACCGGATGCTGTCGCGACGGTCCGCGCGCTACATGAGCGCGGCATCAGGACCGCCCTGGTCAGCGGCGATCGCGAAGCGCCGGTAGCGCGGGTGGCCGGCGAACTCGGCATCGACAAAATCCACTTTGGTTGCACACCCGAACGCAAACTCGAAATCATCGAGGCGGCACAGCAATCGGGCGAACGCGTGGTCATGGTGGGCGATGGCATCAACGATGCGCCCGTGCTGGCGGCGGCGGATACGTCGATTGCGCCGGCGCATGGCGCGTTGCTTGCACAGACCAGTGCTGACGTCATTATGCTGGGCAACTCGCTCGATCCCATCAACACGGCACTGAGCATGGCCGGCAAAACGATGCGTATCGTGCGCCAGAACCTCACCTGGGCAATCGTATACAATGCGCTGGCGCTGCCCCTCGCTGCCGCCGGGTTCGTCCCTCCGTGGGCGGCAGCGATCGGTATGAGCGCCAGCTCCCTGATCGTTGTGCTCAATGCGTTGCGTCTCAGTCGATTCGAGTAGACCATGTCCATACTCTATGTGTTGATCCCGTTAGCCCTTCTGCTCCTGGGTGGTGCCGTATGGGCGTTTTTCTGGGCCGTTGGCAGCGGCCAGTTCGATGATCTCGATACGCCGGCCGTGCGCATCGTCATGGACGACGACGAGAAACCCGGTGACGAAAACGACGCATGATTGAGTCACTGCCATTACTGGGTGCTGCATTCATCACCGGCCTGCTCGGCAGCGCGCATTGCTTCGGCATGTGCGGCGGCTTATCCGGACTCTTCGCCGTCAATGCCAGCGTCGCCTCGCTGCGACCGCAATTCTCCATGGCGTTCACCTACAACCTGGGGCGTGTGTTGAGCTACGCGTTTCTTGGCGCCGTTGTCGCGCTGGTTGGCCAGGCTTTTGTCGATTTTATTCCGCGCCTCGCAGCCCCGGTGCGCCTCGCGAGCGGTCTGATTATCGTCATCGTCGGTCTGCAGGTCGCGTTCGGTTGGCGTTTCCTTGCGCCTGTCGAAAAAACCGGCGCCAAAATCTGGAATTTCATCGCACCGGCTGCCAAGAGTTTGCTGCCGGTCACCAGCCACCCCAAGGCCCTGGGCCTCGGCTTGTTGTGGGGCTGGTTGCCCTGCGGACTGGTCTATAGCGTGTTGTTGATAGCCGCTACTACAGCGCACCCGGTGGATGGCGGCATCGTCATGATTGCATTTGGTCTCGGCACAATGCCTGCAATGATTGCGACCGGCATCAGCGCATCCAGACTTTCTCAGTTCATGAGTCGCAAACGAGTTGGCGCGGGCTTGTTGATTGTTCTGCTGGGGCTCCTGACCCTGGCAATGCCTTTGATGAAGTTGTCGGGTTCACAAGGCAATGCAGAACATGGTCAACACGGCCAGTTGATGCCTGAACACGAAAGTTGAATGGCTGGTACCGGCTTGCGACTTCAACCGGTGGACGCAACACATTGGTTAAATCGTTCTGCTGGTGTTCTGAAGTTTAACGTTTTCCTCGGTCGCTCGTTAAGCTGTCGAGCAACAGCATTCAATCTAT
>Ga0265303_10001875_pt1 | contig 13047 bp, 14 predicted proteins | sample Helome_2_FD_192494 | JGI IMG/M metagenome (GOLD analysis project Ga0265303, IMG submission 192494) | Marine sediment microbial communities from subtidal zone of North Sea - Hel_20160317 (Illumina Assembly) | ecosystem: Environmental > Aquatic > Marine > Subtidal zone > Sediment ...
CAGGCAACAGGTTTTTAGTTCCAAATTTGTAACAGATCTTTCGGTTAGTTACAAGGCTACACCCTCCCTTACATTTACAGCCGGAGCAAACAACTTATTTGATACATATCCCGACAGGGCAGCCGAGGTTTTGGCTGACGGTGGGAATAATCGAAGTAGTGGTCGTTTTGATTGGTCTCGCAGATCACAACAGTTTGGTGTTGGAGGTAGATTTCTATTTGCAAGAGTAAATTTTACCTTAAAATAGACCCTATATCGGAAATAAATGAAAAGCTACCATTTTTGGTAGCTTTTTTGTTTATTCCTATAAAATTGAAAGAAGCATAATTTATGATAAAAAATAAAGTTTATATAGAAGTTTATTTAACGAACTACTTAAAGGATTTAAGACCATGAAATTGAATTATTACTTTTCCATTCTGCTATTTTTTATTCTCTTCACAGGTATTGCCCAAACTGCAGACTGTACTTTAGGTATTGGTGGCAAGGACACGGAAACGATAATTCAAGTATTTCAGCTTAGTGAAGAACAGTTAGTGCTAATGGAAGGATGGATTCAGGATTTGAATAAATCCAACGAACTAATTGAGGAACAAATGGATATTCTTTTGGATAAACATCCACAGAGTAACGAAGAAGAATTACAAACCTTAGCTGAAAAGTTTAAGGTGTTGCGTACCGAAATTCTGAATAATTCAAAAATATGTGATCAAAAATTGGTAGGGATATTGAATGAAAATCAATACAAGAGGTATATAGCCTTGTGTAATGAAGCTCTGCGCAGACCGCTAACCGGTTTAATATCTAAAGATGAAACCTCACCAGAGTAATTTTAACATTTCAGAAAATACGAAATAGTTTTTTAGAGGATGTTAACCTAATTGAAGTTTGTACTTTTGAACAAACTTATTCCAAATAATGTACAAGTTTCTGATCAGACCATTTCTCTTCCTTTTGGACCCGGAAAAAGTACATCAGCTGTCATTTACCCTGATAAAATTATTGTCTAAAATTGGATTCGCAGTTGTCTTTAGATCTCTTTATCTGATAAATGATAAACGATTGGAAAGAGAGTTATTTGGTATAAAATTTAAAAACCCGGTTGGTCTTGCAGCCGGATTTGATAAGGATGCCGGGCTATATAATGAACTCTCAAATTTTGGATTTGGCTTTATTGAAATTGGTACTGTAACACCTAAACCACAAGCGGGCAATCCAAAAAAAAGGCTTTTCAGATTAAAAGCAGATCAGGCAATAATTAACAGAATGGGCTTTAATAATCTTGGTGTTTTTGAAGCTGTTGAAAACTTAAAGAAAAAACACAATGTTATAATAGGAGGCAATATTGGTAAGAACAAAACCACACCAAATCATCTTGCAACCAAGGATTATTTGATATGTTTTGAAGCCCTTTTTGATTATGTGGACTATTTTGTTGTAAATGTAAGTTCTCCAAATACTCCTGGCCTGCGCGAATTACAGGATAAGGAACCACTTACAGCGCTTTTGATGGATTTAAAACGTGAGAACCATAAATATGCACAAAGCGGGGTAGTAAGCGAGAAGCCAATTCTTCTAAAAATTGCTCCTGACCTTACGAATGATCAATTATTAGATATAATTGAAATTGTTAAAGAAACTCAGATTGAGGGAATAATTGCTACCAATACTACTATTGCCAGAGATAACCTGAAATCGGATTGTGTACTCGTGGAAGAAAAAGGCGGATTAAGCGGAAAACCTCTTTCAAATAGAAGTACAGAGGTTATTAGATTCCTTTCTGAAAAAAGCAATAAGGCGTTTCCAATAATTGGGGTGGGCGGAATTCATTCTGCCAAAGACGCTTTGGAAAAACTAGATGCTGGGGCTGATTTAATACAGTTATGGACTGGGTTTGTCTACGAAGGACCCGCATTGGTAAAAAGGATAAATAAGGCTATTCTTAATCCTTCATAAGCGTTACTGCTCGTTTCAATTGATTACTATTTTTTTAATTTTTTCCGCAAAAGCTTAGGCCTACTATTATTTGGTCCAATAATCAACAACCAATACATCATCAACATAAGGTCCTATAAGACTAACAAACTCCTTATGATCTGGATGTGGTAAATATATGGCACGATCTTCCTCACTTTTGAAACTTACAAAAAAACAATGGGTAAATCCTTTATCCAGTTCTTCCGGACTATTATTTAAACCCCATTCAAAATCCAGGATTTGGGGTATTTTACCCGATAAGGCGCCAAAAGCCTCTTCAAATGATTTTAATTGTTCGGCGGACGCTTCTTCCTTAAACTTAAAAAGTACCACATGTCTTAAAACACTATCCTTCATATTGTGTAATTCGGTTTTTGTCAGATTTGGTTCTTTTTCCATTTTTAAGATAGCAAAGCTAATTGATGCCAGGCCAAGTACTACTAACATCAAAAGTAATTTAGTTTTCATAAATAAAATTTTAGTAAGATAAAGAAAAGCAGGAAACTTTTGTATTTTAAACAATGATTCTCATAAACTGTTGACTTGAACTACGAAATACTTTCTGCCTTTATCCTGGCAACATCAGCCCTGGCCATATCACCGGGACCCGATAATATTTATGTCTTAACGCAAAGCATAGCCAATGGTACAAAATATGGCCTTTCAACCACTGCAGGACTTATTACCGGATGTATTGTTCATACTACATTGCTGGCATTTGGTGTCTCGGCATTAATTAAGGAAAATGACCAGATATTTTTTATAATTAAGTTATTTGGTGCCATCTATTTGTTTTTCCTGGCTTTTCGGGTATACCGTACTAAGGCCCATATTACGCTAGATAATACAGAGATACCTAAAAAGTCTTTGAGTAAATTATTCAGACAGGGTTTTACTATGAATGTGCTCAATCCGAAGGTTACTATTTTCTTTCTCGCTTTTTTTCCCGGATTCCTATTTAGCAAAGATTTAAATACAGTAATTCAATTTTATGTTCTTGGTTTTTTATTTATGATAGTTACATTCCTTATTTTTTCTTCAATTGCGCTACTTTCCGGGGCTATTGCTATACAAATTAAAAAGCATTCTGGCATTGAATTATTTCTCAAATGGTTACAAATAATTGTCTTTTCCGGTATTGGTATCTTCCTGTTATTTTCGGATAATTAATGCTAATTTTGGGAAATACTAGATTCGCCATATGCCCGAAAAAGTGAAGATTATTGAATGCCCCAGAGATGCTATGCAAGGCATTAAAAGCTTTATACCTACAGAAAGGAAAATAGCTTACATTCAATCACTACTGGGTTGTGGTTTTGACACAATAGATTTTGGTAGTTTTGTATCTCCACGTGCCATACCGCAAATGGCAGATACTGCCGAAGTACTTTCCAAATTAGATCTTTCCAAATCAAAAAGCAAGCTATTAGCCATTGTAGCCAATGTTCGCGGGGCAAATGAAGCAAGTATACACCCGGAAATTGATTATTTGGGATATCCCTTTTCCATTTCTGAAAATTTTCAAATGCGGAATACCCACAAAACAATTGCTCAATCAATAAATATATTGTACGAAATTCTTGAAATAGCATATGCAGCTAATAAGGAGGTAGTTACTTATATATCTATGGGTTTTGGCAATCCTTACGGTGATCCCTGGAGCGTAGAAGTTGTTGGAGAATGGACTGAAAAATTGGCTGATATGGGAGCCAGGATACTATCCTTGTCCGATACTGTCGGGTCTTCCACCTCTGAAGATATCAATTACTTATTTAAGCATTTAATTCCAAAATATCCACAGGTTGAATTTGGAGCCCATTTGCATACAACGCCAAACAAGTGGTACGAAAAAGTAGACGCGGCATATAAAGCAGGCTGTCGCAGGTTTGATGGGGCTATACAAGGATTTGGAGGCTGTCCGATGGCTAAAGATGAATTAACCGGCAATATGCCTACTGAAAAAATGTTGTCTTATTTTACTGAAAATAAGTTAGATTCGGGAGTACAGTGGATGGTTTTCGAAGCTGCATACAACAAGGCATTAGAACTCTTCACGGCCTACCGTTAATACTATTTAAGTATTATTTGGATTGCAATTTCTTCTATTTTTTTAGGGCTAATAAATTATTTAGATTAATTATAAATAAACTTTTATAATTGTAATATAGAGTATATATTTGCCCTTTAATAATTTCTTATTTAAAATAAGTCTAAATAAAGACAACCAACCAATATGAAACGAATTACCCTTCTATTTTTAATGTTTTATTCGGGTATATTGCTCGCTCAGACCAAAGCAGACTCTATTACATTGGATCCACAAAAGCAAATAAATGCAGCACAGCGTTTATTGTCGGGCAACTATGCATCTGCAGTCACCGTTGGTGCATATGGGGAGGTTTTATACAATCAACCCGATGGTTCAAACGGGGAATTGGACGTACAACGCCTAGTATTACTCTTTGGTTATCGATTTAATGATAAGGTTCAATTTGTTACCGAAGTGGAAATCGAGCATGTTGAAGAAGTATTTGTCGAACAGGCCTTTGTAAATTACAATGTGGCCAATGGGGTGAATTTAAGGGGTGGATTGATGCTTATTCCCATGGGAATTATCAATGAATTTCACGAACCTACTACATTTAACGGAACAGAACGACCAGGTGTCGATAATGTAATTGTCCCTACGACATGGAGGGAAATAGGAGTTGGAGCTACTGGAAGAATTAATTCGATCTCGCTTGGTTATCAGGCATATATCTTTAATGGCTTTAAATCTGCAGAATCTGATGGGGCTGGGGGAATTACGGGCTTGCTAAATGGTTCCAACGGCCTTAGAGGCGGGAGGCAGAAAGGTATAAAATCTACCATAAGCAGTCCCACGTTTTCAACCAAAATTGATTACTACGGGATTCCTGGTTTGCGATTGGGGCTATCAGGATATTTTGGAAAAACCCAGGCAGATGATGATATAAAACAATTAGATGGAGCTAGAATTGGTATCTCCATGTTAGGATTGGATGCTAGATATGCCTATCGTCGTTTTACGGCCAGAGGACAGTTTGTAAATGGTTGGTTGTCGGATACAGAGGCATATAACAATCTAACTGGTCAGGATCTTGGTAGTGAATTACAGGGATGGTATATAGAAGGCGCCTTTAATCTAATACCTCAAGGAAAAAAGCAAAAACTCTTTGCTTTTGCACGCTACGAATCTTATGACACTCATGCCAAGACAGCTGGATCATTGCAAAGAAATGATGCTTATAACAGGTCAGATATTACTACGGGTTTAACTTATCACATCGTAACGGGAGTGGTTGTAAAAGGTGACTATCAATTTAGAAGTAATGCAGTTGAAGGAGGTGAAGTTGCGAACCAATTAAATTTTGGGATCGGAGTATGGTTCTGATAAATTAAATAGTAAATTGGAAAATAACTAAGAATTTCCTTGTGAATACCTTATTAAGATTAAATCTAAATTAATACATTTGTCTCATGTGGTTTTGTAAGCAAGTTAGTTTTTCTTTAGTTCTTTTATCCTTCCTAATTTTCGGATTTGGTATTCCAAAAGAAATTGAAAAGAGGGTAAATAAGGAGATTGAAAAGACTTTTGAATCTTCAGCAATAGAACTGTACCCAGTTGTTGTACCTGAAGAGATCAATAGATTACTTCCAACAAAAATTACCGGGGCTAATTTTTTTACGCTATCTGAACAATCTGAACTTTTGGGTTATGTTTTTGTAGATAAAGCACCAAGCAAAACAGCTCAGTTTGATTATCTGGTAATATTCGATCAGGATTTAAAAGTTATTCATTCTAAAGTGCTGGTATACCGAGAAGAATATGGAGGTGAAATAGGGAGCAAACGATGGTTGAAGCAATTTTTGGGAAAAACAGGGAATGATAGAGTAAGCTATGAAATCAATATAGATGCCATCGCAGGAGCCACTATTTCCGTCCGATCCATGACTTTGGCCATGGATAAACTTTTTCAGACAATTGGACAACTTCAGAAAAACAAGGTTTTGTAATGAACTATAATGGTCTTTTAGAGCGTTTGCCGGTCGAGATCAAATGGTTTGTTGGTTCGTTTGTAATTGTGTTGTCCATTGGTTTTTATACAGGTCTTTTATTTGTTAGTCAAACCAGTACATCGGCGCCCAGTGGTATTGTTGAAAATTATTTAGGAAATGAAGCTGATGAAGAGGCCAGGGTTATGAAATTTAAAAAGAGTGAACATGAAATGCTCTCAATTATTCACACTCATATCTTGTCTATGTCCTTCATTTTTTTCCTATTGGGAATTCTAGTTTGGCTGACCAGATTTCCAAAAAAAGTTAAGCTGTTTCTTGCGATAGAACCTTTCCTTACTGTCATCCTTACATTTGGTGGTATTTATCTCCTCTGGTCTGGAGTTGACTGGATGAAATTTGTGATAGCATTTTCCGGTATTTTAATGACTTTAACCTTTATGTTTTCTTCGTTACTAATCCTTTATCAGCTGGTGAAGCCGATTAATTCAAAACAGTAAGAAAACTGCAATCCTCAAGTTATTTTAAATGTAGTATATTTGCACGCAATTAATCCTTAATTGCCATGGAAGCTCACCTTAACAAAATTCTTGGAGAAGGCCTCACATATGACGATGTACTCCTGGTACCGGCTTTTTCTGAAATTTTGCCCAGAGAAGTAAATATTCAAACAAAATTTACTAAAAATATTACTATAAATATTCCAGTCGTTTCGGCTGCCATGGATACAGTAACCGAATCAAGAATGGCTATTGCTATGGCTCGTGAAGGTGGCATTGGTGTATTACATAAGAATATGTCGATTGAGCAACAGGCAATGAAGGTTCGAAAAGTTAAAAGGGCGGAAAGTGGAATGATTTTGGATCCGGTAACACTGCATCTCGATGCTTTGGTAGGAGACGCTAAAGCCAGTATGCGTGAACATAGTATTGGCGGTATTCCTGTCGTTGATGAATATCAAAAACTAATCGGTATTGTAACCAACAGGGATCTTAGGTTTGAGAAGGATAACAACCGTCCTATTGCTGAGGTGATGACAAAATCCAATCTTGTTACCGTTGCAGAAGGGACTTCTTTGGAACAGGCAGAGGGCATACTTCAAACCAATAAAATTGAAAAACTTCCGGTTGTAGATAGTACGAATAAACTTGTTGGACTTATCACATTCCGGGATATTACCAAACTGACTCAAAAACCAATAGCAAATAAAGATAAATATGGAAGGCTAAGGGTAGCAGCGGCCATTGGTGTAACGTCGGATGCTTTGACAAGAACGAAAGCTTTGGTAGAGGCCGGGGTTGATGCGGTTGTCATAGATACAGCGCACGGTCATACAAGGGGCGTGGTTAGTATCCTTAAGGATGTTAAGAAACAATTCCCGGAGCTTGATGTTATAGTTGGTAATATTGCCACAGCAGATGCTGCAAAGTATTTAGTAGAGGCAGGAGCTGATGCGGTCAAAGTAGGAATAGGGCCTGGTTCAATTTGCACAACAAGAGTTGTAGCAGGTGTTGGATTTCCACAATTCTCGGCAGTATTGGAAGTTGCTACAGCTATTAAAGGTAGCGGTGTTCCGGTAATTGCGGATGGTGGAATACGTTATACGGGAGATATCCCAAAAGCTATAGCCGCTGGCGCAGATTGTGTAATGCTAGGGTCTTTATTAGCCGGAACCAAAGAATCCCCTGGAGAGACAATTATTTACGAAGGCCGAAAATTTAAATCCTATAGGGGTATGGGATCTGTTGAGGCCATGAAGGAGGGAAGTAAGGACAGGTATTTTCAGGACGTGGAAGATGATATTAATAAACTTGTGCCAGAAGGTATTGTTGGTCGCGTTCCTTATAAAGGAGAGCTATATGAAAGTATACATCAGTTTGTTGGCGGACTCAGGGCTGGTATGGGTTATTGTGGCGCCAAAGATATTGACACTTTAAAGGAAACAGGAAGATTTGTAAAGATTACTGTGAGCGGTATTAATGAAGGCCATCCTCATGATGTAACAATTACAAAGGAATCTCCCAATTACAGTAGGTAATCCTGTTAAATAAAATCTAATAATCGAATATTGTCCAACTTTGTTGGCTGCCTTCCCTATTTTTAGTTATGAATAGCTCAGAAGCTACAAAATCCTTTATTTATGAAAATATTTCAATTCCTAACGGCTGTTGTCGGTATTATTGGTGTTACCGCTTATTCCCAAAATACGACCATCAATTTAGGCGAAAAGTATAAATCAAATTCATTTTTTACAGTTAATAGGGTGTTATCTCTACTGACTGATGATTCCCGTGCGGTAAGGCTAAGCGTTGCTTCGGGTGATGGACTTTCATATCTTACGGATGTAAGTTTTAAAGAAGGAACTGTAAATATTGCGTTGCATGGGGAAAATAATCCAGACAGGAGTTTTGTGGGATTCGCTTTTAATATACAAAACGATTCTACTTATGAAGTTGTTTATTTCAGGCCATTTAATTTTGTAGCCGAGGAACCGCTTCATAAAACATAAATGGTGCAGTATATTTATCATCCGTAATTTACCTGGAAAAAACTTGGGGAAACACTTACGGATGAGTTTGAAAATGGAATAGTGAATACACCTGACCCGGACAAGTGGTTCAGGGCAAAAATAGAGATTGGGAAAAACACGGTAAAAGTCTATGTTGATGATTCCGAAAAAGCAATTTTGAAAATTGAGCGCCTTGAAGAACTAAGATCAGATAAAATAGGCATATGGACTGGTTTCAACTCATCGGGCACATTTAGAAATCTGCAATTGGAGACAAGATAATTTATTTTACGTTTCCGCTATACGTTTTCCAGTCTTTTTCCAAGTAGATATTATCACCGAAGTATCGGGCAATATTTAAAAATGGATCTGGTTTTTGATATCCGGGTACAGGAGAGAGCATATTGAGTTGCTCATCCATGAATACCACAGTCGGATAGCTCAAACGACCTTGCAACAATGCCGCAGCTAACTCGTGATAACCTCTTTTACCCGATGGAACATATTTATAGGTCTTACCTTTAAAATCAATAGGTTCTTTCCCTTCACCATCCAGTTTAACCATATAAAAGTTATTGGTCATATATTCTGCCACTTTCGCATTTTGAAAAGTGTCCTTATCCATTTTTTTACACCAGCCACACCAATCGGTATAGACGTCAATAAATATTTTCTTTGGATTCTTGTCTGTTGCTGCCAGGGATGTAGCTTCATTCCAGCTCAGCCAATTAACTTCCTGAGCATTTGATGTAAAGGTTAATAAACCAATAATGACAACAATAATAAGCTTAGAAAATGTCGGGGACCTAAATTTCATAAGATTCGATTTCAGTTATTAGTCCAATTACTGTACCAAAACTAACGAAAATTTAGTTGCTTTATTTCACCGAGGCTTTTTGATTCTTTATTTCAAACAAATCTTTAACATCAATTTGGTTTCTGATAAGATCATCAAAAGATTCTCTTTCCCGTATAAGTACAGATTTACCTTCGTGCCAAAGGACTTCAGCCGGTCTGTATCTGGAGTTATAATTACTGGCCATGGTGAAGCAATAAGCCCCTGCATTCTTAAAACAAAGGATATCACCTTCTGTAATTTCATTGATTCTCCTGTTATTTGCAAAAGTATCAGTTTCGCAAATATAGCCTACTACGGAATAATAGCGTTCCCTTCCTTGCGGATTAGAGATGTTAATAATTTGATGATTTGCACCGTATAACATGGGACGAATTAAATGGTTGAAGCCCGAATCAACACTGGCAAAAACCGTAGAAGTAGTCTGTTTTACTACGTTTACTTTTGCAAGAAAATAGCCGGCTTCACTTACAAGAAATTTTCCAGGTTCAAATGCTAAAGTCAGTTCTTTTCCATACTCTTCACAAAACTCATTGAACCTACTACTTAATTTTTCTCCCAGTTCCTCAATATTGGTCTCTATATCTCCAACTTTATATGGAACTTTAAATCCACTACCAAAATCTATAAATTCCAACTCTCTAAAATTCTTGGCAGTTTCAAAGAGAATTTCGGATGCGTATAAGAATACATCGATATCAAGGATATCACTTCCTGTATGCATATGTATCCCATTAATTGTCATTTTAGTTAATTCTACTATTCTCAACAAATGAGGAATTTGATGGATGCTAACACCAAATTTAGAATCAATGTGTCCCACAGATATATTGGAATTGCCTCCTGCCATTACATGAGGGTTTATTCGGATACATACTGGTATATCTGGATGTGTGCTTCCGAATTGCTCCAGGATAGAAAGATTATCAATATTTATTCGTACGCCTAAAGCTGCTGCTTCTTCTATTTCTTCCAAGGAAACTCCGTTGGGCGTATAAATGATTGATTCAGGTTTAAAACCAGCCAGTAGGCCTAGTTTCACCTCTTGTATTGATACGGTGTCTAAACCACTCCCAAGGTTATTCATTAATCTCAGGATTGTGAGATTAGAAAGTGCTTTAGCCGCGTAATTTAGTTTTAATTTTTTAACCGTTTTAAAGGCATTAGTAAGCCTGTTGAACTGAGATATTATCTTTTCAGCATCGTAGACATATACCGGATTTCCATATTCTTGCGTAATGTTCAGTAAATCGGAATGCTTCATCTTTAACCTTCGTTTTAAACAAAACTAAAATACTTAAGGAAATTGTACAAAATAAAATACAATTTAATTATAAATAAAACAATTAGTTACAAATGTAACAATTTAAATCATAAGCCATTTGTGACTATGTACTTCACTTTGTATTTTTAGAAAAAAGTTTTGAGATGAAATTACCATTTTTCCCTTTGCAATCTGTTTTCTTCCCGGGTGAAAAAGTACCTTTACACATCTTTGAAGAAAGGTATAAACAGCTTATAAATGATTGTCGCAGGGAGGCCATTACTTTTGGAATACCAGTGTATATTAACGACAATATTGCCTATGGCACCGAGGTTCAGCTGATGGAAGTTGTAAATACCTATGAAACTGGAGCAATGGATGTAGTATGTGTGGCCAGACAGATATTTAGGGTGATTTCCTTTGATAATACAATGAATAAAAGATTATATGCGGGTGGCGACGTAGAATTCATAGATAATATTAATGACAGTGAATTATCTGCGAAACAAGCAGTATTCAATAAACTTAAGGAGTTATACCAACTAATGGAAGTCCCTTTTGCTCCTATTGAATTAGAAATGTTTAATAGTTATACCCTTGCTCACAAAATGGGCCTTTCATTTGAACAGGAATACGAGCTATTGCAGTTGGCAAGTGAAAAAGAACGTTTGCAATTTATTATGAATCATTTATTGGTAACCATTCAGGTTCTAAATGAAGTTAATCGAACTAAAGTGCTTATTGAATTGAATGGTCATTTCAAGAATTTTGATCCATTGGATTTTAAAGCTTTTAAAATTTAAGGTTAATGCAGATAATATACCTACTTCTGTATAGTTATTAGGACTACTATTCCCAAGTTTGTTGATCCTTAAAAAGTTTAAGTCCTATTTATCGTTTTATTAGGGTAAATGCAGTCCGTTTCCTATTTTTGCTTCTTAACGCACATAAATTATAATATGAATCTTCACGAATACCAGGGAAAAGAAATTTTAGCAAGTTTTGGGGTACGAATTCAGCGGGGTCTCGTGGCCCATAATCCTAAGGAAGCCATAGATGTGGCAAAGCAACTTACACGTGACACCGGTACTAAATGGTTTGTGATAAAGGCACAGGTTCATGCTGGGGGAAGAGGTAAAGGAGGGGGCGTAAAGCTGGCCAAAAATTTAAAAGAGGTAGAGGAGATTTCAGGTAATATTATAGGAATGAATTTGATTACTCCTCAAACTTCAGCTGAGGGTAAAAAGGTTCATCAGGTACTGATCGCGGAGGATGTCTATTATCCGGGAGAAACTGAAACCAGTGAGTTTTATATGTCTGTTTTATTGAATAGGGCCAGTGGAAAAAATATGATAATGTACTCAACAGAAGGGGGCATGGATATTGAAGAAGTAGCGGATAAAACCCCACATCTAATTTTTACTGAGGAAATTGATCCGGCTGTAGGGTTATTACCATTCCAGGCCAGAAAGATTGCTTTTAATCTGGGTTTATCCGGAATTGCTTTTAAAGAAATGACCAAATTTGTGACAGCCCTATACAAGGCCTATGATCAAAGTGATTCCAATTTGTTTGAAATAAATCCCGTACTTAAAACTTCGGATAATTTGATATTGGCTGTTGACGCCAAAGTTTCTATTGATGATAACTCGCTATACAGGAGGAAGCAATATGCTGAAATGAGGGATTTACGTGAAGAAAGCCCTATTGAAGTCGAAGCTCGTGCTGTAGGATTGAATTATGTGGATCTTGACGGTAACGTAGGTTGTATGGTAAATGGCGCCGGATTAGCAATGGCCACGATGGATCTGATCAAAATGGCAGGTGGGGAGCCGGCTAACTTTCTGGATGTGGGTGGTACCGCCGATGCAAAAAGAGTGGAGGAAGCCTTTCGCATCATATTAAAGGATAGCGCCGTGAAAGCTATCCTTATTAATATTTTTGGAGGTATAGTAAGATGCGACCGCGTGGCGCAGGGGGTAGTGGATGCGTATAAGAATATGGGAGATGCTATAAAAGTTCCAATTATTGTTCGATTACAAGGAACTAATGCAGAATTGGCTAAGGAGATCATTGATAATTCCGGACTTGCTGTACATTCAGCTGTTCAATTTCAGGAAGCTGCTGATAAAGTCAAAGAAGTTTTAGCTGAAATATAAGTTACACAAGATGCTTACAATAGAGGGTAGTGTTATGGACATTACCCTTTTTTTGTTGGAAAAACCCCTATAATTAAAATAAATTCTATTTTAATATATTGTTAAAAAGAGTCAATTTTTGTAACATATTTTGACTTAGTACGTCTATTGTTACATATTCATCAATCATTAAACAAACAAATCATGAGAAAATTTAGTTTAGTATTAGTCGCTGCGGCACTGCTTATTTCAGGAAATCTTTTTGCAA
>Ga0265303_10001876_pt1 | contig 13046 bp, 35 predicted proteins | sample Helome_2_FD_192494 | JGI IMG/M metagenome (GOLD analysis project Ga0265303, IMG submission 192494) | Marine sediment microbial communities from subtidal zone of North Sea - Hel_20160317 (Illumina Assembly) | ecosystem: Environmental > Aquatic > Marine > Subtidal zone > Sediment ...
TAACTTTTTATACTCTAATTTTATATTGTATCTACTCTATTTTCCGGTTACGCCTCCGGAGCTTTCCTAACGTGTAAGCCGTTGTGTATATCCACGAACCGAATTCTAATAGTTAACGAAGATAGCTACACAGAGTCGGTTAACCTCCACAGCCCTCACGCAAAATCTCGAAACGGCACGCCTTTCTCAATTTTGAAAATATATTATAACAAGTTTTAGCTCATCAGTCAAGCTTAAAATTTGAGACTTCTTTAATTAACTTGTTGCCCATACGGACAGATTTCTTAACTAAATAATTCTCATCTTCTTCATATTCACTATTATTAGTATTGTCAGATACTAAACCAAGTAATATGGCATTTGAAACTTGCAACAATAAAGTCTTAGCATTATCATCCATCATTCACCTCAATAATTTTTATCTTTTCTTTTTGTGGAACATCAATATAAAATACTACGTCAAGAATTCCATTCTTTAATGTAGCAGATTTAATTTGTGTTTCATTTGGTACAGCAATTCTTCTAGAAAAATTCTTCCTGGATATGCCTTTATATAGATATTCTTCTTCATCTTTAATTACAGTAGAACGTTTACCATCTATACATAGACTATTTCTTTCAATATATACATCAATATTATCAGCGCTATAACCAGCTATTGCTAATTTAACAACAAATTCTTTCCTTCCTGCGTCTCCAGTTCTCTCAATAATATCAAAATATGGAAAACCATTATTAGGTAACGCATTACCATGGTAGCCAAAACTTTCCTGTATAAATTTGTCAAAATCTCTTAGCATTAAACGTGTCATATCAATCTCCTAAGCCCTTACGGCACTTATAATGTGGTATTATACCACTACTATGCCAGTTTTGTATTAGGATCAAGTGTAAATACCCAGAACTTTGAATTACCAACAAGAGGAGCAAACCCACTAATTCTGGCGAATGATACTCTTTTGTTCAAATATTCTCTTAGTTTTTTAGACTTTTCCCCTACACTGGCTATCATATAAGCATCTCTAGTAGCAGCACAATATGCCCACTCCTTTTTGAGATACTTTTCTTTTTCTTCTTTGTTTTCAAAACACAAGAAGACAGGCTCATTCGTCTTTGGTGGCCTGATAATTGCTTTCTCTGTTGTGTTAGTTATTTTCATTTTATAACCTTAAAAAATTGGCAGCCCCCGTAGGAATCGAACCTACTTAGTCTGGTTTAGAAGACCGGACGCCGGACTCACCGGGAGGGCCATTAAATTTCTTCAACTATATAATTATTAGTTGCATTATCATACTCTAATTCTTCAATCAACCAGAGTATAAACTTAGTATGTACTTCTGGATCATCTGAATAATAAGGGTCCCAATTTGTACTCGCTATATCTTTAGCTAAATTAGGTTCCAATTCAAATAAAGTATTGAACAATATTTGTCCATATCTTTGATGTTCACTAATAGCTATGTTTTCATATACTTTTTGTAAATATTGTTTAAAAGTAATCATATTTTTCCTTCTACTAATAATGTATTATATAATTCTGACATTAACTTCACATCATATTCTCGTCTACTATCTTCATTAGATAAAGTACAATAAGCTATATGTGTAAAGTTAAACATATCATTCGCATCAAACCTATTAGTTTTATCTGGATGATATTTTTTAGCCGCACGCCTATAAGCAGATTTAATCTCCGCTTTAGTTGCATTCCGTTTAATTCCTAAGAATTTATAGTAGTCCGGCATTTTCTCTAACATCAGTTACCAATTAATTCCTGATTTGTAGTCACTCCCTTGAGTAATTTTTTAATCTCAATGTGACTTACTAACTGCTTTTCTTGACTCTGTGCTTTTCGTATATCAATTAAATTCTGATATAATACTGCTAATTGCTGTTCAGTTATATAAAATCGTTTCATTTTTGGTTTCTCATATGTGTTCATAATTTGGCAGCCTTGACAGGATTCGAACCTGCTATCTAAAGTTTAGGAAACTTTGGCTTATCCCATTTAGCTTCAAGGCTTCATTTTAGTAGTTTCATTGCGGCATTACCGATGAATTCGTATTTTGTGGTCAAATATTTATTCTTATATTCCCACGCTTGCATCTCTGCATCATGTAATTCTTTTACTAAAGCACTGATATCTTCATATGCTTTAGCTAGTGAATCTTTTAATTCATCCACATGTTTACTCAAATCATTATGCTGGTCCTTCATAGCTCTGCGAGTCATTTTAAGAGTTTCTTGGCATCTTTCAAGTTCTGGCATCATGAGTTTACTTTTTGCTCCAATGTTGTTAATTTTTTTGATATATTATCATTAAGTTGTCTAATGAAATCATTCTCTGCTTCTTTATCTAAGATTTTATTATTCAGAATAACGATTTCATTTTCTAATTCTTCTATCTTATCTATTATTTCATTTTCTAATTCTTCTATCTTATCTATTGCTTCTTTTAAAACTCCCATCTTAATCCTCACTAATATAATTAATTGCTATAAGCTTATCGTTTTTAAATTCTTCCAATCTTTCTTTAGCTTTGTCTAAAGAAGACCACCATAATTTCTTTTTTCTTGGAGGCCAAGAGAAATTATCATAGTCTCTAATATAAAACCACATACCAAATACTCTATATTGTAAAAAATATTGAGATATTACTATGTTGGGTTTTTCACCTTTCGTAACTTTTTTTATTCTATATTTCAAAATTTTCTATCCTATTTAAATTGGTAGGCCAAGGCGGATTCGAACCGCTCCTTCCTTCGATTATGAGTCGAGCGCATTAACCAATTATGCTATTGGCCCATTGAAAAGGGTGGGCCGAAGCCCACCCAAATTTTTACCGATTATATTCAGGAAAAACGTATGGTTTGCTGTCTGCAGTTTTGGTCATATCTCCAAACATCTCTGCATAAGAATCCTCATACTTCTGATTATACCGACAAGGCAAGTCAGTTCCCCTAGCACCCCAATATACATCCTCTTCCAAGCACATAATATTGAAGGCAATCTCTTTTGCACCTAAGGCTTCCATCCGCTCGGAATTGAGCCTATGTACACAACTTTCATCACGCCAAGTTGTACCAATCGCTACCCCAGCTCCTAGACCACCAGCTCCTACACTTGATGAACCCATACAGGTTCCGGTAAGAGTAGTAGTAAGACCTGGAACACTAACATCAGGATTATTTCTGAACTTCTGGGTAGTTGTCTTCGGTAGTCCCGGGCTGTTAAACGTAATATTTTGCTGGTTAGCGGACAATGCTCCTGCTGCTGCCGTATTACCAACATTTGTTTCTACATTACTACCGCCCCCGGCAAAAGCCGGGGAGGTAGCTACTAGCGCCAACGCTAATACTAACTTTTTCATCGTGGTGAATAAGTATTAATTAACTTAGCATTGCTAAGGTTTCCTACGTTGGATAGAAATCCACCGCCGGAAAGTGCAGGACCCCTAGCTTGTGCAACGCCTTCACCAATGTTAAAAGTCTGGGACTTGAAACCATTAGTAGTGAATTTTGATACAGTCATAGACTCAGTAGCCTGAACTGTATAAGCGCGCCCACCGCCCAATGCGCCAGCAATACCACCTACAGTGGAGTTGGACCATTGAGTAATGTTAGCTGTATCTGCACATCGTGTGCAATTGTTACCATTGTTACCATTGGGGGTAGCATAACTTGCTGTTGCTGCAGAGATTAGAATTGCAGCCAAAACCGTATTAAGTTTGTTCATTTTTTACTTCCTTTTACATCAATTTACTATTAATAATACACATATAGTACTCGTATCACTATATGCAGTAAAGAGATGTAATATTATGAAGGGTTGGTGGACCTTTGCTCTTCAGACTTATAAGCCAGTCAACAGGCCCTCTCATCAACATCTACATCAATTCTATTACACCCAGCACACGCCTAATCCCCCCAGATGTCTAACGTGCACTTAATTCTCATATATTTTGGTCAAAGACCGGGGTATCAAAGAGATACCCAAAAAATTATTGTTATGTTATATCTCTATCTACCGCTAATTTATCAAAAATATTAGCAATTTCTACCTTCTCTTCCTCTGTAAAGTGGTTCTTTTCTGGCAGTTTACCAGTAAGCAAATCCTCTACAACTAAGAGTCCTTCATTCCAAGCGACTCTGTACAAAACTTTCTCTAATAATTCTGCCATTTATTTCTCCGCTATTAGGGCCGCAAGATTTCTCATCTTAGTATTAAGATCATCAATCTGACTGTAAAGGTCAACAATAGACATATAATGATAATTCATAATGTCTTGTGCTAGACCCTTATCTTTTTCTTCTAACAAATTATGCATTGCTGCAAGTAGATTTAACCACTTTACATCATCATATTCGTTGTTCAATAAATATGGTCCAAAGTTTTTAACTCTATTATTTACAAAATCCATTATTTCTTTATTTGTTCGCATTATGATCCTAATTTTATATACTGTGCCCAATGTTCGTTTGTTGTTCGTTCGTGCTCTAGCAATCTCTTTGCTAGGTGGTGGTATGTTGGCCTCTTTGGCTTCTTTTTGGGAACAATAGATTTATCATCTTTTTTATGTGAGTTACATGGCTTGCATGCAGCTACTACATTTTCCCATACATTCTTACCACCATGTGATTTTGGTTTTACATGATCAATTGTTAAAGATTTATGTGAAATCTTCTTTAAACAATATTGACATGTAAATCTATCCCGTAACTTAATATTATACTTATTAAGTTTAGCGTATTTCTTAAAATACTTGTATTCTCTAAGTACTACCACACTAGGGACTTTCATCGTTAGTGTAGGTGAACGGACTTCAAAGCGTTGATATTCAATAGCAGTAGCCTTATCTTGATAAATCAAGATAATTGCTTCTTGCCATGTAATTGTACTAAGAGGCATTAAATGCAAAGGTATAAAATCTGCATTTAATACCAGTACTTTATCAGCTTTGATCGTCCCCATCTTGTGTTATCCTATATGCCTTAAAATTTCTGTAATTTCCAGAGAGTCCAAGCTGTTTGAGCTCTTCGCGTATGCCTTCAGTATACTCTTTATGAATTTCTGTTAGAGCATCTGCATACATAATCTGTTCTTGTTCTGTAAATTCAGATAGATCAATTGTCAAATACATATCAGAAGGAGTAGATAAAACAAATGCTACTCGCTCTGATACATCATCGTCGGACTTCGTATAAGTAAATCTATTAGTTGTAAATCTTTTCATGTATCACCAAGTTTTCAAATAGTTAATTTTACTACCAAGTTTTTCCAAGCTGTCTTTAGCGGCAAGATATTCTTGAAACATTCCTCTTACTAAATCTTGTCTAGCTTGTTTAACTCCTGCATTAAATCCTCCTTCATATTCCTCTGTAGGATCAACTTCAGCGTCAACTTCTATGTAGTTTTCTTCAATCAGTACATCTATACATTGATAAATTTTTTGAATAAGAGATACTGAACACTTTTTCAGCTCAGATAAATCAATGGATTGATAACCATCTTTACCAGAATTATTAATAATTAAATTCTGTAAGCAGATGATCATATAATCTTTTTTATTGTCTTCAAACGTTCTCATTATCTTCAATTCCTTTATCATATCCATCGGCATATCCATCGGCATATCCATCTCTACTTCCCATACTATAACTATCATATATAGAAATTTTAATAGAGTCAAGAAGCGCATTGAGTGTCTTTATAGTTAAAGATTCAAGACCCGCTACTTCATTAATAAGATGACCATTAAGTTCATTAATAACATCTGCCTTTAGAATACGAGGTTTTTTAATTACTTTACCTTTTTTACCAGCATCGCCCCTTTGAGTATACCAACGATCTCCCATTTTGATTTGCCTTCCTTTTAGCCATTTAAAATAATATTATACGGCAATTTAGCTCAAAGGTCAAGTCGAAAAATTTTAACGTGAATAATATATAGTCTGATAAGACTTATCATCATACTCTAACATTGTTCCATAAGATGCTGTCCACTCTGAGCATTTGATCTCAGGAAATAAAGTATATTTTTTATTCTTAAATATAGGTATATCTATATATACTTGAGTAATATACATTTCCTTTGCTAGTGGTTTAAAATATCTATAGATACTTTCTCCACCTATAATATTGATTACATCTTTCTTTTCATCAAATATTTTTAGTACAGCACTACAATCATTAACCCATATTACATTACTATACTCTTTCTTTCGTGGCAGGTTTCTTGGCCGCCTGGAAATAACTACATTGATTCTGTTAGGTAATGGTCGCTCACCAATAGACTCCCAAGTCTTTCTACCCATAACAATAATGTTTTTCTTAGGTTGATCGGTTGTAAGCTTTTTGAAGTGTCTCAATTCGTCTGGTAAATACCAAGGCATTTCACCATCTACACCAATTACATTGTTAAGACTTTTTGCCACTATTAGTCGTATCATAAAATATATGCTCTCTTTTAATTGCTAAATCTTTTAAAACTTCTACAGCCTCTTCCCAAGAATAACTTACTTCTTCTGTTGTAGCTGTATATATAACATAATTATTATGCTGATCTGGTTTAATTATATATTTCATACTAATTCATCAAACTCCTCTGCTGTTGGGTCTAACAAGTTTACTAAAATATGATCGATTAGCTCTCTAGAACAATTGAATACGTATGTATCTCCGACCGTATCTCTAGCATAATCATCAGTATGTTTTACAAGCACCCCATTCTTCATAGGGCTAATTGTTAAGTGTTTTGCATTTGATCCCATTTTCATATTGAAATCTCCGCTTTAATATGTGGCTGTGCCACATAATTCTCTAAGATTATATCGTCAAATTCATAATCATCAATAGTTGGTACATTATCTACTAGTAATACTGTTGGTAAATCTGTAGGTGTTCTTTCAATTTGTTCTTTAGCTTGCTCTATATGATTTATGTATAGATGAGTATCACCACTTGTCCAATAAAAATAACGAGGAATCAACCCTGTTTGTTGTGCTACCATCTTTAACAATAAAGAATAGCTAGCGATGTTGTATGGTAATCCTAGAAATATATCAACACTACGCTGATACATTTTTATATCTAAGTATCTTTTATCTGTACTAACATAAAATTGATAAAGTAAATGGCATGGAGGGAGTGCCATATCCTCTAAGTTAGCAACATTCCAGGCACTAACAATATGCCTGCGATCAAAAGGATTATTTTTAATACGATCAATACAGTTTTGTAGTTGATCTATTTCATCAAAATTTACATCAACTATACCAGTTCCATTTCTAAATGATAAGCCTCTGAATTTTCTCCATTTTCTCCATTGATGTCCATAGATTGGACCAAGATTACCATTCTCATCTGCCCATTCGTTCCAGATTGTCACACCATTATCTAATAAATAATCTGTGTTAGTATCCCCACTAATAAACCATAACAATTCAATGCTAATGGATTTCCAATGTAGTTTTTTAGTTGTAAGAAGTGGAAAACCTTCTCTTAAATCAAATTTCATATCGGCACTAAATGTGCTTAGAGTGCCTGTTCCAGTCCTATCTGGTCTAGGTTCCCAAAATAGGGATCGCTTAAGTAAATCTAAGTATTGTTTCATTTTTCCTCTTTTTTATATTCATTTACATCTTTAATGATTGGTTGTGACATATGTTGTATAAATATCTTGTCACTTATTAAGAATATAATTATAGAAAAAGGAAAAAATATTCCATGCACCATATTCATAACTATAGTATAACCAATTCTTTTATTTGTTCCATAATAAGGACCTTGTTTCCATTTTATAGGTCCGACTTTCTTTTTTACTTCATTCCAAATCAATGGGGCAATCATAAGATTAAACATAATCAAATAAGATGCTACACCAATTAAGTATATCTGCCACCAATTATAACTCGCTATCAAATTAATAAGATGTTCTACTAACTCCATTATTGTTTTTCCTGTTTAAATAATTAAATAATTCATGTTTATGTTTAAACGATAATTTTGAACCTTCATCAGTAAATAAATCAATATGTTCTTTACTTTTGTCACGAAACATGACATAAACTCTACCACCGTAATACCTACTAAAACCGGCTAACATATTTTCTCCAAACAAAAACTCACCGTCCCACTGCAGATGGGCGGTGAGTTACTTCAGTTTTGTTTATACCTCCAATATAAGACTTTCGTCAAACTCCTCGTTTACTTCATACCCAGCATATCCTCTTGGGTTGCAGTAAAGTTGTGTACTGCCCACAACAAATTGGGCAGACTTGTGAGTGTGTCCATACACCCAAAAATTCGGTTTAAAAGCCTCAAGTTCAGCTTCTAAATCAGTACCATAGGCTGCATTTAGTGAATTACCACGATATTCCTTTGCTGTACGCAATGTAGGATTGTGATGGGTAATTACAAATGTCTTATTACCTTGTAGGTTATGATGATCAATCCTATCAAATATATACATTGCAGACTTTTTAAAGAGTGCAGTTGTATCTGTAGGAGTTATTGGACGTGTATTATTACGAATAATCTGATAATCATTCATCTGATACTGCGCCATTTTAGCGGCAACTATATCAGTTTCCAAATCACTCCAAAAAGTAGCACCAATAAATGCTACATCATCAATAACAGTATCTTCGTTTTCAAGAAGAGTGAAACCATTAATATTAATAGTTTCTTCCTTAATCCTGTCATAACTTTCATTAATGTCATAGTTATAATGCTCATGGTTTCCCATAACCATAATAACATATTCAGTGTTGTAGTTGAGGGCATCCTCAATGAAATATTTGTAGGTGGACGGACGCTTAGCTAATCCCACATCACCTGCCAATACTAGAACGTCGCTCTTTCCTGAGATTTCTAAGTTTCCGAACTCAAGGTGGAGGTCGCTCATTACATTTACTTTCATTTTTTCTCTCCTTTTTCAATTTTAATTTTTCAGTTTCTATATTATACTAAAACTCAGCTGAGTTATCAAGTCGATTTTTTCTGACTTGAGTTTTCCCTTAATTTTTAGTATAATAATGGAAATAAAATAATAATAGGAGAGTTATGAGATGAATTACACGTACACAATTTCAGACACTCACCTTGGACATGGAAATATTCTTGAGTTTCAGGCACACACAAGGCCTGGATTTGCGGACATTGATGAGCATGATAGATACATTATACAAATGTGTCAAGAAACTGTTCGTCCGACTAAAGATACTCTGATCCATTGTGGTGATGTCGCTCTACATGGGCCGAAAGTCCTTATGTTTAGAGAAGTAAAAGCAGTAAAGAAGATACTAATACTAGGCAATCATGATACATTTGATCTAGCTCTATATCAAGAAGCATTTGATAAGATTTATGGTATATGGGAAAAGAAGCATAGGGTATTCACCCATGCACCTATACACCCAGATCAGCTAAGAGAAAGATGGGTTGCTAATATTCATGGGCATGATCACTTTAATAAGAGTGTAAGCCCTAAACATTTTAACGCCAATGTAGATATCATTGGTATGAGACCTATAAAGGTGGAGGATTTGGTAAATGGCGGACATTAAGTTGTTAAATAACGGTGAACAAATAAAAGAAAATGATCAAAGGTTATTTTTAAATGAACCCGAAGATATTGATGCAATGCATGAGGGGATTATAGTGTGGGGTAGAGTAGATAAGTCTCTCGTTGGGGAGACTTATACCTTCGATGACAATGGAATTATCAGGAGAGTTGAATAATGGATCAAAAAGAGAAATTTGTTTTTGATAAGGTAGAATCTGTGTTAGAATTAATGACGCAGAAATATCAAGATTTAGAGAATAAGTATAGAGAAAAAGAGCAAGAAGTTGAAAAGTGGAAGAGAACTGCCGCTAGTGCACATGAACTATACTTAAAACAAAAAGCCAGAGCAGATACTCTAGATAATAGAGTTCTGAAAGTTAAACACGGGACTATTATAAATGAGTAAAAACATTAAGAAACTAGAAGATTTAGTAGATTTTCTAGACTATTTTTATGAAACGGCAGATTATGCCTTCGGTCCTGCAAGCGGTGAGATATATAAAAGTATTCAAGATGAATATGAGCATAAAACTGGTAAAGTGGTTCCTAGTTTATATAGGATAGAAGAAGAGGAGGAAGAAGAAGAGGAAGAAGAATGGCAATAAGTAATATAAATGATAGGGAAGACGCTTTAACTTATATATTAAGTACTAATTTTTATAAACAATCTGTTATGAATGATTATATAAAATGTTTTGAACAGACTAAATTGGGTAATGAAGTTTTTAAGTTTAAAATGCATCATTCTGAAGTAGATGATGCGCTTAGAAAACTAAGAGCTAATTGGTATCCTAATATTAAAACTAGGAATCCTGTTGTGCCGCCAAGTGCAATTTTAACTAATCCTTGCGCGGAAATAGTATTTGATAGATATCCTTTAGAATGTAAGGGAGAGTTTGTAGATATAGATAGAATCATTTCTGATTTAAAAGGTATGGTTTAATGATTATACAAAGAATTATAGAAAATGGACAAATTTATAAAATAAGTAAAGAGAATGATATTATTACTTGTGAATTAGATAAAGAATGTGATTTAGATGAAGTAACAAAAGCTATATTGAATATTCGTTCATTGGAGTTAAGATTAAAGAATGAAAATATTTAAACTGTTTAAAAATAAAAAACCAGAAGTAATTAAGTTAAGACCAAGTATTGGTATCAGTATGGCTAAACATTTTATTAGATTGGAGAGTTTAAACTATCCTACAGAATATTTATATCACCACTATGGTATGATTGCTAGTATATTACAAGCTAATAGTAAGTCAGTTGTTGAATATGAAGTTAAATCAATTACTGAGAAAACCGAAAGAGCTAGAGATATTTACTGCAACGCTTGGAAGAGATTAAAAAGAGAAGAACGTGTAATGCAAAGAGCTCTTGGACGGTTGCATCAACGAGCGGACTTCAAAGAATGGGAGATTTATAGATGTTAGAAGTAAAGAAGCCAGAATTGGCACAGATGGAATTAATGCTAGAGAGATCAGTTACTAAGCATTTACGCAAGGAAAATGAAGCTCTACGCAAAGAGTTAAAGAAAGTTCAAAAAGAAGCTAAAGCTTTTGAGAAGGCGGCCAATGAAGTTTTAGGTTGGCGAGGTGATATGTGGGAGAATACATGATAAAGGTAAGAGACGCTTATGAACAGTTTTCTAATAACGAAGTATATGAAATTAAAACATTTAAACCTTCTATGGAGGAACAAATGGAACATGATGCACTAAAAGAAAGGTATGAGAAAATGAAAGAAAAATTAGATAAGATGGAAGAAGAACATGAGTTTGGTAATGTTATAACTAAAGATATAAGAAACTATCTTATCTCTCAAGGTTGGAAGGCACCGCCACCAAAGTACCAAACTGACTTCAAGGAAGGAGATCATGTAGAAGTATTTGATAAGACAAATTGTCAATGGTTACTACGTAGGCTAAAGGCGGATAACACTAAACATTACGGCTATCCTGCGGCGAGAGGACATTATCAAACAGAAGATGGAGCAACCTTTTGTAAATGCCGTTATGCACCTAATAAAATCAATTGGGATCAAGAAGTAGATTGCCTCCAGGATTTTGATGCAGTAGGAACAGTTTATACTATAAAGGAAGATGACAATAAATATATTATTTATATGCTTGATGGACGAAGGGCATTAATAGAATGAATAAACATATACTAACAGCAATTGGAGTAGTAATTACAATAATTATAATGTATCTAATCACTGCTATATTTAATAGCCCAGCACTATTTACTAATATACTAGCTGGTGTATTAATATTCCTAGCAGTGGTGGGATCAATCTTTGAGTCTGATCTAAAGAATGGAGGTTCAATGTGAGTAAAAAGAATCTACTATGTAAGGTAGGTTTACACGAGACTAAATATGTATATTCTTTACAAATGGATGATTACTTAATCAGAGTTTATGAATGTAAAGTCTGCAAAAAGCATACCTACGAAAAAGTAAATAATGATGTAATCAATTTCAAGGTATTAGACTAATGACTAAAAGTACGAGTGTATTTACCGTCTTATTAAGTTATATGATAGTGATAATTAGTTTAATACTAATAACATTATTTTTTAACCAAAGTCCTATTATCCCAATACTAGTAGGTAGCTCAATTTATATAACATTACTAGCTTATGGCTTTATCGACGAGATTCGTGAACTAAAGAAAACACAAGAACATATGTCCGATAAACTAGACAGACTAAGGTCAGAAAATTTATCAAACAAAATCGAAAAATTTAAAAACTAATTTCTATCCACGAGATAGAGTCCTTTTGGAAAAAAATTCTTGACATGGAGAAAAAAATATGCTATAATATTAATATATTGTTTAGAGAGGGCACCGACGCAATATCTGCAAATTTGTAAAATTTTTTAAACTAAAGAAAAATACTTGTACCATTTTATACCCCGTTCCAGGGGATAAAATGAATAGTACAAGTAGTACTTTTTCTTCGTGAGAGACAATTTTTCATAATTTGCGGACTTTTTTACGGGCAGGGGGCCCTCTATCTTTTATTTAAGAAAAAATAATTGGGTAACATAGTATCTATAAATAACTTATAAGTATCACTAATATAATACTTGGAAAGATATGAATAATTATATCTAAAGTTAAAGTGATCTAGAATGAGAAGGTAATAAAATGAATAATAATGAAAAATTTGATTTTTTTATTAAATTGGATAAAGAAGTACAATCAAAAGAAATAGAAGATCCAAAAGATTCTACTAAATTAAAAACAGTACCACTAAGGGCTAATGAGAAGAAATTAAAGTATGCTTATATGTCTACATTATGGCCAGATATTATGCTTTGGCTTTCTTCTGCTAAACTAATAAAGTCTGATAATGGGAAGATTTCCGCTGAACGAACTATTGAAGCTATTGAAAATGAACCAATGAAAGCTGCTATTAGAATCTTTGGTAGAGAGCGAGCGAGAGCTCAAATGTTTAATGGCACATCTAA
>Ga0265303_10001877_pt1 | contig 13045 bp, 8 predicted proteins | sample Helome_2_FD_192494 | JGI IMG/M metagenome (GOLD analysis project Ga0265303, IMG submission 192494) | Marine sediment microbial communities from subtidal zone of North Sea - Hel_20160317 (Illumina Assembly) | ecosystem: Environmental > Aquatic > Marine > Subtidal zone > Sediment ...
TTCTCCAAACAGTCTCAAACTTTTAAAAGCTCCTTATTAAAGCTCTTTAATCTTTATATTTCTAAACCAAACATCATCACCATGGTCTTGTAGTCCAATGTATCCTTTTGAAGCTACATCAGCCCATTCAGGATTAAGGCCAGGAAACTTACTAGATGCCACCATTTCATTCCATTCAGGTGTCCATAAATGGTATTCAACAACCGTCTCACCATTCATTTTGTGAACTACGGTTCCCTTATAAACCATAACTTCTACTTTGTTCCATTCTCCTACCGGCTTGGCATTTTGGGGCTTTGCAGGAATTAGGTCATATAATGATCCAGCCATACGGTTACCATCCTTTCCTAGCTTGGCATCAGGGTGTTTCTCATTATCCAATACTTGCATTTCTGGAGCTGTTTTCCATATATAATCAAGTTCTTCTTGACCAAGATAAAAGATTCCTGAGTTGCCTCCTTCAGAAATTTTCCATTCGAGACTGAGGTTAAAATTCTGATATATTTTATCATAAATGATATCCCCACCTTCTTTGCTTCCTGCTTCCCCACGTCCAGATCCTATACATTGAAGTGAGCCATCGATAATTTGCCATCCGTTAGGAAAATTATCTTTTTTATAACTTCTCCATCCTTCAGATGTTTTTCCATCAAAAAGCAAAACCCATCCATCATCTTTTTCGGCTTGGGTAAGTGAGTTCACAGGAGCTTCTGTTTCCACTTTTAATTCAGTTTCTACTTCAGCTTCCTCTTTTTTATCAGTCTTATTTTTACAGCTTGAAACAACGGGAAGCATTAGTAGACTTGATATTACAACTAAACTTATTTTTTTCATCATATTTAATTTACTTTGAATTGAATTATTTAAAACCTATTATTTAGGCATATCCGGTAAAGACCAACCATCTCTATAGGTGTGTTTGACAAGCTCTTGAGAATACTCAATTGCATTCATAGGTTCAGTCCAATCCTTATTAAAAGTTGGGTGTCCATCATGAATCATGAATCCGTCTCTGATAACTGTTCTGATTTCTTCGTTAGCACCGATATTCGTGAACTTCATATTCTCTCCGTCCCAATTCAAGGTCTTATTCAAAGCCTGCAAACGAACAGCAAGTACACCCATTACTACCATTTCGTTGAATGGACCGGCCTCAGCGAAATCAGAAGTACATGGTTTTCTGTTTTCAGGATTCTCTTTGCATGCTCGTACCCAATCCATTTCATGGGCACCTTCACCCCAGGAAAGGTTCATTTCTTCCTCAACTCTTCTTTCAGTCTTGGGAACATTAATTTTCTTGCCAGATAATAATTCCGGTTGAAGGCCATAACACCCTGTATGAAGAATATCTTTAGTTCCATAGAAGTATGTTCCACCACCACTCTTATTAGGGTTCTTTCCAGCCGGCCAATTATCTGGTAACATAGGTTTTACACCACCATCGTACCAGTATACATCTACCTCAGGTAATTTCATTTTACCTTGTCTTCCTCTGGAAGGAAATGTCAACTTAACAGCCTGGGAAACGGGTGCAGCGTCATTCAATAACAGAGAAGAACTTGCTTGAACTTGTGAAGGGTGGCCTAATTTAAGACCTTCAAAAACAGGATGCAGGACATGGCAAGCCATATCACCCAATGCACCAGTTCCATAATCCCACCATCCCCTCCAATTCCATGGGTGGTAAACTTCACTAAAAGGACGCATTTTAGCAGGGCCAGTAAATAAATCCCAATTTAATGTTTCAGGAACCCAATCACCTTTATTAGGAGTATTCAACCCTTGTGGCCAAATTGGGCGGTCAGTGAATGACTCAACTCTTGTTACATCACCAATCGCACCACTCCATAGAATTTCACTAGTTTCTGCAACACCTGCACCAGAAGCTCCTTGGTTACCCATCTGGGTGGCAACTTTATTCGCGGCAGCAAGCTTGGTTAATAATCTAGATTCGTATACAGAATGTGTTAACGGCTTTTGCAGATAAACATGTTTGCCCAATGTCATGGCATGAGCTGAAATAATGGCATGGGTATGGTCGGCGGTTGCAACAACAATTCCGTCAATTTCACTACCCATTTCATCAAACATTTTGCGCCAATCCCAATACTTTTTTGCTTTAGGGAACTGATCAAATGCACCTTTAGCATATTTCCAGTCAACATCACACAAGCCAACTATATTCTGTGAAGTCAAGTTTTTAAGATTAGCAAGACCCATCCCTCCAACGCCAATACCGGCAATGTTCAATTTATCACTGGGTGCAGTATGTCCCAATCCGCTAACTGCGAAAGATGGTACAATAGTAATAGCTGCCGATGCAGTTAAGGTTCTGTCAATAAAATCCCGGCGAGTTAAATTTTTTTCTTTTTTGATCTTACTCATGATGCATTAACTTTAGAATAGATTAATAAAAAAGTGAATTGATTTTTATTCGAGAACAGATATGCCTTGATTCATTGGTATCATTATAAACATGGATTATTCACCATGCAGACATACAGTTTTATTAAAAAAATGACTATCCACGAAAATACGAACTTAAATATAATTTAATATCCTTAAACAGCCATACTAAAGAGTAATTCCAATTTTTCGAAAATCCAATGGCCTTTTCAAAATGTCCGATAATATTTTCTTTTATTTCGATATTGTTCGATGATTGCAAGTTTTTGTTTAGCTTGTGGCCATTGAAGCAATATCCATCAGTATTCCTGCTCATACCAACCAAACAGCAGTTACTAAGTAGCGGAAATTGACCAATTAAATTGAAAACTAATACGGGCACCATAATCCCTACTTAACCCCTTTTTAAAATGAGTGATCAACACCAGGAATCCACACACATTGAGAGTTACAATTTACCCAAGGTCATCTTTTTGGCTTTCGTCGCCGCTATAGGTGGATTTTTGTTTGGGTTTGACAGCGGAGTGATAAATGGTACTGTCGATGCCTTGCAGGTCGCATTTGACTCCGATGCTACAGGGACAGGATTTAATGTTGCCTCGGTACTCCTGGGTTGCGTTGTGGGTGCCTTTTTCGCCGGTACATTGGCTGACAGGTTCGGAAGAAAACCAATGATGTTGACCGCAGCTTTCGTTTTTATCATAAGTGCCTGGGGCTCCGGTATCTCTGAAGGTTCATTAGAGTTTGTTATTTATCGATTAGTTGGTGGGGTAGCCGTAGGTGCAGCCAGTATATTGGCACCACTTTATATCAGTGAAATTGCCCCTTCAAAAATCAGAGGCAGGCTGGCCACATTACAACAACTCATGATTGTAATTGGCCTGTTTGTGGCATTTATGAGTAATTATTCACTTGTTGGGCTTTCCGGTGGTGCTGAAGAGGTGCTTTGGATGGGATATCAAACCTGGTCATGGATGTTTTGGGCTGAAATTCTGCCGGCAACTATATTCGTAATTGTACTGTTTTTCATCCCTGAATCACCAAGGTATTTAGTGGCTTCAAACCAATCCGAAAAAGCGCACAAAGTACTTTCTACTATTAGCAATGCCATAGAAGCTACTGCAAAGGTGGCGGATATAAAATCAACGGTAAGAGAGGATAGTCGTCCCAAACTTAGTGACATCATCAGTAAATATAGTGGCAAAATTCATCCATTAGTTTGGGTTGGTATCGGAATTGCCGTACTTCAACAATTTACGGGTATAAATGTGATTTTTTATTATGGTGCTACACTCTGGCAAGCCGCAGGATTTACAGAGGCCGATGCGTTACTTACCAATGTCATAAGTGGAAGTGTTAATATATTTTTCACTTTTGTGGCTATAATTCTGATCGATAAGGTTGGCAGGAAACCTTTGTTATTAGTGGGTTCGATTGGGCAGGCGGTAATGCTAGGAGTGCTTGCCTATCTATTCGGAACGGCATCCCTGGATAGTGCAAATAATCTTATTTTAGAAGGAAATAATGGCACCTATGCATTAGTAGCGGCTAATGCTTACATTGCCTTTTTTGCAGCCTCATGGGGTCCGGTAATGTGGGTTATGCTGGGAGAAATGTTTCCAAATCAATATAGAGGAGCTGCGCTGGCTGTTTGTGGAATAGCCCAGTGGGGATCCAACTTTACAATAACCATGACTTTCCCCATTATGCTGACATATTTAGGACTCGGTGTATCCTATGGAGTGTATGCAATCTTTGGCTTAGTGGCTTATTTCTTTGTCAAATCGTTTGTTAAAGAAACCAAAGGCAGAACTTTGGAAGATATGTCTCGTGAGCAGGAAGAGGCGGAAAGACAGCACGCTGAACGAGGGGCTCTGTAAAATAAACAATTCCTGCTAAAACCATTTATTTACTAAAGGATATTAGGAAAAATTTAGAATAGATAGATTTCAATATCGGCCTATTTAGAAAATATGTTCGCAACAATAAGCGCTGGCAGAATTACGAATATATCATGGCTGATATATTTGATCATTTGTTGGCAGCTTTGCCTTATTTTGATCTTGAAATATTTGAGTTGCCCAATTCCTTCCCTAATCAAGCAAGTATTACTTGAAAAATTGCTTCAATAATACTATCAGAAAATTGTCCGAGTTAAGCTTTTTTCAGAGCCCAGGTGGCGAATAAAATCTTGCTTTGAACACTCTGACCCCTTGCCGTGAAAATCAGGGTACAGATTTACTACAAAAATACTTTTATGTGCCATATTTTTCGCAGTTATGCAACCCTTGTTACATAGGTATATAATTGTTTTTCAGCGTTTTAAACTTTCAGAACAATACCCATTTCTATCTATGACTTTCGTCATACAAAAGTAGGTTTTCCGCGAATACTTTTACCCAGAATTAATAGCGAATTGGAACAAAAATTTGTAGAAATATGTCGTAGGTTTGTCCCTACTTTTTTCTCTTACTAAACTATATCATCATGAAAAAATTAATCTTTTATGCATTCGTTTTACTAGGTACAACTGCCTTGTTTGGCCAGGCTGGTCATATCATGCAGGGGGTTGGTTCTGTAAACATGTCAATGGGAGGGGCTGCAACAGGTCAGCCACTGGATATTTCCGGTGCTATTCATTGGAACCCGGCTGCACTCTCAACATTTGATAACAATATCCTTAAAGCCGATATTGGATTTTTCTTCTCATCTCCGGAATTGAGCTCTACCGTTCCCGAATTTGATTCCATGGGGATGCCCACTGGTAATTTCTTTAGCGGTACTACAGAAGATGACAAAGGTGTATCGCCTCTTCCTTCTATAGCTTATGTCTGGGGGAACGAAACCAGCAAGCATACCTTTGGGGTATCAGCCTTTGGCATCAGCGGGTTTGGAGTAACATTCCCTGAAAACATGTCTAACCCCATCACAGCCCCTCAGAGTATGGGCGGTTTTGGACGTGTGCAATCTGAATATAATTTGCTACAGATCAGCTTTAGCTGGGCCTATGAGTTATCAGATCAATTTTCTATCGGATTACAGCCCAATTTTGACTACTCATCCCTGGAATTAATGCCTAACCCTACTGCCAATCCAACGGCAGCCGGTTATCCATCAACGGAAGAAACAACCGCCCTGGGTTTTGGCGGACAAATTGGGGTCTATTTTGATTCTGGAAGTGGCTTTAAAGCGGGCGCGGCTTATAAAACAACACAATCTTTTGCGGAATTTGAATTTGACAATACATACTTAGACAGTAGTACGTCTACAAATAACTTCCAATTAGATTACCCCTCTATATGGTCCTTAGGACTCGGGTATTCAACAGGAGATATTGACCTCGCCGTAGATTACCGCTTTGTGGATTATGAAAATACAGAAGGATTTGAAGCAGCCGGATGGAGTCCTACCGCATCGGTGGTCGGATTTGGCTGGGAGGGCATATCTATCATCTCAGCTGGACTACAATATAAAGGTATTTCCAAACTACCACTACGTCTTGGCTATACATATAGTTCCAACCCTATCAATGAGGAACTGTCATTTTTTAGTGTACCAGCGACAGCTATTATAAAAAATGCCTTTCAATTCGGATTGAGTTATGAGGCCAGCGATAAATTTACTATCGATGGTGTATTCCACTATGGGAATAGTGGTGATGCCACAACGGGTCAATTACTGAACCCTCAGTTTATCGGGAATTTTCCACCTTACGGAGCTATTCCTGGCAGCGAGGTGTCTTATGACATGACGACATCCATGATCATGGTTGGGGCCAGTTACACCTTTATCAAATAACGGATAGTTCCCTTATGGTTTAATGCCTGCACAAAAGCAGCCCTTGAGTTATCATGGGCTGCTTTCAATTTTAAGCCTTGAACACCTTGGTATTAGGGCATTTTAGTAGTATCGTCCCTATTCATTAGGCAACATTCATTACCTTCGTTTTAAACAAACCAATGAAAAAAAGAATACGCAACATTCTTATCACACTTGCTATTCTACCTTTCCTAGTCTTGTTCGTTTGCGATCTGATCATCGAACAGAATTCACGGGGAAAAACCTATCATGATATTAATAATCTACCCGATAATAACGTAGGGATTGTTCTTGGCACTGCCCGCCACCTAGTGGAAGGCGGTTTGAATCCATTCTACACCAACCGGATCAAGGCGACGATCGATCTCTTTAATTCGGGAAAGATCAAATTTGTACTGGTCAGTGGGGATAATGGTACCATATACTATAACGAGCCGGACAGGATGAAAAAAGATCTTATGGCAGGAGGTATTCCCGAAGAGAAAATTTTCCTTGATCTTGCCGGCTTCCGGACCCTGGATTCCATGGTACGGGCTAAGGAAGTTTTTGGACTGACAAATGCTACGGTGATCTCCCAGGAATTTCATAATGAGCGCGCCATTTACCTGGCCCAAAAACACGGCTTGCATGCCATAGGATTTAACGCTAAAGATGTTCAGGGAAATCACGGATTAAAAGTGCATTTACGGGAATATTTTGCCAGAGTAAAAGTATTTGTTGATATCTTGATGAAGACGCAACCCAAGTTTCTGGGTAAAAAAGTGATCATTGAATAATGTCAAGTATTAAAGCCTTACTAAGAAATCTTGGCCCGGGCCTTCTATTTGCCAGTATGGCCATTGGCACTTCCCATCTTGTATTATCAACCAAGGCCGGGGCACAATACGGCTGGATCATGATAATTCCTATTATTCTGGCGAATATCTTTAAATATCCATTCTTCGAATTTGGAATACGATATACCAATGTCACCAACAGATCTTTGATTGAAGGCTATAAGTTTCGTGGTAAAGGTTATTTGTGGATCTATACACTGATCACGATTATTACCACATTTACCATCCTCGCAGCTTTGTATGTCGTCACAGCAGGATTGTTCATCAACTTGTTTGACATTCCTAATCTATCTGTTGGGTATACGGCCTTGGGCTTATTTGTCTTTATAAGTGCCATTCTCATCCTTGGCCGCTATAAGTTTTTGGAGACCTCCCTGAAATTTGTGATAACTATATTATTTGTGGCCTTATTGGTCACCACCATACTAGTGATCCAAAAAGGTTCGGTAGATGCCGTGGTAAATTTTGAACCCCCCGCTATTTTAAATGAGGTTGGGATCCTATTTCTTATTAGTCTAATTGGCTGGATGCCTACAGCCGTGGAAGCCTCTAGCTGGATAAGTTTGTGGAGCCTTGAAAAATATAAGTTACTCGGCGCCAGGCCCAGCCTGAAAGAAGCTCTTCAAGAATTTAATTCGGGATATATTCTGACGGCCTTGTTAGCCGTATTCTTTTTGATCATAGGATGGTTTACATTGTACGGGACAAACACAGAGCTCAGTTCTAATTCTACCCTTTTTGCTGACCAGGTCGTTCAATTGTTCACGACCCATATAGGGAGTTGGGCCTATATCTTCATTGCCGTTTCTGCATTTGCTACCATGTTCAGCACATGTATGACAGCACATGATGCCATTGCACGTGTCAGCTTAGACATCTTGAAACATCTAACCCCTGAAGAACAAGATTATAGTGGGAAGAAATATTATGTGATCGGGATCTTGTTTTTAGCACTCGTCAATTACCTTGTCGTCACTGTATTTAGCGCGAATATGGGTCAATTGGTAGCTCTGGCGACTTTTGTTTCTTTTGTACTAGCGCCGGTAGTAGGCTATATGAACCTTAAAAATGTTATGAGCCATGACCTTCCCAGTCAATACAGGCCCGGAAAAGGATTGCAATGGCTTACATATCTTGGCATACTTTTCCTTGGCGGATTTGCTATCTACTATTGCTGGATGATTTTCAGCTAGTAAATCAAGTCATAGTTGAGAACTACGATAAGGTGTCGTTCATTCCTCTTATGTAGGACATCCACACAATAGACTCCATTGGTACAGCTATTTAAAATACGATCTTCACCGTAGCCCACACTGTAAAGAATATTATTACCAGGGACGCCTTTAGATAACAAATACCCTTTGATGGCATCTGCACGACTTTGAGAAAGCTTAAAATTAGCGGCGTTACTACCCCTGCTATCTGTGTGAGCTTCAATTTGGAGTTGCAGATTCGGGAATTGAGAAATGGCTTCAACAACCTTATTTAATTCAGTTTCAATTTCCGGGATAATTATACTCTGACCTTTATCAAACCAGAACTTTTTAATACGCAAGACGGTTTGGTCCTCACGTTCCACTACAATATCATCGAGGTAGATCAATTCAATATTGACATTATTATCCTTTATAGCCTTAAGTCCCTCTTCGCTAAAACGTCGGTTAAAAAAAGAATACTTAGGTTTTGTACAACTTACAGAAATACCTTCCTGCCAAGGGATTTCTATTTGATAATCACCCTGAGCATTTGTTACGATCTCCTTAATAACCTTCCCGGTTTCATCTTTAACGGTTAGGGTAACATCGGAAATTCCAAATTCTGTATTAGCCTTGACTACCTGCCCTTTTAAGATCAGTGATTTGGGACCCGGTTTCTTCTTTACCCGAAATCCATAAAGGTCATCTTTGCCGAGTCCACCTTCCCTGTTTGAAGAAAAATACCCGATCAAACCCTCTTCTTCATGTCGAATAATAAACGCAAACTCATCCTTGGGAGAATTTATACTTGGACCCAGATTTATTGGGGTGCTGTAAAAGTCATCGTCACCCATATCTGACTTGTAAATATCCATTCCTCCATATCCGTAAAATACGTCGGATGAATAATACAAGCTGTTTTCAAATATAAAAGGGGATATTTCATTGGCCGGGGAATTGATCTTCGGGCCCAAATTGACAGGAGCCGACATAATTTGTCCATTATTCGTATACACAAAATAAAGGTCTGTTCCGCCATAGCTATCATCAAATTCTGCCGCGAAAAATAACTTTTGCGTAGGCTCATCAAAAAATGGGTAATAGAATGATGTACTCAGATCACGCATCAGGAAAGTAAACCTGTCCTGAAAATCTGAAACCCCTAATGCCAATGCGTTTTTTCCATTGTCATCAAAAGCTAAACGTCCATTTTTTTCATTTGAACGAATATAGAAGAGCATGTTCAGGCTTGATGAGTAAAATGGAGTTGCCTGATGGAATCTTGATTCTTCTATCACATTATAGGGTGCTGCATTGGTGATGGATCCGTCTGCCTGTACTTTAGCCAAAAAAATATCCAGGTACGACTCTCCTGTGGGAAAATAGGTGTCTTTGGAATCCTGGCTCCTACTACTTGTGAAGAGTACATTATCCCCAAAAAATGTTGGTGCAAAATCCAGTTGGGCCGAGTTTGCAGGAATTTCAAATATTCTGAATTGAGTGTCCGGATCTTCATCATCATCTCGAATATCATAATTGAAGTGGGCATTCTCTCTGACTTCTTCTGTGAAGGTTTCCGGATGGGCAGCTAAAAAATCTTTTGCCTGTTGTTCAGAATTCGACCTTAGGACATCTAAATTCAGCATTTTATTTACATAGAATGGAGGAAAGGATGAGTCGCGTTGGAATAAGTCTTTGTATAATAATAGGGCTTCATCCTGATTACCCGTCTTTTCATAAGACTCAGCCAAATTTCTTATCTGTGTTAAGTTAAGAGGTCCTTTTGCCGTTTCCTTGGTATATTCGGCAATTGCCTCTTCAAATGAATATTCATAGAATAACTTGTCAGCTTTGGATAGGGGCTGTTGAGCCCATACGCATGTGCTGCTGAATAAAAGTAATCCTATAATAATCCTATATATTCTCATTGCCTCCAATTAAAAAAATCTAGGCGTATCTATTTGTTTTGCTTTCCCTTTTTTTGACTTGGATCTGGATGAACCTGAATCTGGATCAGGACTACCCAAATAAAACTTAAGGATCACCTCATGTGAACCGCTGCTATAATCAGCCAGCGTAGTGGTCGCATAGTCATAGGAATAACCTATGAACACCGTATTCGAGATATGAAATCCAGCCAATCCACTAATTGCGTTATTAGCCCTATAAGATACCCCCGCAGTAAACGCATTACTAAACATAAAATTAGCAGATGCATTGACAGTAGCCGGAGCACCGGAAATAAAATTAACCAAAAATGCAGGTTTAAACTTTAAATTCTCGTTAAGATCAAAGACCACGCCACCGATGAAATTGAATTGTAATTTGTCCTCAACTATGGTTGCCACCTCAGCATTGTAAAGGTCATCCGTTAGGAAATTAGGAACTGAAGTACCTAAATACCAACTGTCTCCATACATAAATAATCCTGCGCCAATGGTAGCATAGAAATTTTTAACGATCTCTGTTTCGAGGATAGGTTCACCCGGATTTTCAAATGTCCCTTTGCTAAAATCCACATTGAGGAAAGATCCTCCGGCATCTATTCCAAAGGCTAACTTGGTGTCATCCGATAAATTCACCTGGTAAGAATACCCGAGATCTACATATGTCTGAGTTGAAGGGCCTATTTCGTCACTTACTATGTTTAAACCCAGACCGTGCTTTTTGTTTTTCAGGGGGGCATTCAAGCCTAACCGAAGTGTTCTTGGTGCCCCGGGGATATCTATCCATTGACTTCTATACAATAAAGAGATATCCGTTCTGGACACAGAACCAATATAGGCAGGGTTGAAACTGCCAATATTATACATGTATTGTGTATACTGCGGTTCCCTTTGGCCATAAAGGTCACTACTTATCATAAATGCCAGAAAAGCACTTGTAAAGACCAGGTATTTAAGCCGGCAATCCCATATGTTAAATGGTCTTATTCTCATCTGATAATCTGTATCCAGCCTTTTTGTATTTCAGATCCATCACCCAGGTTGAGGATATAGAAATATGTTCCGTCCGGAACCTCTTTACTATTTCGCGTGCCATCCCAGGTACTTTCTGGTATCATATTTTGTGCCTCAAAAACAAGACTTCCATAGCGATTAAATATCTCAATTGAGTTATTTGGGTAAAGTTCCAGGCAGTTGATCCTCAAGCGGTCATTCGTACCGTCTCCATTCGGCGAGAATTGATTAAAAAAGAAACCGCAATCCTCCGTTGTTCTCTCATTAACCTGAACTTCGGCAATAGATACATTGTTTGAAGGATCTCCATCAGTTGGAGACGAGGATAAGATACGTGCCATATTGGAATAGGTTCCCGGATTCGGAACTTGTACGACGATCTCCAAAATAGCTTCTTCATTCTTAGCCAGGGCAGGAATATCCCATAGTCCGGTTTCTTGAGAATAATCTCCTTTTAAAGCCTGGTGACTTAGATAGACGAAACCATCATCCGATCCAAGGGTAACTATATCCTCAACCCGGATATCAATCACAGTGTCATCCAGGGATTCATTCGTCACTTTGATCGTAAATGTCACTTCATCACCTACTAAGGGCCTGGAACTAACCGCTGTCTTTTCGATAGTAAGATCCACCCCTTCCGGTATATCCAAAGAGATAGTCACACTTGATGAGTTGTTGGACGCATTCCCATCTGCCGGAAAAGACTTGCTCAGGCTTGCCGTATTCGTATAGTCTGTTCCTTCCACAACTTCGACTAAAATATCCAAAGTTGCCTCTTCAAACTCCTGCATTTCGTCTATGACCCATTCTCCAGTATCCGGATCATACGTGCCCAGATCTGCCACATGAGAATCATATAAGAATCCATCGGGTAAAATATCCAAGATCAAAGTTTCCAGGATCCTGTTATCCGATAGATTTGTGGCTGTGATCGTAAAAACCAAAAGTTGCCCGATCGCTGCTTCCTGTACATCAGAGATTTTTTCTATTTGAAGATCTATAGGATCCGGGTTACAATCCGGCGTTAAATTAGGATCACAGGGATCAAAGGGATCAGTACCATTGGCGATTTCATCCCCGTCTGTAATGCCGTCGCCATCTGAATCACATAAGGCATTCAAATTATCAGGTATACATGGATTCAAATTTCCGGGATCTTGTTGGTCGTTAACACCGTCATTATCAGAATCCAAGACATTAGAATCTAGTGCATCTATGATTCCGTCACTATCTTCATCCAGCGGATTGTTAATATCCGGGCCAACTTCTGTAAAATCATCAATTCCGTCTCCATCAGAATCCTGTTCAAGTGGATTTGTACCCAGTGTTGCTTCTTCTCCATCAAAAAGGCCGTCCCCATCGGTATCTACATCGCAATCATTAATAAATATTGATACTTCAACTGATTCGTTAACGCAAGGAGCAACAGCACCAGTAGTCGTATAAGTAAATACATATACTCCATCAGGCCGGCCTACAAAGTTTACTACATTATTATTCGGGTTTATTGTTAAACTTCCGGAAGGATCTGTTGTGATCGTCCACTCACCTGCATCAGCACCGGTCAACTGATCGTCAAGGTCTATTGTAGTAGGTCCATTGGCCTGTACACTACAGGATGAACCGTCCATAGGTGTACCTGCTGAGACAGGAGGTATAACTGTCGCTGTAACGCCTTCCCGCTCCGATGTACATCCATTGGCAGTGGCTTCAACCCAAAATGTAGTAGTAGCTGAAATAGTAGGAGTATATATTGCCAGATTCGATAAAACGTCTGAGCTGGTTTGGGAAGCATACCAGGCATAATTAGGAGATGTTGCTGAGT
>Ga0265303_10001879_pt1 | contig 13044 bp, 9 predicted proteins | sample Helome_2_FD_192494 | JGI IMG/M metagenome (GOLD analysis project Ga0265303, IMG submission 192494) | Marine sediment microbial communities from subtidal zone of North Sea - Hel_20160317 (Illumina Assembly) | ecosystem: Environmental > Aquatic > Marine > Subtidal zone > Sediment ...
ATAGGCATACATCTCTGGCATGCCCTGAGGCTGCCGGATCTCCTCGGGTGTTGGCTGCATGGCATAAGGGATCGCAATACCGTTGGCTCGTGCGAAGCGTGCAGCCGCCTCACCCGCCATCAGCATGGAGTCGGTCACCATGTCGCGGCTGGAGAGTTTCGGCAAGGGACGGATGACCACCTCGCCATCGACAACCCTTACCGACACCTCCGGCAGATCGATGCGGGCAGCCCCCCTGCCCATACGGCGCGCGCGATAAGCATCCGTAATCTTGCTGATCGCGGCGAAAGCCGGCTCATGCATCCGGGTATCGACATCCTCATAGCTCGTGCGCTGGACCCGTACCCAGGACGGCACGACCTCGACCTCGCTGACAGTTTCACCGTCGAAACCGAAGCCAAACGACAGCGCCGGTGATTTCTCCGCCAGGCCCAAGCCCAGCCTATGGGTGACCGGTTCGGGAAGCATCGTATGAGTTCGCTCGGGGAGGTACAGATTGGCACTGCGCTCACGCGCCGCCTGATCCATGTGCCCACCCGGCCGCACCAAGGCAGCCACGTCTGCGATATGAACCCAGAGACGATCGCCGTCGATGCTGATGGCGTCATCGGGATCCTGATTGCCCTCATCATCGATCGCCCATGCCTCGAGATGGGTCAGGTCTCTGCGCGGCTCGTCGGCAATGTCCGGTACGCCGATGTCGACGAGTTCCAGGCGCGCACCGGCACGCCTCGGCCAGGGGTTCTCATCGGGCGCCCAGAAGCCGCAGCGGATGAGGAAGCGGTGCGCCGAATCCGGCGTCACCGGCAGGTCAAAACTGGTCAGTATGCGGCTGTGCTCCGAGTCACCCAGCGCTACGCGCTCGACCTCGGCAAGCCGCTTGCGGTCATCGTCTTCCAGGCTGGCCCGATCGACCCGTTCGAGGAAATCGTTCCATTCCTGTCCGGCGCGCCGCTTGCTTTCCCGCGCCTCACGCTCCTCCCGCACGGACGCCTCGCTGCGCCGCCGGATATCGTCACCGCCCCCCTCGAAGTACAGGCCATCCTGCAGCACCTCCCAGGCACCCCAGGCGGTAGCAGGCGTATATTCGCCATACAGAAACTCCGCCAGGTCGGACAAGGCCACTTTTTCGCCTTCCAATAGTTCCCAGGCCTCTTCGATCGCGGGTTCCGCTGCATTCAGGGCACCCAGACTCGACACAGGCCCCGGGTGCAACATGGTGACGTCTTTGTCGCGGACACGCTTCGACTTCCCACCCGCGAGCTGGATTTCGATCTTTTCCGCCACGTTGCTTACGATGGCTGGATGAATCTTGTACAGCACGAGGCTGCCGGGGCGCAAAGAGGCTGACGACACAGAATATCCCTGGGTAAAGCAGATTAATCGGCGGGTTGGATTGTTTATGATACCGCTAATGGAAGTGCCGAACCGGCATGGCCCCAAAATTGAGCGCAAAGACAACCATGAACAGCTGGCAAGAACTCGTCACCCCCACAACCCCCTTGGCACAGGACTTTCCCGAGTGCGCTGTTACCGATCTGTCTCACTTTGGGCTGATCCGGGTCAGCGGTGCCGATTCACGCAGCTTCCTGCAGGGACAGCTGACCGGCGATATCAATGCAGTGACCCCCGAACTCGCCCAGCTCAGCAGCTACTGCAGCCCCAAGGGACGCATGCTCGGCAGTTTCTGGATTTTTCAACGTGGTGGGGATCTCTATCTGCAACTGCCGTTGGATCGCCTCGAGGCGATCCTCGGCCGCCTGAGAATGTTCATTTTGCGCTCCCAGGTAACCCTCGAAGATGCCAGCGGCCAGCTGGCACGTGTCGGACTGGCAGGCCACTGTGCCGAAGCCCTGCTTCCGTTTGCTCCGGGAGATGAAAAGGCCAGCCTGACGCGCGACGAGCTGACGGTCATCCGACTGCCGGGCGACCGTCCGCGTTTCGAATTGATCGGCCCGCCCGAGCTGCTTGCCGGTAACTGGTCACAGATGCTGAACCAGGCGAGGCAGACCGGGGCCGAATTCTGGTCACTGATGGATATCCGTGCGGGCGTGCCCAATGTATTCGAGGACACGGTCGAGGCCTTCGTACCCCAGATGGCCAATCTGCAACTGATCGGCGGTGTGAGCTTCACCAAAGGTTGCTACACCGGCCAGGAGGTGGTTGCGCGTATGCAATACCTCGGCAAGCTCAAGCGTCGCATGTATCGTGCGCACGTCGATTCCACGCAGGCACCGGCGCGCGGCGCCGAGGTCTTTTCACCCAGCAGCGAATCCGGCCAGGGTGCCGGACGCATCGTCGACGTTGCCGCCTCACCCGATGGCGGTTACGAGGTCCTTGCGGTCATCCAGATCAGCAGCGCCGGGGCCGATGATCTGCACCTCGTCGATGCTGAGGGCCCTGCCTTGCGCCTGCTGGACCTTCCGTATCAGTTTGAGACCACTGAGGACTGAGTTTCCCTCAAGTTTCGCCCACCGGTTCCGCAGTACTCCGTATCAGCAACTTTGCACCGGGGCCGACATGCTAGACGCGGCAGTGAACGCCGATCTGGTCGAAGAGATTCGCACCGAGATTGAAAACAGAACGCTCCAACTCCCGACACTGCCCGAGGTGGCACTGCAGATCCGCGATGAGGTCGAAAGCGACAACACCGATGCCAACAAGATAGCCACCATTGTCGCGAAGGATGCGGCACTGTCGGCGCGACTGCTGCAGGTGGCAAATAGCCCGCTCTACCGTGGCAGGACCGAAAGTGAATCGATCCAACAGGCCGTTACCCGGCTCGGTCTGAAGATGGTACGCAGCCTTGTCGTCAGCCTGGCAATGAAGCAGATCTTTCAGGCCACCTCGGACACGCTGGATAAGCAGTTTCGCAAGATCTGGGACGACAGCCTTCAGGTTGCCGCGATCAGCCATATGCTGGCCCGTGCCGTTCCGGGACTGGAAAAGGAGCAGGCGATGCTCGGCGGTCTGGTCCACAATATCGGTGCCCTGCCCATCCTGACAAAGATCGACGAGCGTTTCGGATTCCAAGCCGGCGAAACCGTTGTTGCGCACATGGTGGACGACCTGGGTCCCGAAATTGGTGCGACAGTATTGAAGGATTGGCATTTCCCCGAATCGCTGGCGAGTATCCCCACGGCTTGCCTGGATTTAGAGTACGACCCGGACCCGGCGCCGACCTATGCCGACATCGTGCTGGTCGCCAGGCTGCAGAACCTTGCCGCCAAGAACGATACGGGTGCCGAGGCGGACTGGCGTAATGTGCCGGCGTTCACCAAGATCGGCATGGAGCCCGAGATGATGGTCGTCGATACGGAGAGTCCCGCAGAAGAGATCGCCGAGGTGCGCAGTATGCTGGAAGGCTGACTATCGTCACCTCAGCGCCTGGCGCCAGATCGGCGCCGAAAAAAGTAACGCCCTGCCGCAGCAGGGCGTTTTTCGTTTTGGGCCCGTCGTCGAAAACGCTAGGCTTTCAATGCCGCATGCGCTGCGGCCAGCCGTGCCACGGGTACGCGCGGCCCGGAACATGACACATAGTTGAGTTTTGCCTTGTGACAGAAGGCGATGGAGGACGGATGACCGCCGTGCTCGCCGCAGATCCCGACCGACAGATCCGGCTTGACCTGCCTGCCCCACTGCACCGCCAGCTCCATCAGCTTGCCTACGCCCTTGGTATCCAGCACCTCGAAGGGGTTGTCATGGAGGATGTCGCTCCTGTTGTACATCGGCAGGAACTTGTTCTCGGCATCCTCACGCGAAAAAGAAAACACCGCCTGGGTAAGGTCGTTGGTGCCGAAGGAGAAGAATTCCGCTTCCTCGGCGAGACGCTCGGCGCGCATGCAGGCCCGCACCACCTCGATCATGGTACCGAAGCGGCAGTTCAGCTTCTGCCCGCTCTTCGACTCGACATCGGCACGAACCTCATCAACGTAGCCCTTTATCCACCGGAGTTCAGCTGCGGTACACACCTGCGGCACCATCATCTGCGGACGCACCTCCAGCCCCTTGGCCACGCATTCGGCCTCGGCCTCCAGGATGGCGCGGATCTGCATCCGGTAGATCTCGGGAAAGGTGATACCCAGGCGAACACCGCGATGCCCGAGCATCGGGTTCACCTCGGTCAGATCGCGCACCTTCTGCAGCATCTGCGCCTTCTTGCTAATCGCCTTCTCCACCATGTCCGGGCTGACGATCTGCTTCACCGCGTCCTTGGTCAGTCCTGCCATGTCGCCATCCAGCAGCATCATCGAGCCCGAGAGCACCTCCATCCCACGCGCAGAATCACGCAGATGCTTCAACTGCTCGATGTCGTTCAGCAACTGGCGCTCGCTCGGAAGGAACTCGTGAATCGGCGGATCCAGCAGACGAATGGTGACCGGGTAAGGCGCCATGGTCTCGAACAGACCGCGAAAATCCGCGCGTTGCATGGGCAGCAGTTTGTCCAATGCGACCTGACGCTGCGCCTCGTCATCGGCCACGATCATCTCGATGACCACTGGCAGGCGCTCAACGGCGTTGAACATGCGTTCAGTGCGACACAGGCCAATTCCGCGCGCGCCGAACTTGAGTGCACGCGCCGCATCCGACGGGGTATCTGCATTCGCCATCACGTGCAGGTCGGCGGCATCATCCGCCCACTGCAGCAGTTTCTTGAGCTCGTCCGAAAACTCCGGCTCGACCATCGCGACCTCGCCCAGGTAGACGTTACCGCTGGAGCCATCGATGGTGATCATGTCGCCTTCGCGGATCAGTTGGTTACCCACGTGTGCCTCACGGCGCTGTACATCCACGCGGATGCCCTCGGCACCGGCAACACAGGGCTTGCCCATACCACGCGCGACCACGGCGGCATGTGAGGTCTTGCCACCACGGCTGGTCAGGATGCCCTGCGAGGCGAAAAAGCCGTGGATATCCTCGGGCTTGGTCTCTTCACGAACCAGGATTACGGGGCGCCCCATGTCGTTGCCCTGAATCTCGGCACGATCGGCATCGAAAATCGCATAACCGGAGGCGGCCCCAGGCGATGCTGGCAGACCCTGGGCTATGGGTTCACCCTTGAAATCAGGACTCAGGCGCGGGTAGAGCATCTGCTCGAGGTACATCGGGTCGATGCGCAGCAGCGCTTGTTCCTTGCTGAGCAGGCCCGACTTCACCATCTCGACCGAGGTGCGAACCATGCCCACCGCATTCATCTTGCCGTTTCGCGTCTGCAGGCAGTAAAGAACACCGCGCTCGATCGTGAATTCGAAATCCTGAACCTCTTTGTAGTGAGCCTCGAGTTTGTCGCGCAACTCGTCGAGTTGGCGCGCCATCTCTGGCATCTCGACCGCCAGCTGGTGAATGGGCTTGGGGGTACGTATGCCCGCGACCACATCTTCACCCTGCGCGTTCACCAGGTACTCGCCGTACAGCTTGTCCTCACCGGTGCCCGGGTTGCGCGTAAAGGCCACCCCGGTTGCGGAATCGTCACCACGGTTGCCGAACACCATGGTGCAGATGTTCACCGCCGTGCCATTGGCCATGTCCTGGGTAATCTTAAACTGGGTGCGGTAGTCGATCGCACGCTTGCCCATCCAGGAACCGAAAACCGCCTTGATCGCGATCTCGAGCTGCTCGAACGGGTCCTCCGGGAAGGCCCTCCCGGTCTGTTCCTTGAACACCTTGAGGAAGCGCTCGCTGATCTCCTTCAGGTCGTCTGCAGAAAGACCGACGTCCTCGGTGACGTTGGCGGCCTGCTTGACCGCCTCGAACTCGGTATCGAAGGCCTCGTCCGGGACACCCATGGCGACCTTGCCGAACAGCTGGATGAAGCGTCGGTATGCGTCGTAGCCAAAACGCGCATCACCGGTCTGCTCGATCTCACCGCGCAGGGTGTCGGCATTCAGACCAAGGTTGAGGATCGTATCCATCATACCGGGCATAGACATCGCCGAGCCGCTGCGCACAGAGACCAGCAAAGGATTTTCGGGGTCGCCGAAGCCCTTGCCGGTTGCCTGTTCCACCAGCGCCATGTGCTCACGCACCTGGCTCATCATGTCCTCTGGTACGGATTTGCTGCCCGAATCGAGAAAGTGGAGACAGGCCTGGGTGGTGATCACGAAGCCCGGCGGCACATTTAGCCCGATCTGTGTCATCTCGCACAGATTCGCTCCCTTGCCACCCAACAGCTGTTTATCGCTGCCGTCACCTTCCGAAAATGCGTACACCCATTTCTGACTACCCAAATCCGTACTCACTAAACTACCTTCCTTTCGTCGCTTCGAGGTTGTTGGTTAACGGTGCATTATCGCATGCTTTTTATGACCTGATGATGACGGATAAACGAGCGCCAGGAACAAACGCTACAGCGCCTGCTCGCACCAAGTCAGTTCAAGCCATGCAGGGCCCTTATCAGTTTCTCTGCGGGCGGCCCGGAACGCACGAACGCCTGCATCCGCCTGAAAACCTGAGATGCAGGCTCGGCCAGCAGTGCTTGCGAAAAGAGAGTCCGGCGTGCCTACTGCGCTTGCAGGATCAGTTTCTCAATTTTGGTATTTCCGCTTCGATGCGCGTAATCGGCCGCAGTCAGATTCGCGGTATCCTGGAGGTCGGTGTTTGCCCCCGCTTCGAGAAGTTTCTCGACAACTGCTTCGCGGCCACTGTTGGCGGCCTCGAACAAGGCGCTCCAACCCTCGTTATTGGACGCGTCGACCTTGGCTCCGGCCTGCAGGAGTGTGCCTACCGCCCCCGCACGCCCAACCTCAGCAGCCCAGAGAAGTGCGGTCGAGCCGGTATGGTCACCCTGCTCCGTATCGGACCCGCCTTCGACCAGCAGCCTGATTACCACAACGTTCCCGGCGGCGGCCGCGAGCATCAGTGCTGTGGCACCATGCTCGTCCGTCGCCCGCGGGTCGGCTCCGCCAGCCAGCAGACTGGCGACCGCTTTGTCATAACCTGCCCCGGCCGCGGCCATCAGTGCCGTCCGCCCGTGCCGGTCAGTCGTGCTGACATCCGCCCCGGCCGCGACCAGGCGATCGATGGCCCCGGCCTTGCCGGTGCGCGCAGCCATGATTAAGGCGTCTTCGCCCTGACGTGTCGTGATTCCAATGTCCGCACGAAGCTGAATCAGCTTTTTGACCACCGGCTCCCAGCCACTCTCGGCCGCAAACTGCAGGGCCGTGCAGCCCGAATTGGTCTGTGCATCCACGTAGGCGCCGCGGGAGAGCAACACTTCGACGACCTCATTGTGCCCTTCTTCGGCGGCATACATCAGGGCTGTCTTGCCGATCTCGTTACGTGTATTCACATCGGCACCCGCGTCGAGCAAGCTGACGACCTCTGTAATATTACCTGCGACTGCCGCCTGGATGAGTTCCTTCTCCAGGTCGTTGGCTTGCACCGTACCCACAAGCAGAGCGAACAGAAAAAAGAAAGCGGTTAACCGCCACCTGATCACCCTCATCATTGCGACGCCACCTCTGCAGGCTCTGCTGATTCCGGTTTGTCGGGATACTCGTGCGCTATTCCCTTGTGACAATCGATACAGGTTTTGCCTTCCAAAGGCGCCTGTGCATGCTTTTTCCGGCCGGATCGATCCTGCTCGCTCAGATCCATTGCTTCGAAATCGTGACAGTTGCGGCATTCGCGTGAATCTGAGGCACGCATGCTGTCCCAAACCCGGCTGGCCATTTCCCAGCGTTTCGCTTCGAACTTCTCTGGCGTATCGATCGTACCAAGTGCCGTATGAAACAGCTCATTGGTCGCCTGAATCTTGCGAACCACCTTGTGAATCCATGGCCGTGGAACATGACAGTCCGCACAGGTCGCCTGTACACCGGATGGATTCTTGAAATGCTCTGACTCCATGTACTCTTTGTACACGGTATTGCGCATTTCGTGACAGCCGATACAGAACTCCATCGAGTTGGACATCGACATGGCGGTATTGAAGCCGCCCCAGAAGATGATGCCCGCCACAACACCCGCGACCAGTAAGAGCAGCGGTGAACGGCGCTTCAGGAAATCATACATGCGCCCAAAAAACGATCGGTTCCCATCCGACATCGGTCTCCTCCTGGGACGCCTTGCGCGTCCCTTGGTGGCATGCTTTATCGGCAAGCCAATTCGCCTTAGCGCAAACCGCTACGGCCACACCCAACGCCGAGTTATTTTATTTCTGATACCGCAGTGGCGATGGACCTCCCCCGATAGTCCGGAATTCCCGGCCCGAGTTTCTTGACAGAAATCAACAATCGGCCGCAAAAAACCATTTATGTCCTCAAAAATCGTCTTTGTTCAATTCTTGTCCCGGATCGGGGACGCGAGGTCAACTCTCGGGTCGCATGTGCGGAAAAAGCAGAACATCGCGTATGGACGGTGCGTTGGTAAACAACATTACCAAGCGGTCAATGCCGATGCCCTCTCCTGCCGTCGGCGGCAGGCCATGCTCCAGGGCGCGCACATAGTCGGCGTCGAAATGCATGGCCTCGTCATCTCCGGCTTCCTTCTCCTCGACCTGGCGGCGGAAACGCTCCGCCTGGTCTTCAGGATCATTGAGTTCCGAGAATCCGTTGGCAATCTCGCGACCGCCGACAAAAAACTCGAAACGGTCGGTGACGAAGGGGTCATCATCATTGCGGCGCGCCAGGGGCGACACCTCGGTCGGGTAAGCCGTTATGAAGGTCGGGTCCTTCAGCTGATGTTCAACTGTTTTCTCGAAGATCTCGATCTGCACCTTGCCCACACCGTAGGTCGGCTTGATATCGATGCCCAGGCGCCTGGCATGCGCCGTTGCAGTGTCCAGCTTATCCAGATCGGCCACACCGATCTCCGGATTGAAATGCAGAATGGATTGCTTGACCGTCATGCGCGCAAATCGCTTGCCGAAATGGTAGGTCTCCCCCTGGTACTCCACTTCAGGACTACCCAGCAGATCGCGTGCAATTCCTTGGACGAGTTCTTCGGTACGGTCCATAAGCCGATGGTAGTCGACATAGGCCTCGTAGAACTCGATCATGGTGAATTCCGGATTATGGCGCGTCGACAGCCCCTCGTTACGGAAGTTGCGATTGATCTCAAACACGCGTTCAAAGCCGCCGACCACAAGGCGTTTCAGATAGAGCTCGGGAGCGATGCGTAGATACAGCGCGGTATCCAGTGCATTGTGATGCGTCACGAAGGGGCGCGCTGCCGCACCGCCGGGAATGAGTTGCATCATTGGCGTCTCAACCTCGAGAAAACCCGCATCGACGAAATAACGGCGGATGTAATCGATGATGCGCGAACGCATCGCAAAGGTGTCACGCACCTGCTGGTTGACGATCAGATCGACATAACGCTGCCGGTAGCGCTGTTCCTGATCCGACAGTCCGTGCCATTTCTCGGGCAGCGGCCGCAATGACTTGGTCAGCAGGGCCGCATCGTCGAGATAGACATACAGATCGCCCTTGCCCGACTTGTGCACTGGGCCTTCGCCACCGACGATGTCGCCGATATCCCAACCTTTGATCTGAGCCGCCAGGTCCACCGGAAGGTTTTTTTTGTCAACATAAAACTGAATGCGCCCGGACATATCCTGGACCACGATGAATGGACCGCGACGGGCCATGACCCTGCCGGCCACCCTTGCACGCTGGCACAGCTGCTCAAGTTCTTCCTTGGTCTTGTCACCCAGCCGATCCTGCAATTCCGCGGCCAGGACGTCGCGTCGGAAATGATTGGGGAACGCGATACCGTTTTCACGAATGGTGGCCAGCTTCTCGCGCCGCTGGGCGATGAGTTTGTTTTCGTCTTGCTGCTGATCAGTCATCTCGTCGTTTACCGCAAAGCTCGCAAAGAGCGCAAAGAAGATTTCGGTTAAAGGATCGGGGTACCCGGCAAAGAGTGCGCCTGCGCACAGGCACCGGTTCGGACCCCAAGATAGGCCCGCCTTTGCGAGCTTAGCGCGCTTCGCGGTTTCATTGCTGTTTATAATCCGCTTTTCAGACTAGCCTCGATGAACTGGTCAAGCCCACCGTCAAGCACGGCCTGGGTATTACCGGTTTCTATATTGGTTCTCAGATCCTTGATGCGGGACTGATCCAACACATAAGAGCGTATCTGGCTGCCCCAGCCGATATCGGACTTGCTGTCTTCCACCGCCTGCTGGTTCTCGCTGCGTTTTTGCATCTCGAGTTCATACAGCTTCGCCTTGAGCTGCTTCATCGCCTGGTCTTTGTTCTTGTGCTGCGAGCGGTCATTCTGGCACTGGGTCACCGTATTGGTCGGCAGGTGTGTGATGCGCACCGCCGACTCGGTCCGGTTGACGTGCTGCCCGCCGGCCCCTGATGCACGATAGACATCAATTCGCAGGTCGGCCGGATTGATCTCTATCTCAAACGAATCATCGATTTCAGGTGATACGAATACCGAGCTGAACGAGGTGTGACGACGATTACCCGAATCAAAGGGTGACTTGCGCACCAGGCGGTGCACACCGGTCTCGGTGCGCAACCAACCGAAGGCATACTCACCCTCGAAGCGAATCGTGGCTGACTTGATCCCCGCCACCTCACCGGGCGAGGCCTCCATCAATTCGGTCTTGAAGCCGTGCTGTTCGCCCCAGCGCAGATACATGCGCAGCAACATTTCCGCCCAGTCCTGGGCCTCGGTGCCGCCGGAGCCGGCCTGGATGTCCAGAAAGGCATTATTGGCGTCCATCTCACCGGAAAACATGCGTCGAAACTCGAGTTCGGCCACGCGTGTTTCGAACGCATCCACTTCGGCTGCGATCGAATCGACGGTATCGGAGTCTTCCTCATCCACGGCCATCTCGAGCAGGTCACTGCCGTCATCGAGCCCCGATGACAGCTCATCCATGTTGAGCACCACACCCTCGAGCATCGAGCGCTCCTTTCCCAGGGCCTGTGCCCGTTCCGGGTCATTCCAGATCTCGGGGGCCTCAAGCTCCCGCAGGACCTCGGTTAGGCGTTCCTGCTTGCCCTCGTAGTCAAAGATACCCCCTGAGAGACTCGAGACGTCCCCTCAGATCGGCGATTTTATTGGTGACGGGATTGATGTCCTGCATACTGAACCCCTGACTGTAAACCGCTCATTCTATCCCAGACGCGGCCCGCTCCCCAACCATCCCCGCGGCGGCAGCGTCCGAATCAGTCTGCGGCGGGAAAAAGGCAGACGAAGGGCAGCCCCTCTCTGGGCCTGACCATCATATCGGTGACCGTGTCACGCCAGGCCGCGTAGTGAGCGGTCTGCTTGTGCGCCTTGGCGTCCGCCTCGCTGGCATAGGCCTCGTAGAGCACAAAGTGGCCCGGGTCTGCGGCATCCTGCAGGATGTCGAAGCGGCGGTTTCCCGGTTCTGCGGTCGAGCCCTCGTGATTCAGCCGACATGCCTCGATGAATTCAGTGATCGCTTCCGGTTTGGCGTACACATGGACCAGGGTGACGTGCATAGGATTCAGCTCCCGATGATATTGGTTTTGCCCGGGTCGGTGGTTGGTTCGATTGCATGATTACCGATCCATGCCGACAGGAGCATGGTCATGACTACGCTTGCAGCGAAGGCATAGATCCCCCCTTCCACATGGGCCTCGGCCAGAGAGCCCAGCTTGACCGATACCACCAGCAGGGCCACGACGAAGACATCCAGCATGGACCATTTGCTGTAGCTTGCCAGCCAGTGCAGATGGCGCCGATGTCGCTCCCCGTGGGAAGGGTCGAAGTTCCAGACCAATAACAGAATCAGGGACTTGAGGACTGGAAAAACCACACTGAAGGTGCCGACGAGCACAAACAGGCCCCACTCCGCCTCTTGGGCCAGCTGCTTTAAGGCGGACAAGAGACTGACCGTGTTGGAAAAGAAATAGAACTTTTCCAGGGTGAGTATCGGCGCCTGCAGGCCGTAGAAAAGCAGGCCGAGCGAACCCAGCAACGCGAGATTGACCACCAGACCCTGCAGTGGTCGTCGAAAGGCATAGCTGTTGCTGAAGCTCATCCGGCGCGTCGATTCGAAATCAGGAAAGCACCAGCTTAAACCAGCCTGCGGGCGGAGTCCCGTCAACGAAGCTCGCGTTGATAGATAACCTCGGTATTGCGATTGTAGATGCCGAAGGTGGCGATACCCACCGGATCGGCGTTGCCCAAGCTGATCCAGTCAAATTCGGCCCATGTCGGGGCATCCGCGATTACCCGCAAACCGCCCGACTTGCCCGCACCCGGCGAATTGAGGCTTACGACATACTGGCCCGCGAGCGCGGTACCACGATATTGGCTACCCGCAGTGCCCGCCGCACAGGCGTTCGCGCCACTGGCACCGAGTTCATCCACGATGCAGGTATCCGATACCAACAGCGAATCTCCCATATCGGCGTCACTCGTTGAGGTGGCGGCAATCGGGGTGCAATTGTCGATTGTATGGGTGAGGAATCCCAGCCCGGGACCGGCGAAGAACTGCATGGCAACGGGGACATTCAGGTCGCGCAATTCGGACCCATGTGCATTGCCAACGGACAATCGACCGGCGCGGAAATCGGTGGCGCCAGTATCAAGATGATCCATGGATCCGTTACCGTCCACATCCATGTCCAGCCCCTGCAGAGCAGCGCCGTCGGAGTCCGCAAAATTCAGGCCCAGCGAGGTCCCATCGTAGGGTCCATCGGCTGAGGCTGCCGGCTGCAGACTCAGGTCGACTCCCAGCGTGGCGACACCCGCTGCCCAGGGAACACTCAGGGCCACACCTTTGAGGGTCAGGCGACCGCTCAGATCGGTGCCCAGATACTGCGCAGCGAGTGTGTTGCCCGGCAGACCCGTGTAGCTCGTAAAGCCGGAGCCGTTGAACGGTGCGAATGCACCCTGATAGTTGCGCGTGATCCCCCCTGCTGCATTTTTTGCCATCAGCTGCACGCTCAAACGCAACCCCTCTCCCATATAGGTGAAATTGCCGCCCGCACATCCGGTGGTCGCGGCCCTGTTCAGAATGACAGGTGTCACCTGAAATGCGTCGGGAACGAAACGGCCTATAGGAATGGGTGAAGCCGAGATCGTGTGCCCCATATAGTCGCTGTCCAT
>Ga0265303_10001881_pt1 | contig 13039 bp, 12 predicted proteins | sample Helome_2_FD_192494 | JGI IMG/M metagenome (GOLD analysis project Ga0265303, IMG submission 192494) | Marine sediment microbial communities from subtidal zone of North Sea - Hel_20160317 (Illumina Assembly) | ecosystem: Environmental > Aquatic > Marine > Subtidal zone > Sediment ...
TGAAGGCTGAGGCTCGCTGGGGGCCAGGGATCGTGGTCCTCCGACACATGCAGCGCATGGTGGGGCGAGCGCTGTTCTCCATGGGCATCCGGGACACGCAGGCAGCGTTCAAGCTCTACGACCGTGCCTCGCTCGCCGATATCCTTGCGGCACCATCCACGTATGGCTTTGCCTTCGATTCGGACTGGCTCTACGGGGCAATCTCCGGTGGCCATTCCATCGACCGGGTTCCCTTCGCGTTCATCGACTCCTTCGAGGAGTCTGCGTCACTTGCCCAGGGCCCCATGACCACCTGGGAGTCTCTCCTGCGCGGCCTTGTCGCCGCCGCGCGATCGCGAGGGGTCGACCACAACGAAGAGATGGCTTCAGTGGTCGACGACTACGCCCATGCCTCTGAGCTGGACCGAGTGGTCCTGGCTGTGCCGCCCGAGCTCGAACGGGTCGACGACGCCTCACTCGGCGACCCCTCGGTGATGACCCCGAATCAGCTGCGTTCCTGGCTCGAGGATCTGGCTGGCCACTGATTGCGTCCGGCCCAGGCTGAGCCATTGGGATAGCACTACCAGCAGTGCTCCAAGGACCCTCGCCAGATCTGGGGACACAATGGCTGGCAGTAGTCTCGGTTGAGAGACGGGAGGTCAACATGAAGTTCTGTGCAGACGTTCCCAACTTCGGCATCTGGTCGGACCCGAGGAGGTTCGCAGACTTCGCCGCTCGGCTGGAAGCCGCGGGCTGGGACGGGATATCCGTGTGGGATCACCTCCTGGTCGAGGACGGCATGGAGGTCGCTGATCCGTGGGTGCTCCTCACCGCAGCGGCGATGGTCACCGACCGAATCAAACTGATGTCGATGGTGACGCCCATCCCTCGGCGTCACCCATGGAAACTGGCACGAGAATGTGTGAGCGTTGACATTGCCAGCGAAGGGCGTCTCATTCTCGGCGTGGGAATCGGCTGGCCAACCGATCCGGAATTCACGCGATTCCACGGTCCGGAGGACCTGCGAACCAGGGCAGACATGCTCGATGAGGGACTCGACATCCTCATGGGCTTGTGGTCCGGAGAGCCCTTCGCTTTCCACGGTGAGCACTACGACCTCGACGAAGTGACCTTCCTTCCCCGCCCGATACAGCAGCCCCGCGTACCCTTGTGGGCAGCTGCCATGTGGCCGTCGCGGCGACCGGTACGAAGAGCTGCTCGGCTCGATGGCGTGGCTCCGATCTTCTACAACATGGACACGGATGAATTCGCCGCCCCCACGCCCGAGGGCATTGGTGAGATTGCCCTCTACGTCGCTGCCAACAGGGCGTCTGACGATCCCTTCGATATTGCCGTTTCGGCGGCGCATTTCCCTGGCAGGAGCATCGTTGAAGAAGTAGCTCGCTACGAGGCCGTGGGAACCACGTGGTGGCGCGATGGATGGATTCCGGGAATGGGTCCCAGTCCGGACGAGTGGATGGCCGACGTCCTCGAGGGCCCACCGAATCGTTGATCGGGGAACGAGGTTCGCCGGCTACGCCGACCCGGTTGGGTCGGCGTAGAGTCGGGGCAGGAGGTGGATCGATGTCATCGGAAAGTGGATTCGACGAGTCAGCCGCAGAGGGTGCGTTCGCAACGATCGCAGCGCTTGCCGAGATCGAGGATCTCGGTCATGTGGCAGACGCCTACCGCCAGACGATGCGAGCCGCCTACTGGGACGACAACGACGTCCACATCGTCGTGGCTGTCGCATACGCTGGCGTCAGCAGGCTCCTCGCCGAGGCCGCCCGCGTCGAAGTCGACGACGAGACGGAATACGCTTTGCGCTCGGCCGCAAAAGGCCTGACCTACGACCTTGCATCCTTCACATGGGTTGGTTGGGACGAGCCCGGTATCGAGATATCGCCGTCCGAACGGTCCGCAGGCCTCGCCGCTGCCCGCACCAACCTGTCAATGGCCTATGCGCTCGACAAGGGTGATCATGCTATCTCGAGGGCCCACTGGATGCTTGGAGCGCATCTCCTCACTGCTGGCGACCTCGTGAACGCAGCGGGAGCGTTCGAGGAGGCGGCCCGTCATGCCCGAATCGCCGACGAACCGGCGGACGCTGCGCTGTGCGATGCGTTCGGCGCGCTGGTGGATCTTGCCGCTGATCCAGCATCAACGCAGAGAATCTCCGATGCAATGGTTGCTCTGCGATCGGTGGACGGCGGATCGGACCTCGCCCCGCAGGTGGACACTGCGCGCGCCGTGATCGGCGCCTAGGCGAGGTTCGAGGTGCGATATGCCATCTTCCTCAGGGCAATCAACGTAGGCAAGCGCCGCATCAAGATGGCGGACCTTCGTGCGGCCTTTGAGAAGGCCGGCTTCGCCGATGTTGCGACATATCTGGCGTCGGGCAACGTCATGGTGACATCCGCGACGCGACCACCGGCTGCGGCCGTATCTGCCGTGATCTCTGATCGGTTCGGGTTCGAGTCAGAAGCGTTCATACGAAGTCGGTCGGAGGTCAGGTCCATCCTTGCCAGAACCCCGTGGGATCCGGCAATCGCCACGATCGAGGTGTCCTTCCTCGACACCATGCCAAGTCAGCACTCGGCCATGGAGCTGGAGGCCACGGCAGTGCCTCCCGAGGAGCTCGTCGTGAGCGAACACGAGGTCTTCTTGCGCAGGGTCGGGGGTGGGGTCGAGACCACCCACAAGGAAGAGACGACTGTGAGGACCCTGGGGGCCACCACGACGAGGCGTGGACTTCGCACGGTGCAGGGGATCTACGACCGATTCCTCCAGGAGTAGCGGCGCCGTACCATGCGACAATGAGCCAGGAACGGTCCTCCCCCACCGTCATCGTCTCGCGGTCGGTGCACCCGGACAATGAGGATGCATTCGCCTCGTGGGTCGCCAAGCTTGTGAACGCCGCATATCGGTACCCCGGGTACGTCGACTCCTTCGTACAACGACCCACGACGGGCCATCCCAACGAATGGACCGTCGTCTACCGATTCGTGGATGGAGATGCCCTCGCAGACTGGCTCTCCTCAGGTGCTCGCCGTCAACTCATCATCGAGGGCCAGGACCTCATTGTCGGCGAGGCCAAGGAGCAGGTCCTCGCGGGCGTTCCCTCCGATACCGAGGCCCGTGTGGTCTCGTCATACCGACTCGAGCCCGGTCGCGATGGTGAGCACCTGATGGTCCACAAGCAGATGCTCGAGACGCTCGCATCGTTCCCAGGATTCAAGGAGAGGGAGATCCTTGATGCTGTTGATGGCATCCAGGACGAGACGGTGGTGATCCTCACCTTCGACACGCCGGAGAACCTTCGCTCGTGGCTGGATTCGGACGAGCGTGTCGATCTCCTGAATGATCTCGATGCAATCACGGTTGGATCGTTGACAACGAACGTCGTGGGTGGCTTTGCCGGGTGGTTTCCCCACAGCGGTGCCAGCGAACCTCGGAAGTGGAAGCAGGCGATCGTCGTGCTTGGTGCACTGTTTCCTGTCTCGCTGGCCGTGTCAGTATTGAGGGCGTGGGCGTGGCCTGACCTTCCCCTCGTGCCAGCTGTGTTCTTCGGCAACGTTGTCGGTGTTGCAGCGCTCACGTGGGTGCTGATGCCACCCCTTACCCGCGCACTGGACGGTTGGTTGCGTAGCTGAGCTAGATCGTGATCAGTTCGCTCTGGTGGCCGTCGAGCCACACACACGAGGAGCCGTCGAACCATGCATCCTGTTCAAGCATGAATCGGACCTGCTGTCCCTGCCACTCTGGCACTTCGCTCACACCCATCAGCTCTATGGAGTAGGCAGTATTTGGGTGCAGCGGATGTTCCCCAGCCCCGGGGACCCCGTCTTGCTGGTCCCACAGGCCGATGGTCATGCCGGCACCGTGTCCATGAGTACCGATCGAGTGGGTGTAGATCGTTGCATCCAGCCCCAGCGATTGACACTGCGCACGTGCTGCGGCAAGGATGTCATTGCCGGTGCGTCCCGTCCGGAACTCGTCCATGAGGACGGCCTGGATCTGGTTGGCACGTTGGAGGCCAGCTTCGAGGCCTGACGGTGGACGATCCTGATCGTCCATGAGGACATACGCATGCTCCTGCTGGTCAGTGCACATGCCGCGCATGACGATGCCAAAGTCGACATGAATGAGGTCTCCCTTCCGGATGACCTCGTCCGGCTCACCTCCCTGTCTCTGGATCGACACCGATGGGTGGAACCACGACGTGAGGCCTTCGTCATGAACAGTCTGGCGATACCACCAGACGAGGTCGGAGGTTGTTGTCACCCCAGGGATGATCGCGTCCCTGCTGAGGCCACGTCGCAGGATCCGATGCCCTTCCTCGGTGGCCTCTGCGAGAACTGCGCGCTCCTCAGGAAGGCGAGTCTCGAGCCAGCGAATACCGAGCGTGCCGGCGGCCACGAGGCGTCCGGTCAGGTCCGGTCCGAGAGCAGCAACCAGCTCTTCATGTTGGGTAACGGTCAGGCCATCAGCATGGGCCTGAACCGTGGACGTTCCAATTCCGATGGTTGCCGGATCGATGGCGACGAGAACCTCCCGGAGCCTGGTCCATTGATCGGGTTGGACCTGGGGGTCCCACTCAGCTCTGAAGAGGTCGCCGACTGCGTATCGGGAGATGGCGAATCGGTCCGTTGGCGTGAGGACAAGGATTGTTCGCCTGCGTGCGGAGAGCCATGTCGCTGGCAACATCGTCGTGAGGACAGGATCCTCGGCGTATTCGCGTCCGATCAGGATCCAGCAATCGATCCGTGCCTCTGCGAGCAGCCTGGGGACGAGAATGTCGAGCCGGCGCTCAAGCAGCCTGTCGTGGTGCTCCGCGTCGAATCGGAGGTCGATCACCCCAGTGGGCGGCCGAGCTCGTCGCGCTCTTCGTCCATGCGGGCGAGCTCCACCTTGCCACTCATGACAACCTTCGGATCGGGCTTGAAGTCGAGGTCCGGGTTCCGACCTTCGTAGTCAACCGCATTCAGGATCACCTTCATGGCACCCAAGCGCGCTTTCGACTTGACCGTCGAGCGAATGATCGTCCACGGAGCGCTTCCCGTTGAGGTGCGCTCGAGCATGCGGTGCTTCATTTCGGTGAAGTCGTCCCAGTACTCCTGGGCCTGGACGTCAATCTCGCTCAGCTTCCACTGGCGCAAGGGGTCGTTGCGGCGACGGTTGAAGCGTTGTGCCTGCGTTTCCTTGTCGACGCTGAAGTAGAGCTTCACGAGCACGATCCCTTGCCGGCTGAGGTCCTTCTCGAAGCCGACGACGCCCCGGAGGAAATCGCGATATTCCTTCTTCGTGCAGAAGCCGAACACTGGCTCGACCATCGCACGGTTGTACCACGAGCGATCGAACAGCACCATCTCTCCACCCGCAGGGAAGTTCGTGACGTAACGCTGGAAATACCACTGCTTGTTCTGCTCTTCGGTTGGCTTGCCAAGGGCCACGGCCCGGTACCGCTTCTCATTCATGTACCTGGTGATACGGCGGATGGTTCCGCCCTTGCCTGAGGCATCCCGTCCCTCGAAGATGACGATCATGGGAATCTCTTCGGCCTCGAGGTGCTTCTGAAGCTTCAGGAGTTCGATTTGGTACGCCCGTAGGGGTGCGTCCTTGTCGATGCGTTTCTCGAGACGATTGCGCTCGTCCTCAAGGTCGCGCACGCGCGACGTCAGTTCCTTGATCTCTTCCGTAGGGACTTCGCCGCGTTCGTCAATCACGCTCTGCCCAGCTTTCCTTGGTGGCCCTACATCGTAACAGCCGCGTACCTTGGCTACACATCGGACGGAGAAGAACCCGGGCGCTGCCCCAACTGCAGTACCCGGGTTCTTTCTGCGGTTCGGACGCTTGGAGCGTCCAATGGAATTGACCCTGCCGTCTTGATAAGAAGCTTACTACGTAACTGAGGAATATGGTACATCCATGTTGGCCGACGCGGGACACATGCGTTCCGGTATGTGCCAAGCTATTGCCATGACCAACAGACAGTTCCCGAAGTGGTCAGATTTTGCTCCACTTCTCAAGCCACAACCTCGCACGGGCACGCACCGCAGTCGCATGGTGTCACGAGACGCGAGCATTGCAGATCTTCGCAGAAGGGCACAACGGCGCACACCCAAGGCCGTCTTCGACTATGTAGACGGGGCCGCCCACGACGAAGTGAGCCTCCAGCGTTCGCGTGACCTCTTCCGCGACCTCGAATTCCAGCCGAGGGTCCTCGAGGATGTGACCGAAGTCGACACGTCGACATCCATCCTGGGGCTGCCGGCGGCATTTCCGTTCGGCTTCGCCCCGACGGGCTATACCCGAATGATGCATCACGAGGGTGAGAGCGCCGTGGCGCGTGTTGCCCAACGGGCGGACGTGCCGTATGCCCTGTCGACCATGGGCACGACCACCCCTGAGGATGTTGCGATGGCGGCTCCCGATGCGGACCTGTGGTTCCAGCTCTACGTGTGGCGGGACACGGAGTTGTCACTGTCGCTTGTCGACAGGGCCAGAGAGGCCGGTTTCCGAGTGTTGGTCCTCACCGTCGATCTCCCTGTCGGAGGCGACAGGCGAAGAGATGTCCGCAACGGCCTGTCGGTTCCACCGAACATCTCAGCGAGGACCGTGCTGAACGGGGCGTTGCACCCGAATTGGTGGATGAACTTCCTGAGCACGCCTCCGCTGAAGTTCGCGACGTTCGAGAGTTCCACAGGTGGCACCATTGCCGATCATGCAGATCGGATGTTCGACGCCTCGATGACGCTCGATGCGGTGGAATGGCTCAGGGGACGATGGGACGGTCCCATCGTCATCAAGGGGGTTCAGACCATCACCGATGCTCGTCGCGTGGTTGATGCAGGGGCGGACGCAGTCCTGATATCCAACCATGGCGGTCGGCAGCTGGATCGCTCCCCGGTGCCGCTGCGCCTGATTGAGCCTGTGAAGCAAGAATTGGCAGGCGATGCTGAGGTGTATGTCGATGGAGGCATCATGAATGGCGCGGACATCGTGGCTGCCGTTGCACTCGGTGCAGACGCCGCATTCATAGGGCGTGCCTACCTCTACGGGATCATGGCTGGAGGTGAGGATGGCGTGCAGCGCGCAACGGACATCATCACGGCTGACATCTCTCGAACGATGAAACTGCTCGGTGTCACGTCGGTCGATGAGTTGACTCCGGACCACGTCCGCCTTCCGTGAAGGCAGCAGTTTTCGACGAGTTCCGTGGCTCGATCGACATCCGGTCGGTCGAAGACCCTGCGCCGCCCTCGGGAGGTGTGGTGATACGGGTCGAGGCGAACGGCGTGTGTCGCAGTGACTGGCATGGATGGATGGGCCACGACCGATCGATATCGCTCCCCCACGTCCCGGGTCACGAAATGGCTGGCACCGTTGCAGCGGTGGATACCGGGGTGACGCGGTTCGCCGTGGGCGATCGCGTCACGGTCCCCTTCGTCCTCGGCTGCGGCACGTGCCCTCAGTGTCTGTCTGGCAATCAGCACGTGTGCGACCACCAGTACCAACCAGGGTTCTCGGGATGGGGTGCTTTTGCGGAGTACGTCGCACTCCCCTACGCCGAGGAGAATCTCGTTGCGCTGCCTGAGGGCATGGAGTTCAGCACAGCAGCTGGTCTTGGGTGTCGGTTCGCAACAGCCTTCCGTGCGGTCGTGGACCAGGGGGAGGTTGACGAGGATTCAACGGTTGCTGTGTGGGGCTGTGGTGGGGTGGGTCTGTCTGCCATCATGATCGCCTCTGCGCTCGGAGCGACCGTTGTTGCCGTTGACATCGATGACGAGGCGCTTGCACTCGCCACGGCCTGTGGTGCCGACTTCACCGTCAAAGCCGAACCTGACGGCGGGCAATCGGATGTGGCGCTGACCGTAAGGGAACTCAGCGGCGGTGGGGTTGATGTTTCGATCGATGCGCTCGGTTCAACGGCAACGGCGGTGTCCTCCATCAGGAGTCTCAGAACACGCGGACGCCACATCCAGGTCGGGCTCATGATCGGCGACGACGCCAAGCCTGTCATCCCGATGTGGCGGCTTCACGCAAGTGAGATCGAGCTGTACGGCAGCCACGGCATGCAGGCGTGGAGGTATCCCGCGATGCTGGACATGGTTGCCGACGGTCGGCTGTCGCCTGATGCTCTCGTCACGAGGACCGTGAACCTCCACGACGGTGTGGCACACCTCACCGACATGGCCTCGTTTCCTGGTACCGGCTTCGTGGTGGTCGATAACTTCGACACATGAACCCACATACCCTGGCAGGACGCGGTCGCAGTACTGTCTAGGGGCATTCGACACGCTCATGGAGGGAGACGGGATGGGATCGATCGGATTCGTCGGGCTTGGAATCATGGGTGCCGGCATGGTAGGGAATCTGCTCGCGGCGGGGCACGACGTGACCGTATGGAACCGCACCCCATCAAAGTCAGTTCCTCTCGTAGCTGAGGGTGCCGCCGTCGCTGATTCGCCTGCGGACGTGGCCACCGCTCACGACATTGTCATGGTCTGTGTGTCTGATACGCCGGACGTCGAGGTTGTCGTGTTCGGTGATGGAGGACTCGCCTCCGGCCTGCAGCCTGACGCACTCCTCATCGACCACTCAACGATCTCCCCGGTCGCCACGAAGACCTTTGCGGCAGCGATCGATGCGCAGGGCGGCCACTGGCTGGATGCACCGATTTCGGGTGGCTCAGAGGGTGCCAGGAACGCAACGCTGAGCATCATGGTCGGCGGATCGGAGGACCAGTTCGCACGAGCTCTTCCATACCTCGAGGCGGTCGGGATGACGATCACCCATGTAGGCCCCCAGGGCGCGGGTCAGCTTGTGAAGGCCGTCAACCAGATCCTCGTCGTGGTGAACCAGCTTGCCGTCTCTGAGGCCCTGCTCCTCGCCGAGGCAGGAGGTCTCGACCTCGGATCGACCATCCGGGCAGTTGAGGGCGGTGCCGCTGGATCGTGGATGCTGTCAAACCGCGGTCCGCAAATGATCGAACGAGACTGGACGCCCGGTTTCACCATCGACCTCCAACAGAAGGATCTCAGGATCGTCCTCGAGACGGCAGACCAGCTCGGCGTCCCCACGCTGGGAACCTCCCTCGTATTCCAGATGTATCGCGCGCTCCAGGCGCAGGGCCTCGGCGGCGAGGGCAACCATGCGCTGATCATGGCGCTCGAGGGCATGTCTGGCATCCGGCTTGGTGCCGATGACTGAGCCTGATCAACCGGTTGGGTCCGGCGAAGCCACGGCTGTCGGCGTCGGGCCCCATCCTCTGCCGTGGCCAGATGACGATCGGCTCGACCCCGATCTCCTTGCGAACGGGGACACCCGCAATGTCATCGACCGCTACCGCTACTGGCAGCGGGACGCGATCGTTGCTGATCTCGATGATCGCAGACATGGCTTCCACGTTGCGATCGAGAACTGGCAGCACGACTTCAACATCGGAACGGTGGTCCGCAACGCCAATGCGTTCCTTGCACACAGTGTCCACATCATCGGAAAGCGACGGTGGAACCGCCGCGGGGCGATGGTGACAGACCGGTACCAGCACATCGAGCATCACCCAGATGTTTCGTCGTTCGCAACGTGGGCTGGCGAGGCAGGGGTTCCGCTCGTGGGGATCGACATCATCACCGGTTCCACATCGCTCGAAGAGGCGCAATTGCCTGAGCGCTGTGTCCTGGTGTTCGGTCAGGAGGGTCCCGGTCTCAGTCAGGACATGGTCGACGCCTGCGGTGCCGTGTACGAGATCAGCCAGTATGGCTCGACTCGTTCGATCAACGTCGGCGTTGCTTCCGGCATTGCCATGCACACGTGGTGTGTGCAGCACACAACGAGCGGTAGGTAGCCCTGTCCAGATGCGGTCAGGCCACCCTATGCGGCTGTCGTCGTTGCCGATCGTGTTGCCATCGCGGTCGGGACACGATGGGGATCTGCGAAGGTGACGAGGTGTCGTGCACACAGGCCTTGCCCGTCCCTGATTGCCCTGATGGCAGGGCGACCACACCGCGAGCACGACAGGTGATTCGCTCCCCTGGATGTGCGTTGAGTCTCCATACTGGAGATATCGACCGTTGACGGGTAGCCGATAAGGGTCAATCCGCTCCGTCCCAGATGGCTAGTCACATTCGGCCGAAGCCGGAAATCCCTGCATTTCCGAGCAGAACTGCATAGTGTCAGTCCTCGACACACCCGCTGGGCGTACATACACGCACAACGCAAAGGAGTCTGGCGTGAACAAAACCGAAATGGCGAAGAAGCTTGCAGGCAGGACAGATCTGACGCAGGCCAAGGCCGCCGAGGTCGTCGATGCAATCTTCAGCTCGGAACCGGGCAACGGAATCATCGCCGTGGAGCTCGATGCCGGCCGCGACGTATCGATCGCAGGCTTCGGCAAGTTCGAGACCCGTCGCCGCAAGGCGCGCCAGGGACGCAACCCTGCCACTGGAGCAACCATCCAGATCGCAGCCGCAACCGTCCCAGCCTTCAAGGCAGCCAAGGGCCTCAAGGACCGCGTCGCAATCTGATCCCAACGACAACAGAATCCAGGAAGGGCCGCTCTGTTCACATACGGGGCGGCCCTTCTCGTGTTCCAAGACCTTGGGGAGGGTCAGGGACGGTTGGTTCCGGTCACCGAGGCGGCATGCGCAGTGCTCCGTCCATGCGGACGGTTTCGCCGTTGATGTAGCCGTTCTCGATGATCGACATCACGAGCGCCGCATAGTCAATGGGCAGGCCGAGGCGTTTGGGGAACGGCACGCCGTGGGCCAGGGCCTCTCGCATGTCGGCATCGAGTGCACCGAGGAGCGGAGTGTCAATGATTCCGGGGGCAACGGTATTGACCCGTATTCCAGCGCTTGACAGGTCCCGCGCCATCGGGAGCGTGAGACCAACGACGCCGCCCTTCGAGGCCGCATATGCGGTCTGTCCCATCTGCCCCTCGTATGCGGCGATCGAGGCGGTGTTGACGATGACTCCGCGTTCTCCATGCGCCAGCGGTTCGGTCGCTGCGATGGCTGCTGCGGCCTGCGATGCCACGTTGTAGGTGCCGACGAGATTGACGTTGATGACCCTCGCAAACGCATCGAGATCTGCGGGATCGCCCTCCCGCGAAAGGGTCCTCGCACCGATCGCGATGCCTGCGCAGTTGATCGCCACGCGCAGTGGCCTTCCTGTGCTCGTTGCGGCCACCACGGCTTCCGCCACTTCGCCAACGCTGGTGACGTCGGCTTGCACGAAGGAGCATTGATCTCCCATTCGGTCTGCGGCGGCCGCACCGCTGGTTGGGTCCTTGTCGATGATTACCACTGCTGCCCCCCTGTCGATGAGGGTCTCGGCCGTGGCGGCGCCAAGACCGGAGGCTCCGCCGGAAACAATGGCTGCGATTCCTGAAACGTCCATCGTGCGATGGTACCTCCACGCCACCGGGGAGGCGGAGCCCCCAGGCAACTACGATTGTCTTCATGGACTCGAAACAGATCGACATCGACATCGAAACCCTCCAGTCCAACAAGCGAACGTGGGCGACCCTCCGTGTTGCTCGCAAGGCCGAATACATTGACGGAATGCGCACCCGGACCGCCGAGGTGGCACGCGAGTGGGTCGAGGCTGCCGTCAAGGCCAAGGGCCTGTCGATGGAAGATCCGCGCGCAGGCGAGGAATGGACGAGCGGACCGTTTGCAGTCATGGCGCTTCTCAACGACCTCGAAGTGTCCTTGGGGAGGATTGCAGCTGGGATCTCAACCGTTGATGGCTATTCCACCAGACAAACGCCGTCCGGTCAGGTCATCGTCGAAGTGTTCCCGGCCACCGCAGAGGATCGCCTCTTGTTCTCCGGCGTCTCTGCCGAGGTGTGGATGGATGCGTCGGTAACCCCAGAGGGCCTGGAGGACTCGGTCGCATCGTTCTACCAGGAGGAAGACCCCCGAGGGGCAGTGCAGGTCGTGCTCGCGGCAGGCAACATCGCATCAATAGCGCCTCTCGATGTCATCCATGCCATGTTCAACGAGGGCAAGGTCGTCATTCTGAAGAAGAACCCGGTGAACGACTACCTCGGCGAGCACCTCGAGCACATCTTCAGCGAGCTCGCTGCAGAAGGTTTCATCAGGTTCGCATACGGCGGGGTCGACGTCGGCGAGTACTTGACATCGCATCCCGGCGTCGACTCGATCCACATCACCGGCAGCGCCGGAACATTCGATGCCATCGTGTTCGGCGGTGGCGACGAAGGAACTGAGAACAAGCGAAACAACACCCCAGCGAACACCAGGCCTGTCGCAGCCGAGCTGGGAGGGGTATCCCCGACCATCATCGTTCCCGGCCCATGGTCGCGGCGCGACATCCGACATCAGGCGGAGCATGTCGTCAGCCAGAAGATGCACAACTCCGGTTTCAACTGCATCGCAGCCCAGATCGTTGTTGTTCCTGACGATTGGGAGCACACGGGGACCTTCCTTGCCGATGTCAGTGAGCTGATGGCGGGGATGGATGACAGGGACCCCTACTACCCGGGAGCACTGCAGAGATGCGAGGTTGCCATCGACAGATCGACGGGCGTCGAGGTGCACGGGGATGTCGAAGCGAGGTATGTCATCGCTGGTCTCGATCCGACGGACGATGACGAAGTGTTGTTCACCACCGAAGTGTTCGGCCCGGTGCTCGGTGTTGTGCGGCTCACCTCTCCCGATGTTCCGTCGTACCTGATCAAGGCGACGGCATTTGCGAACGAGAGACTCTATGGAACGCTCGGTGTGAACATCCTGGCGCACCCGAAGACGATGAAGAAGCACCGATCGGCGGTTGATCGGATGTTGGCGCGGCTTGACTACGGCACCATCGCCGTCAACAGCTGGACCGGCGCTGCGTATTTCATGCCCAAGCTGACATGGGGCGCAGCGCAGGGCCACACGGCCCGTGACATCCAGTCAGGAACGGGCGTTGTTCACAATGTGTTGATGTTCGACAAGCCGGCCAAGTCGATCATCTACGGTCCGTTTGTCGATGGCAAGCGCGCATGGATGAAGGGGGAGTTCCACATTGCTCCCAAGCCCGTGTACTT
>Ga0265303_10001883_pt1 | contig 13025 bp, 11 predicted proteins | sample Helome_2_FD_192494 | JGI IMG/M metagenome (GOLD analysis project Ga0265303, IMG submission 192494) | Marine sediment microbial communities from subtidal zone of North Sea - Hel_20160317 (Illumina Assembly) | ecosystem: Environmental > Aquatic > Marine > Subtidal zone > Sediment ...
TGGCCGCGTGATCTTTTGACGATTCACGTTTGCCTATAGCGGCGGTGGTGGCGGCGGAGCTTTCCGGGTGCCTTCCCGTCGTACGGAAGATGGCATCCAGTCGTACCGACGACTGGATGCTATTCCCTTTTTAGCGGTCCCAACCTGAAATCGTAATGCTGCTTGCCTTGCGCCCACTCGCCCATGGCTGCCTCGCCTTGCTCTGTCTGCTGCTCGCGCCGGCCGCTGGCCGGGCGCAGGATCCGGCCTATCTTGAGCAACTGATCGAGACGGCGCGGCTGAAACGCCTGGCCGAAGAGCGCCAATGGCTGACCCTGGGTCACTATCTGCCCGATTGGCTGGGATCCGGCGTGACCAGCGTCATCGACAGCCCCAGCTTCTTCAACGCGGCGGACGGCAAGGCCGATCCCCGGGCTGAGCTGGAGGCCACGCTGGCGCGCTTCTTCGCCGGTGACGAAGACAAGAAGAATCTGCAGCATCCGCAATGCGCCTTTATCGCTCGTTACCGCTGGCTGAAGGAACAGCTGAATTTCGATCCGGCGCGTTTGCCGGAACGAGCGTGCCGCGACTTCGAAGAGTGGATCGAGGTGATCGATCCGGCGCAGGTCACGCTGATCTTCCCTTCGGCCTATTTGAACCAGCCCTCGTCCATGTTTGGCCACACGCTGCTGCGCATCGACAAGCCGGGTCAGAGCGAAGCCACGCGGCTGTCCTCCTATGCCATCAATTTCGCTGCGGCGACCGGCGAGGAAACCGGCGCGCTCTTTGCGTTCAAGGGGATCGTCGGCCTTTATCCCGGCGCCTTTTCGATTCTGCCCTACTACGAAAAGGTCAAGGAGTACAGTGACCTGGAGAACCGGGACATCTGGGAATACCAGTTGACCCTGAAGCCGGCCGAGATCCGCCGGATGCTGATGCATGTCTGGGAGTTGGGGCAGGAATATGCCCGCTACTTCTTCTTCGACCAGAATTGTTCCTATCAGCTATTGTCCCTCCTCGAGGTGGCGCGTCCGGAGCTGGATCTGACCAGCGGCTTCCACATTTGGGCGATCCCCTCGGATACGGTGAAGGTGGTGGTCGAGCAGGCTGGATTGCTGAAGCGCGCGGTCTACCGCCCTTCCGCGCGCGGCGAGATCGAACACCGCCTGAACCTGCTCGACGCCCGGCAGCGGACACTGGCCTATCAACTGGCGACCGGCGCGCGGGACCCGGGCGACAAGGAGCTGGCCGATCTGCCGGAAAACCGGCGGGCGATGATCCTGGAGGTTGCCTACGAATATCTGCAGCTGCGCTTTCGGGCCAACGACGTGCCGCGTTCGGAATCGGCGCCGCGCTCGATCGCCCTGCTGCGCGCGCGCGCGGCGATCGAGACGCCCAGCCCGGTGCCGCCGGTGCCCGCGCCCGCGGTGCGGCCTGACCAGGGCCACGGCTCGGCGCGCGTCTCGCTGGGTGTGGGTCGGCTGGATGACCGGGACTTCATACAGCTCGGCCTGCGGCCCTCCTACCACGACCTGCTCGACCCGCAGCCGGGCTTCCTGCCGGGCGCCGAGGTCACCTTCTTCGATCTCGTGCTGCGCTACTACGAGGACAGCAACCTGCTCAATCTTGAGTCCCTGACCGCGGTGCAGGTCGAATCGATCGGCCCGCGCAACCGCTTCTTCGAGCCGCTGACCTGGCGTTTCGATATCGGCGTGGAGCGCTTTCGCCGCAGCGGCGAGGCCGAGGGCGATCTGGTGGGCACCCTTGGCGGCGGCGCCGGCTTCAGCTACGGTCTGTGGGACGGCGCCGTCATCTCGGTGCTCGGCAACCTGCGGCTCGACGGCGCCCCCGACCTGCCCGACGACGTGCTGGTCGGGGTCGGCCCCAGCCTGCGCCTGCTCTACACGCCGACCGACTGGTGGAGCCTGAACCTGCACGGCACCTACGAGGTGGCGCTCAACAGCGGCACCGATGACCACGTTCGCTTCGGCCTGGACCAGAGCTTCGCGCTCGGCGGTCCGCTTGCCCTGCGGCTCGAGGCCGGCTATCGCGGCGACGCGGACGACCCCTTTCCCGAGCTGATCGGCTCGCTTCAGGTCTACTTCTGATGTGGCGCCGGCTGCTCCTGGTGCTCGCCTGCCTGCAGCCTCTGGGCTGCACCAACCTGATCTTCGTGCCCATGGAGGATCATGTCCTGACGCCCGACCGGATCGGTCTCGACTACCGCGATGTCGACTTCGCGGCGGCCGACGGGGTAAAGCTGCACGGCTGGTTTTTGCCGGCCCAAGCGGTAGGCAAAGGGTCTGCCGGCGTGCAGCAGGGGGCTTGCACGCTGCTCTTCGCCCACGGCAACGCCGAGAACGTCTCGACCCATATCGCCAGCGTCTGGTGGCTGCCGCCCGAAGGGGTCAACGTCTTCCTGTTCGATTATCGCGGCTATGGCCGCTCGGAAGGCGAGCCGGACCTGGCCGGCGCCCACCTGGACTTCGCCGCCGCGCTCGACCTTCTGATGGATATGCCCGAGGTCGATCCGGACCGGGTCGTGGTGCTGGGCCAGAGCCTGGGCGGCAGCATCGCCATCGTCGGCCTCGCCCGCTCGCCCCACAAGCACCGGGTGCGCGCGCTGATCACCGACGGCGCCTTCTCCGACTACCGCGCCATCGTGCGCGAGAAGCTGGCCGGCTTCTTCCTGACCTGGCCCTTGCAGTGGCCGCTCACCTTTACCATCGACGGCGACCACCGCCCGCTCGAGGCGATCGCCGAAATCAGCCCGGTCCCGGTCCTGACCATCCACGGCCTGTCCGACGTGGTCGTGCCGCCGCACCACGCGGAGGCGCTGCACGCCGCCGCCGGCCAACCCAAGGAGCTCTGGCTGCTGCCGGAGACCGAGCACATCAAGACCTTCCTGGACCAGGCCAACCGGACTCGCCTGCTGGACTATCTCCAGCGCTGCGATCCCGCTGCCCGGTAACAACAGCTTTTCACCACAGAGACACAGAGGAACAACTTTTTTCACCACCAAGACACGAAGACACCAAGTTGCTTGTTTGCACGCGCCGCGCGCTGAATGGTTCCTTCGTGTCTTGGTGTCTTTGTGGTGAAAAGCTTTTTTGTTCTCTACTCGCCCGGCAGAATCACGAAGTTGCCCACATGGCGCTTTTCCAGGAAGGTCTCCTGCGCCGCCCTTATCTCGGCGAGCGGGAAGCTCCGGGCGAGCAGGGGGCGGACCTCGCCGGCCTCGATATAGCCGACCAGCCTGGCGAAGATGCCCGGCGGCATCACGGTCGCGCCGATCAGCTCCAGGTCCTTGAGGTAGAGCGTGCGCAAGTCGAGCTCCACCAGCGGCCCGGCGATCGCGCCGGAGGTGACATAGCGCCCGCCCCGGCCCAGCAGTTCGAGCAGCCCGGGAAAGCCCGCGCCGCCGACGATATCCGCCGCCACCTGGACTTCGCCGCCCGGCGCCGCATCGCGCACGGCCGCCGCCAGGTTCGGCGCGTCGCGGGGGATCACCGCCGTGGCGCCGAGCCTGCGCAGCGTGTCCATCTTGTCCCGGCCGGCCACGGCGATCACCCGGGCGCCGCGCCGCTTGGCCAGCTGCACCAGGGCCGAGCCGACCCCGCCCGAGGCGCCGGTCACCAGGACCGTCTCGCCCTGCGCCAGGCGCGCCCGGGTCAACATGTATTCGGCGGTGGAGGAGGAGCAGGGGAAGGTCGCGAGCTCCGCATCCGTAAGGTCGCTCTCGATCTTGAATGCGTTGCCGGCTGGCGCCGTGGTGTACCGGGCGAAACCGCCGTCGCGTTCGCTGCCGAAATAGCCGGCCAGGGCCCGGTTCTCCGGCTGGGCCGGATCGCGCTGCCAGGGATCGACCAGCACCCGCTCGCCGATCCGCCCGGCCTCGACCCCTTCGCCCACCGCGACGATGCGCCCGGCCACGTCGGCGCCCTGGATGCGCGGGAAGGTCAGGCCGGAACCGCCCCAGGTAGAGTCGTCCGTACGCGCATCGCCGAAGCCGCCGGCGCCGCCCTCGGCCGTGGTGCCCTCGGTCACCGACTTGCTGTACCAGGCGGTGCGGGTGTTGATGTCGGTGTTGTTCATGCCGCAGGCGCCGACCGCGATCAGCACCTCGCCCGGCCCCGGCTTGGGCACCGGCCAGTCGTCGTGGATCTCCAGCTTGTCCAGCCCGCCGTGCCCGGTCAGCACTACGGCGCGCATCGTGTCAGGAATGGTCATGGTTCGTCCCCCGTTCGCCAGGGCGGCAGGATAGCAGGGCCTCCGAGGAGCACTGTGTCCTAATCCCGACAGGTCTTGGCGAAGCCCGTCCCCGGAGGCCTCGGAACGGTTGCGACCCCCCTGTACGATAGTGTCAGGGGCCCGGCCGAGGATCGTCCATTCTCATATCCGCCCAAGAGTGGTAAATTTTAGATGCGATTCGTTGACAGGGAGGTTAAGGGGATGACAAGCAAGGACGCTTCTACAGCTAAACCCCTTCCATTTCCGTCGAACAAAAAAAGCTGCTCGAGGTGCTCAACGCCGAGATTGAAATGCTCAAAAGTGCTAAGGCGAAAGCTGAGCAGCTTCGCGGCGCTGAGAAACCGAAAACTACGGAACATGCTTGGTTCGATGCTTGGGTTTTGAGGCTGAATGATCTGATCGAGCAGGCTCAGAAATGGGCAACCGTTATAGGGTCGAGTTCCGCCCCCGAGAAAGCCGCCCTCAGAGACGAGCTGGTAGCCGAAAGGAAAATCCTCTCTGGCCTCATCGGGCTGAGAACATTGCGATCATGACAGGCATAGAAGACGAAGAGACCGATGAACTCATCAGGTATTATAGAAAAGACTTCCGGAAGACCCAGGACAACATCAGGAACCTGTTAAAATCCAAAGTATGGTCGTGACTTCAAGGACGCACTCCATATGAAGGACAGGCGCTAACGTGATCCAGCGCGGATTGACGGCAGCCCAGTAAAACAGCGGCGGTTAGGCGATGCCCTGTGCCTCCAGGCCCGTCTAACCATTGCTTACAGCCGCTTCGGTATAAGTTCCTAGGGCAAACGACCGATCCAGGTCATTATGGAAAAAATATAAAAGTCGATCGTCGAAGCATTTCCCTTTGTCCTGGGGCTGTCTCGTGTGTCGGAAAACAGGAGAGGTCTGTTATAGCTAAGACGCCCAGACAAGGGTCACATCCAAAGCCGGCTGCAAGCCAATCAACCGCCAGACGGCTTAAGGCAACGATCGTTGGCGATGTAGTTGGTTACAGCCGGCTCATCGAGGCGGACGATGTTGGCACTCTCGATAAACTGGCCGTTCTAAGGACTAAATTGATCCACCCGCGGGTCGCGAAGTACGATGGTTTGATGCGCTGGTCTGCGGGAGACCACATGGTCGTGCTCTTCGACAGCGTGGTCGATGCGGTCGAATGCGCGTGCCAAATACAAATCGCACTAGAAGCCGCGAATGTCGACCTACCGGAAGACGAAGAGATCCGAATGCGCATGGGCATCAGCTTCGGCGATGTCATACTCGAAACAGATGACGTGGCCGGTGATAGCGTGAATATCGCCGCGCGTCTCGAGGGGCTCAGCGAACCTGGCGGATTTGCGATTTCAGAGGCGGCATATGGCGAGGTGCAGCACAAAGTCCCACTGAACTACGAAGAACAAGGGCTTCGCAGGCTGAAGAATATTGACGAGCCGGTGCGGGTCTATTTTGTCCATGCCAAGGACATCGGGCGTCACCGCGGTTCAAGGAGAAGCACCCGGGACCGCCTCGGCCGCGGATGGCGCCGCTTGCGGCGAAAACCGTGGACCGTAGCGGCGATCACGGTGTTTTTCTTGCTTGTCGGACTGGTTCCGCTTCTGGATCAAGAAGTCGTGCGCATCCTGCCCGGCTACAACGGATCGCCGGACCAGAATGCCATAGCCGTATTGCCCTTTGAGAACCTTAGTGATGATCCTACGCAAGACCACATCGCGCGTGGCATAGCAACCGATCTCATAATAGATCTGTCGGGCATTAGGAAGGCTTCGATCGTTGCCAGAAGCTCGTCCTTCCGCTATGCGCAGCGACCGGTTGATCTGACAGAGGTCGCGGATCTGCTGGGTGCGAAGTACGTTGTAGACGGCACGGTGGTGCGCGCCGCCGATTTCATTCGGGTCAACGTTTTACTCATGGATGCCCAGTCCCAGCGCCAGATCTGGGCGGCACGTTTCGACGGTAGCACTTCAGAGCTCTTCGCGTTCCAGCGAAGAATCGCGATCAAGGTTTTGGAAGCGCTTGCGATCAAGTTTGCGGAAGCGGACCGGCCGGCACCCCGCGCACAAGCAAACTTCGCCGTAACCGACGTCTTCTACGCGGCCCGCGAAGCCTATTACAGAGATCAGCCCGAAGAGCTTGCCGCCGCTAGACGCATGTTCCAACAGATCCTGAAGGCCAATCCCGATTTCCACGGGGCCCACGCCTATTTGGCCTCGATCTATTGGGCGGGCTTCGATAGGGATTGGGCCGAAAAGCTTGATTTGGATTTGCAGGAATCCTTGGACCTTGCCTGGCAGCATTTGAGCGAATCTCTGAAAGCGCCCACGCCTCTAACCTATCAGGTGCAAGCCCGTATGCTCACATGGGAGCGTGATTATGCGGCGGCCCTGAGCGCGGCCGAGAAAGCAATTCAACTCGATCCCAACGATCCGGTCGGTCGCCTGACCATGGCAATCATTCTCATCTACACAGGTCAGATCGAGTCGGCTTTCGCGTATTTGGAGCGCGCGAGCAGTGCCGATCCACTGAACCAGGCTAGCTATCTCTTCTGGGAAGGTTTGGCGAAGTACCTACTCGGTGACTATGCCGGCGCCGAGGGTGCTCTTGGCAAATACGTGGAGGCCCATCCAGGTGACGATTGGTCTCACCTGATACTTGCCGCGGCTCTGGGGCAACAGGGGAAAACGAATGAAGCCCGCGCTGAAATTGAGACTGTACAAAAACTTCGGCAAAAAGCCGGTGTTCCGGCTTACAGCCTGCGACATGTCCAGTACTGGACATTTAAGCGTGATTCAGATCTGCTGTTGCTCTGCAAGGGATTGGCTAAAACTGGCCTGAGCGGCAAATGCGATTGATGCTAGCGATCACCCGTTACCGCGTGACCACTTTATTACTTTTTCTGTATTTGGTCGTTGTGGGATTCATTCATCCCGTGCAGGCGGCCGGGGTGCTTGACCGGATTCTGGAGCGTGGAAAACTTTTGGTGGCTACCAACGAGGCCTACAAGCCACAGTCTTTCCAGGACTCGGAGGGTCGCTGGAGCGGCTTCGACGTTGAGGTGGCGAGGGAAATTGCGGCTCGGCTTAGCGTTTCCGTCGAGTTTGTTGCACCACCATGGGAGCTGGTGCTGTCAGGCAGATGGCGTGGCCGGTGGGACATTGCGGTCAACTCGATGGCGGCCACCGAATCTCGGGCCAAACGCCTCGAATTCGCGGCCGCTTACTATTTCACGCCGGTTCGAGTGGCGGTATTCGAGAGCGACCAGCGTTTCGGGAAACTGGAAGACTTGAATGGCATCGTCATTGGCGTCTGCAATGGTTGTAGTTACCAGGCTTACGTGAATGGCCGGCTTGACATTCTCAACGAGTTCGTTTCCACGGCCCCTTACACGATGGAAGGAAACCAGACGCTGGCCTACCCGGATGAGTGGGCGGCTGGCGAGGCACTCGGTCCGCCGGGCAGCAGTGAAATCGACGCCGTCATGGCTGCGGAACCGACCTTCGTGGCAATGATGAAAGATGGCTACCCATTAAGGCTCTTGAAGGGGCATGTCTTCAATGAACCGCTCGCGGTCGCCGCGGAGAAAGGGGAGTATGCCCTAACCGCGCGATTGGAACGGATCATCCGGGAAATGGATGCGGACGGTACCATCCGGAGTCTGTCGACAAAATGGTTTGGCGCGGATTACAGTCGACCGATCGCACCGTAGTAGGCCCATCCATCCATAATGATTACTGAACAAGAGATTTCGCTACCGGCTGCTCCGATAGACAGCAAGATCTTCAGCCATCTTGAGCACAATCTTCAGCGGTATTTGCCAAACGACGGCTGGCCGGTGCGCTTTGTCGTGACGCGCAGCGACAACACGAATTTCGATTGCGAGGTTGGCACAGTTTCCTTGTCCCAAATCGGGGTTTCTCGGCGACCCGCCTCGATCTTGGAGTTCAATGCCCGCCAGGCTCGGCGGGAGGACAAGTTCGTCACGCTCTTACTGATACCAACCGGTATCGGTGCCGAGGTCGGCGGTCATTCCGGCGATGCCGGCCCGGCTGCGCAGCTCTTGGCAGCCGCCACGGATGTATTGATTACCCATCCAAACGTCTTGAATGCGGCCGACATCAACGAAATGACACCCAATATGCTCTACGTCGAAGGGAGCATCATCACGCGTCTGCTGATGGGAACCATTGGGCTGGTGCCGGTTCGCGCCAACCGCATACTCGCCGTAATCGGCCCGCACGAGGAAAAGCTGTTCGTCGAAAGCGCAATAAACCTTTGCAACGCCGCGCGCGCGTCGGCGGGAATCGAGGTGGTCAAGGCGCTGTTGCTCGAGGAGCCCATCGAAATGATCTCCTCATACAGCGCGGGTGGGCGGGCGGTCGGCACCGTGACCGGCCTCCGTGGACTCTGCGAGGCAATCGAGAAGCACTTGGGCGAGTTCGACGCGCTCGGCATCTCCTCGAAGGTTGATGTGTCGAAGGAACTTCACAACCGTTATTTCCACGAACTATCTGTGGTCAACCCCTATGGCGGTGTGGAAGCCATGCTAACGCACGCAATCTCAAGCCTGTACCAAATCCCGTCCGCTCACGCGCCAATGTATGAGAACTGGGACACATGGAATGAAAGCGCGGGGATCATGGACCCGCGGATCGCCGCAGAGGGGATCTCGGTCCCTTTCTTTTTCTCCGTACTCAAGGGCCTGCAGCGTAGTCCGCGCATCGTTTCCGTCGAGGCCGATGGACACGCACGGACGGACGCTCTAACGGCTGCCGACATTGATTGCCTCGTGATACCCGAAGGCTGTCTGGGCCTCCCCGTCATGGCGGCGGTCGCACAAGCGATACCGATCATTTTTGTGCGCGATGGCTCCAATCTAGCGCGCAACCGGCTCGAAAACCTGGTCGCAAACGGGGCGAATATACGCTTCGTTGATAACTATCTAGAAGCCACGGGCGCGGTTTGCGCCTTGCGCTCCGGCGTTAGTTTGGACCGGCGGCCTATACCGCTCGTCTAGGACACGCCGTCAAGGCTCATCATCAATTGACGATTGTCCTCCGAAATCTCGGATCAAAGGTCTCTCAGCGGCACAACGAAACGGAGGGCAAGACATGATCCCGGCGGCGGCGCGTTACGAGAAGCAGCGGGTCACGGTCAAGGGGCGGTCAATGGCCTATGCCGAGCATGGCGCCGGCGATCCGATCGTCTTCCTGCACGGCAACCCGACCTCCTCTTACCTCTGGCGCAATGTCATGCCGCACCTGGAGGGCGCCGGCCGGCTGATCGCGCCCGACCTGATCGGCATGGGCGACAGCGACAAGCTAGTGGACAGCGATACCGGGAGCTACCGCTTCACCGAGCACCGGGATTACCTGGATGCCCTGCTCGCGGAACTGGGGGTGTCGTCCCGGGTTACCCTGGTGCTCCACGACTGGGGTTCCGCGCTCGGTTTCGACTGGGCCCGGCGGCACCCGGAGGCGGTCTTGGGCATCGCCTACATGGAGGCCATCGTGCAGCCGCTGACCTGGGGCGACTGGCCGCCGCCGGTGCGCGAGGTGTTCCAGGGCTTTCGCTCGCCGGCCGGCGAGAAGATGGTGCTGGAGAAGAATGTCTTCGTCGAACAGGTGCTGCCGGGCGCCGTCCTGCGCGAACTCGACGCCGAGGCCATGGCGGTCTATCGCAAGCCCTACCTGGAGCCCGGCGAGAGCCGCCGGCCCACGCTGACCTGGCCGCGCCAGATCCCGGTCGAGGGCGAGCCCGAGGACGTGGTGCAGATCGTCGAGGCCTATGGCGCCTGGCTCGCCGGCAGCGAGCTGCCCAAGCTCTTCGTCAATGCCCGGCCCGGGGCGATCCTGCGCGGCCGGCAGCGCGAGTTCTGCCGCGGCTGGCCGAACCAGGCGGAGGTGACGGTCGAGGGCAGCCATTTCATCCAGGAAGACAGCCCCGACGAGATCGGCCGGGCGATCGCCGGCTGGCGCGCGAAGATCGCCTGACCCCGGTTTTGATGACGGGGCGCGGGGATTGCCCGCCAGTGGTCTCGCACCGGCGCCGCGCCAACCCCGCGCCAAGTAAAAGTCGGTCAAAGGCGCAGCTTTACCTTTGTTTTACGACTATTTGCCTATGGTCGCGGAACCTGACATGAGCGGCAATGCCCGAAGCGATTGGGTAGTCTGCCGCGGCCAAATACGAAGGAAAAAGCCATGACTGTGACCAAGACTCAGCTTGCCGACGCCTATGCCGCAGCCCTGACCGCGGAACTCGGCCCCACGTGGGATTGCGAATTCAGCCGCCGGGACGCGAACCGGTTCCTCGATCTCCTGTGGCCGGTCGTCACCGACCTGGCGCTCAAGGACACTAAGAAGCGGACCCCGGGCAGCGTGCCGCTTGGCCCTCTCGGCCGCCTCAAGATGCGCTTCAAGGCGGCCACCAAGTCTCGCAAGGGCACCAACCCCTTCACTGGCGAGCCGACCACCTTCAAGGCCAAGCCCGCGACCCTGCAGCCGCGCTTCACCGCCGGCAAGGCGCTCAAGGACGAGGCCTTCAAGTACTTCAAAAGGAAGATGAAGTAAGTCGCCTCAAGCGCCGCCTGCGGCAAGACAAGCAAGGCGGCCACCATCGCCGATCTAACCCCGGCTCCGGCCGGGGTTATTTCGTTGCGAACGCCCCGCCAGGTTAGTTGCGGTGGCCCATGTGGCTCACATGGGTGTGGTCGAAGATGAAAGCCTTGTTGTAGGCGTTGGCATCCGTGCCCTTGACGGAGATCTTCGAGGCTTGGACGGCGGCACAGTCGCCGGATGCAACGTTCATGTTGTTCTTGTCGTAGCTCACGGTAATGGCATGACTGCCCTGCGAGCAGACGCTGTAGTGGCCGATGTCCTGCTTATCGACCAGGGTCTTCTCCTCGGTTCCGGAAATGGTCGCATGGGCTGTCGGGTGTCCGCCGCCCACCGCAAGATGCTCTGCCACAGCGCCGTGCTGGGCCAGAACCGGACTGGCGAGCAACATCGCCGCCGCGGCAACGGCCAAGGCCTTCGGATAAAAGGACATGGCGATCCTCTCTAGTTCGTTTTCGATTCAAGCGCTCCATTTCGAATCAACTTGTACAGGCGCCAACAGAGGCATTCTAAGGGCCCGGGACGGCATCTGTCCTGCCATTTCGCGCCAGGTATCGCCTGAACCGGCGGCGCAGGTTCTTTCGGGGACCGTGATGGTCCTAGCCCCCATAAACCGCGACCGGCTCGCCCAGCACCTCCAGGCCCGGCTCGACGCCGATGCCCGGCTGGTCGGGTGCCTGGGTGACGCCGCCGTCGTTGCGGGCGCCCTGGCCGGGGGCGACGTCCAGGGTCAGCATGTCGTGGCACAGCCAGGTGGCGCGGCGGTGGGGGGCCGGGGTCGCGGCTGCCAGCTGGACCGCGGCGCTGGCCGAGAGCACGGAGCCGCCTGAGTCCTCGATGTTCATGCGGATGCCGGCGGCCATGGCCAGGTCGCGCAAGCGGCGCGCCTTGGTCAGGCCGCCGACCCGGTTGAGCTTCAGGCCCAGCCCCTCGCAGGCGCCGTCGGCCTGGGCGCGCAGCAGGTCGTCGAAGGTCAGGATGCACTCGTCGAGGATGACCGGGTGACGGGTCGCGCGGCGTACCTGCAGGCATTGGGCATAGGTCTCGCAGGGCTGCTCGAACCAGGCCGGGCCGGCGACAGCGTTCATCACCTGGATCGCCTCGGCCGGCAGCCAGGCGCGGTTGGCGTCGAAGGTCAGGGTCTCGCCGGCCTGGCGGTCGGCGACCAGGGCCTCGATGCGCGCGATGTCGAGGTCGGCCTCGGCGCCGCCGACCTTTGCGGAGTGGAAGCGGTAGCCGGCGGCGCGCGCCTCTCGCACGAAGCCGACCATTTCATCCGGCGTGCCGCTCGGGATCGAGCTGTGCAGCACGACCGGCCCCTCGGTGCGGCCGCCCAGCAGGTCGCAAAGCGGCAGGCCGCAGGCCTTGCCGAGGATGTCCCAGCAAGCCATGTCGAGCGCCGACTTGACGTAGCCGTGGCCGGGCAGGGCGGTGTCGAGCAAGCGCTCGATCACCTCGAGCCGGCGCGGGTCCCGGCCGATCAGCAGCGGCGCCAGCTCGGCCAGGCCGGCGCGGATGCCCTTGCCGAAGGCCGGCAGGTAGGTGACGCCCCAGGGGCAGCCCTCGCCCCAGCCGCTTACCCCCTGGTCCGTGTCGATCCTGACGAAGGTCGAGTCCAGCTCCTCGAACAGCAGCCGCCCGCCGGAGAGCCGGTAGGGTTTCTTCAAGGGCAAGGTGAGCTGCCAGACCGTGATCCGGGTGATGCGCATGGAGTCAGGGCCTAGTGCCCAAGGAGGTAGAAATGTGAAGTTGACGGCCGCGGACATCTCTTGCGGGGTCAGGCCCGGCAATGACGGTTGCGCGGGTGTCCGTTGCCGCAGTCAAACCTTGATCTCCCCGCAAGCCCGATCCAACGCCTCCAGGGTCGCGGCGAAGTCGGCCTCTTGGTGGACCGCGGAGACGAAGCGGCGGACGTTGGGCAGGACGTAGACGCCGTGTTTCAGGAGCGCCAGGTCGAGCGCCTTGGAACGCGCCTGGTCGCTCGCCAGGATGTCGAGCTGGTTGGCCGGATGGTCGGCCGCGAAAAGGATCTGCCAGAAGGAGGCGCGGCCGGTCACCAGGGCCGGCAGGCCGTGGCGGTCGAGCACCGCTTGCAGCTCGCCATAGAAGGCCTCGGCCCGGGCGTTGAGGCGTTCGTGGCGGCCCGACTCGGCGAGGATCTCCAGGGTGGCGAGGC
>Ga0265303_10001884_pt1 | contig 13024 bp, 10 predicted proteins | sample Helome_2_FD_192494 | JGI IMG/M metagenome (GOLD analysis project Ga0265303, IMG submission 192494) | Marine sediment microbial communities from subtidal zone of North Sea - Hel_20160317 (Illumina Assembly) | ecosystem: Environmental > Aquatic > Marine > Subtidal zone > Sediment ...
CTGCCATTGATAAAACCGGAAATAACGGCGCCTTGCGTCGCCTTCCTGCAAATCTCTGAGAGAAACGTGTCCAAATTTTTCATCCCAGCCCATGATGTCACTGATCGTATCCGGCAGATCAACCAGTGATGCCAATACGTTCGAGGTGGTGATATCACCGTGCTGATCCCGGGCCTTGATCGCGAGTAAGGGCGATGCGAGGGACTTTATCCAGGGCTCACCCACGTTTCCACCGGGAAGAACAATATCCGGGCCCTGGCGATAATTACCTACCCAGCCACCGTGATCACCATGAACGATAATTGTGGTGCTGTCGTATATGCCCAGATCCTTCATCTTGTCGAACAGCGCTGAAAAAGTGTCCATGGTGCACCGGGATTGCAAGGTCAGCGCCTCACGAGTTGACGACTGCGCGCGTCCTGAATAGCGGCAGTCAGCGTCAACCACCATGGGGTTGTGCGTATTCATCACATGTACAAACTTGTATACCGGCGCCTCGCGGTTTAGCTGCAAGTGCTCGATGAAGCGCAGCAGAAATATCGTATTGGTGAAATAGCTGAACTGTAAGTACTCTTCTTTTTTTAGGAACTGGGAGATAAACCACTTCTGGCCATTATAGATTTGCGTTTTAAGGGGGCCTGGAACAACGCGAAACAATGTGAGGTCGGTGAGTGTCGCAGAGTCTGCCAGTGGATCGATCAATACCGGAAGGTCGTTAATGTCGAATATGGCATTAAAGGGCAAATTGGCATAGCGTCCGATCAAATAGTCATTATCGGAAACTACATCGACCTCATAACCGTGTTCTCGTGCAAGCGACATGGGCGTCTTCCCCTGCATTGCCTCGTCTATGAACACGTTCTTGACCTGGTCGTTGGAGTATATTTTCCCCGCCAGAAAAGCGGGCATCGAAAACCTTGTGTAGGGGAACATCGACAAGGTTTCGCGATAAAAAGTGAACCCGTCAAAGCTGCGGTTGTACCGCTCCTTGACTTCGGGATCAGCGATTAGCTCCTCGAAGACATCTGACTGGAACCCATCAGACACAATGTGCAGAATATTGTCGTTTTTGGAAAACCCGAATATGGTTTCCAAATCACTGGACTTCGGTGTAACTGATTGATCGACGGGCGTCTGCGCGAGTTGGACTCCGGTAGCGACCAATTGGAGTAAGAATATTGCGCTGGCGCCCTTGATAACAAAACTCGAGTTTTTGCGCGCCACGAGCACCAGCACCACCGCCAGCACCAGCCATGCCAACACATCAGCCCAGACATGCAACTGATGCTCATTCCAATCAATGTTGCGGCCATCAAGAACTCCGTAATCCCAAACCAGAATGGTCCCCTGTACCCATACCAGGATAGTCAGGCCAGCGAAACACAAACTGGCAATGTGCCGGCGACGTTCCGATAGGAGCGAAATCAACAAAAGCGCCGCTATTCCACCTGCTACGAAAAGCAATAGCGGTATTTTCAACGCCGACAACAGAGACGTGGAGAATTGATCTGAATTGCCGAGATAGATGGCAATCGATGGAAATAGGAGTGTCGAGGCAAGCAACACCAGAGCCATCATGATGCTGGTGAGTCTGGATTTCTCTTGAAGGGCTGAATGCTCAATCTGGGACATGTTTTGCTCCAATTTCGGCCTGTCATTATAAAGGAGAGGAGGCCCTTCACGTAGAGTTCAGTCTCGCGGTACTATTCTTCCGATCATGCTCTCGAGACTCTCAATATTGCTTGTCGTGTTGTCGCAGTTCGCGTGCGCTGCGGAACCCGAGATAAGCCGCAAGGACAACATCCCACAGCTTTCAAAAGCCAAGGTTAGCGCCGGAGAATGGGCCTGGATTCCGAGGGCCGACACATTCTGTCGAGACGGCTCGACTGCAGGGTTTGGAGCACGATTGTTGCCGGACGCCAATGCAGTGATGATCTACCTCCAAGGCGGAGGCGCTTGCTACGACGCACAATCATGTGCTGAAAATAAGAACGCCCCGATTGCTGGTGAAAACTACTCGCGAGAGAAATTTCAGGAATGGGTCGACACGCTCGGTAATCAGGGCGTCTTTAACACGACGAATCCGACAAATCCGGTCGCGCGGTGGAATCACATCTACATACCGTACTGCACCGGTGACTTGCACGGTGGGGCGAGGCAGGATGCAACTGTCCCGGGCGTCGCAGGCAAGCAGCAGTTCGTTGGCCACAGGAATATTCAAAATAATTTGAAAATTCTGGCACCCTATTTTAGAGGTGCAACGGACATTGCTCTGGTGGGCGCGAGCGCGGGCGGCTTCGGAGTGCTGATTAACTATCCACAGGTCGTTGAGGCGTTTGGCGGGAGATCAGTGGCGGCGTTGGTCGATTCGGCTCCAATCATTCCGGAATCTGCAATTAAGACCTCATGTTTTGAACGGAAGTTGATTAATACGTTTCAACTGCAATTGCCAGAACGCTGCCCTCAGTGTTCTGAACCGGCAGCAGGGGGCCTAATTGGAATCTACAATTATCTAAGCGAGACCTATCCGTTGGGCCGTTTCGCGTTCGCCTCCGCCGATGCGGATCTCGCAGGCGTTACGCTCTACAATCGGGAATCTCTGGCTTGCGGCGGTGCTGGCGTTAATATCTTCAACTATCGCTTTAGTCTCTATGCACTCCGCGACAAATACATCGGTCATGAGTGGGCGACATTTCTTCCCGGCGGGATTCAACATACGATGACCCAATCCGATGCGCTGTTCCTCAACCGAAAATACAAGGGAGTCAGTGCGGCGACTTGGCTTGGCAAGATCAACGACAAAACGCCCTCGCATATTCCCGCGGCACGCCTCAAGCCGAAGGACTAGGGCCCGATGCGTTTCGCCGGGCAAGCAAGTTCATGACCGTGAGAAAGAAAGACCAGATTCGGGCGTTGTTAAAAAGCATCGAGACCGGTGATCCAGGGCCGATCGCCGTTGTCGATGAAGCGAGGTACATTCAGCACAACCCCCAGACGCACGAAGGTAGCGAGGGTTTGGCGGCCCTCTTCCAACGTTTGTCAAAGACGTCACCCAGGGTGAATATCGTGCGGGCGTTTGAAGATGGCGATTTCGTCTTTGCACACACGGAGTACGATTTCGCGACCCGCAAGATCGGCTTCGAAGTCTTCAGGTTTGAAGGCGGCCGGGCAGTGGAGCACTGGGACAATATTCAGGAAAGGCATGGGCCGAACCAATCTGGTCGCATCATGGTGGATGGCCCGACCGAGGCTGTAGATCTTGAGCTGACGGAAATCAACCGTGCCTTAGTTCGATCTTTCGTTGACGTCGTGCTTATCGACGGTCACCTCGACCGGCTTACGGATTTTGTCAATGAAACCAGCTACGCTGAGCACAACCCGCGGCTGGGCGATGGTGTATCTGCTCTCCAGTCCGCGTTGCAAGACGAAGACGGGCATGGCAGACGAATAGACTATCATCGCGTGCATCGTGTGCTCGCCGAGGGGAGTTTTGTACTTTGCGTCAGCGAGGGCAATTACGGCGGGAAGCATTCTGCCTTCTATGATCTGTTTCGACTCGCAGATGACAAAGTGGTCGAGCATTGGGACACGACCGAAAAAATCGCTTCGCGCAGCGAGTGGAAAAACGATAACGGCAAGTTCTGAGGCTGATCCGAAAGTTGCCTCGCCTCGAGCGGGGCATTCTTTGTGAGTTTATTATCCCGCTTGGTCAACTATTGATCGGGTGTCGATATTCTTGACATGAATTATGTGAGATCGAGGAATTACCCAAAATAGCGTCGAAGTTCTTTACACTCTTGAATATCGTTGATGCTACCAAGTTACGTAACGCCATGAAATGTAACATGTTATTTTGAACAATCCGATTTGGCACAGATATTGCTTAATGAATAGTAGAGAAAACTATTGGCCGAAGGCCTTTTAATACACAGGGTGTACGAAAATGAAAGTTAGAAACCTAATAACGACGCTGGCTTGTCTTGGATTGACGGCGTTTTCGATGACGGCGAATGCAGACTTAATCGGACCCACTGAGATTCCTCAGGGAGCCAACAGCAGCGCAGCCACAGAAGAAGCGATTGTTACTGCCTTCCTTGATATGACGGGAATAACGCTCGATTGGAAATTTGAGAGTTTCGATGCGGCAGCCTTGGGTGCTAGTGGTGGCGAGTACACGGCTACCGCTGATGTTGGTGGCACTAGCGACGTTTCCTGGGATTTGGCGGGTACTGGTTATGGCTTGTTCGCTATTCTCGTTAAATCGGGCCCCGAATTACTGAATATCTACACGGTTTCGGACGACATGCGTCTTTTCGGGATGGATATGGGCGTTTTTGCGCCTGGCGGTATTGACAGCATTTCGCATATTTCCTTTTTTGTGAAGTTGATTGACGATACAACGTCTGTACCTGAGCCCGGCACCCTGGCGCTCTTAGGAATGGGGCTTCTCGGAATGGGATTATCCCGGCGTAGAAAGAAAGCCTGAAAAGACTTCAGCAAATGAACAACAAAGCCCCGCTTAATGCGGGGTTTTTTTTTTGCGTTTGCGGTTTGAACCTGACGCTCGGTTTTCGTCTCTATAGCCACTAGGCTGGTTGACGTGCTTGAGTATCTGCGACTTTGTCGCAAATGTACTCACCAATGGGTATCGCCGAGGTTGCTGCTGGTGATGGCGCATTGCAGACGTGCAAGCTCCTTGGACTTTCGGCAAATAGAAAGTCGTGCACGAGAGTGCCATCGCTGAGTACGGCCTGCGCTCGTATGCCCGCTGGGTAGGGCTTAAGATCCTGCAGTCGGATCGACGGACAGTATTTTTGCACGCGTTTCAGGTAGCCCGGTTTCCACAACGAGTCGCAAGTTTCTGCGATGCCGGTTTCGAGGTTGTTTCCAAGTACTTTCCAGAACCCTGGAAACCGTAGCATCGACCAGACGTCGCGCAGATCGACGTTGAATCGCCCGTAACCCTCGCGCTTCCAGCCTTGCACGGCGTTAGGCCCGACTGTTACCGATCCGTCGATCATGGGCGTTAGGTGCACGCCCAGGAACGGTAAGTCCGGGTCGGGTATCGGATAAATAAGGTGTTTCACGATCTCGTTCTTCGCGGCTGGCAACCGGAAATACTCGCCGCGGTACGGAACAATCTGAAAATCGGTGGCGATACCCAGCATCGAAGTGACGCGATCTGCCATTAAACCGGCACAAGTGATCAGGTACTGGGTTTCGATAGCCTCACCGTCGGCTGTCTCAATAACAATTGAATCCGAACTCTCCGAGAGCTTCGTGACTCGCGCATTCAGCCGAATATCGCCGCCCAACTGTTTGAATTGCTCTGCCATGCGCGCGCAGATCTTCCGGTAGTCGACAATGCCGCTGGATTTTACGAGGATCGCACCAACGCCTTCAATATTGGGTTCTTTGCGGCGAAGTTCCTGCGAGTCTATTAGCTCAACATCCAGTCCGTTCTCTTTGGCGCGCTCAAAGAGTGCGAGCATGCGCTCGTGTTCAACGTCGTTGGTTGCGACCAACAACTTGCCGCATTGCTCGTAAGGAATATCGTTGTCGCGACAAAACTGCATGGTTGCGGCGGCTCCTGCTTTGCAGAATTTTGCTTTGAGGCTGCCCGGAGCATAGTAGACGCCGGCGTGGATGACGCCGCTGTTATGCCCAGTCTGGTGGCCGGCGAGCTGCGGCTCTTTCTCGAGCAACCAAACCGAGCTGTCCGGATACTTCTTTTGCAACTGCCAGGCTGTCGATACGCCAACAATGCCGCCACCGATAATTACGTAGTCAACCATCAATCTATTGATCGTGCCTCAAGGTGTTGCGTGCCGTGGGTTTGGGGGCGCATTTTGCCACCTCAGGCGCCAGGGAGCATCGGTTTTTTCGGCCGTTAAACAAGACCGGTTTCGGCATTGCGCGAACGCCGCAGATTGCCGTATAATCCCGCGCCAGCGCACCACAGGGGCCGCGTTACAGGATGCTCTAGGGCATTTTGAGGACCCCTCGCTACCAAGTTCTTGGTAGCTAAAGGCCCCATCAGGGGTTTTTTGTTGTCTGAGGACAACGACATTGCGCTGGGAATGAATGGGCCATTGGCCCATTTTTTGTTTATGAAACATATGGTTAGCAGGAAACAGGCAGGCAAAGGCACGATGACGGGAGAGGAGTTGGCAACATTGCTCGAACCGACCGTTGCGCGGCTGGGCTACGAGTTGGCGGACCTGGAGGTTCGTCTGGCGGGCAAAGGCGGCGTTATTCGCCTTTTTATCGACAAGCCTGAAGGAATAGGGCTTGAAGACTGCGAAAAGGTCAGTCGGGCGGTGAGTGCGATTCTCGATGTTGAGGATCCCGTGCCGAACAACTACGACCTTGAGGTGTCATCGCCCGGGCTGGACAGGAAGTTAACAAAAGTTGAACATTTTCAACGGTTTATGGGTGAAACCGTGAAAGTACAGACGCGCTTCCCGGTAGCGGGACGCCGACGATTCCGCGGCAAATTGTTGTCGATGGATGAGAAGAACATTGAGGTTGAGGTGGACGGTGAATTGCACAGCCTGGCGCTGGCAACCATCGATACGGCTCGGCTGGTACCGGGCGGCAAGTGATCCGCCCTGGTTTTTTGGAGCTATAGGTAATGAGTAAAGAGATTCTGATGGTTGTCGACGCCGTCTCAAACGAGAAGGGCGTCGAGAAAGACATCATATTCGAGGCCATCGAAGCCGCGTTGGCATCTGCGACACGCAGGAAGCATGGCGAGGACATTGAAGTTCGCGTTGCGATCGACCGTGAGTCGGGCGAATACGATACGTTCCGACGTTGGCTGGTCTTTGAAGACGAGTCTACCGAACTCGAGACCCCGGATCGTGAACTCCGCATGATCGACGCTGTGGACGTCGACAAGGACGCCGAGCCGGGTGGTTACGTCGAGGTGCCGATGGAATCGGTCGAGTTCGGCCGCATCGCTGCGCAAACCGCAAAGCAGGTCATCGTACAAAAAGTGCGAGAAGCGGAGCGTGAGCAGGTTGTCGAAGAGTACAAGGAGCGGGAAGGTGAAATGCTGTCCGGTCTCGTCAAGCGAGTCGACCGTAATGGCGTCTACATAGACCTCGGCGGCAACGCCGAAGGATTTGTCGCCCGCGAGCAAATGGTCCCGCGCGAACCCGTGCGGCCGCAGGATCGCATCAAAGCGTTGCTCACTGAAGTTCGTTCTGAGCCGCGAGGCCCGCAGCTGTTTATGACGCGCACGTCGCCCCAGTTCCTGGTGGAACTGTTCAAGATTGAAGTGCCTGAAGTCGGCCAGGGCCTCATCGACATTTTGGGCGCCGCACGTGACCCGGGTCTGCGTGCCAAGATCGCTGTAAGAAGCAATGACAATCGCATCGATGCTGTCGGTGCCTGTGTGGGCATGCGTGGTTCGCGAGTGCAGGCGGTATCGAATGAACTTGCTGGTGAGCGCGTGGACATTATTCTTTGGGACGACAATGCTGCGCAGTTTGTTGTGAATTCGATGTCGCCGGCAGAGGTTGTGTCTATTGTCGTTGATGAAGACAAACACAGCATGGATATCGCTGTTGAAGAGGACAAGCTGTCGCAGGCGATCGGACGCGGTGGACAAAACATTCGACTAGCCAGTGAATTGACCGGTTGGGAACTTAACGTCATGACCGCCGCGGACGCTGACGAAAAGAGCGAATCCGAAACGCGCGAGCTCATCGAACTGTTTTCAAAGCAGCTCGACGTGGATGAGGAAGTCTCTTTGATTCTGGTTCAGGAAGGCTTTTCGACCATTGAAGAAGTGGCTTACGTGCCGGCGTCAGAACTGGTTGCGATTGAAGAGTTTGATGAAGACATCGTCGACGAGCTACGCAGTCGCGCGCGCGATGTGTTGTTGACGCAGGCGATTGTTCAGGAAGAGAAGATCGATGAAGTAGAGCCCGCTGAGGATCTGCTGAGTCTGGAAGGAATGGATAAGGGGCTTGCGTTTCTGCTTGCCAGTAAGGGTGTCGTAACACGCGAAGACCTCGCGGAACTGGCAACCGACGACTTGCTCGAACTCAATGAGATGGAAGAAGAAATCGCCGCAGCGCTGATTATGAAGGCGCGGGCACATTGGTTCGAGGAAGAGCAGCAGGCGTAGTAGCCGCTAACACGGAGTTAATGTATGGCTAATGTGACAGTTACGCAATTTGCCGAAGTGCTGAAGGTGCCGGTCGAAAAGTTGCTATCGCAGCTTGATGAGGCTGGTATCAAGGTCAACGGATCCGACGACACTATCAGTGACGATGCAAAACTCGAGCTGTTGTCGCATCTGCGTCGCGCGCATGGGCAGGATGACACGCCGGCAACGGCCGCAGCACCACGTCGCATTACATTGAAGCGCAAGTCACAATCTGAGCTTCGCTTGTCGGGCAACCAGGGACGCGCGCGAACCGTAAACGTCGAGGTTCGTCGCAAGCGCACCTATATCAAGCGCGATGTCCTTGAAAAGCAAGCGCAAGAAGAGCAGGAAGAGCTGGATCGTGTGCGGCGCGAGGAAGAAGAGCGTGTCGAGGCAGTTGCACTAGAGCAAGAACGTCTCAAGACTGAAAAGGAAGAGGCGATCAAGCGCGAGGAAGAGGCGCGCGAAAAAGAGAAACAAGCGAAAGAAAGCGCCGACGAAGAAGCCCGCAGAGCGGCAGAGCAGGTAGCAGCCAGTGCGGCTGAAGAGAAATCCCGCGTTGAAAAAGCCGAGGCAGATGCTCGGGCGCGCCGCACCAAGGAAAAGGCCAAGCCCAAACAGGGCCGCGTCGAAACGCGGTACGGCCGAAAAGAATTGCATGTCGCTGGTGACAAAAGTGGTCGCCGTAAACGCAAGACACCTACGCGCCGTCGTCCCGTATCAGTGGGCGGCGACTCCAAGCACGGCTTCGAGCGACCGACCGCACCCGTCATACACGAAGTGGAAATACCCGAGGGTATTTCCGTAGCCGAACTCGCGCAGCGAATGGCGATCAAGGGCAATGAAGTCGTCAAAGTGTTGTTTAACATGGGCGCGATGGTCACGATCAACCAGGTTATCGATCAGGACACCGCGACGCTCGTCGTCGAGGAGTTGGGTCATGTGGCCAAGCCGATTGAGTCGGCCGATGTCGACGAGAAGCTGCTCGCAGGGGAAGATGAGCTACTCGGTGAAAAGGTTGGAAGACCTCCTGTCGTCACGATCATGGGGCACGTCGATCACGGCAAGACATCGCTGCTCGACTACATTCGTCGCACCAAAGTGGCCGATCATGAGGCGGGCGGAATAACGCAGCACATCGGTGCCTATTCCGTAAAAACGGACAAAGGTACCGTCGCATTCCTCGATACCCCGGGTCACGCTGCGTTTACGGCGATGCGTGCACGCGGGGCACAGGCGACGGATATAGTCGTGCTGGTTGTCGCAGCCGATGATGGCGTGATGCCGCAGACAATCGAAGCCGTGCAGCACGCCAAAGCAGCCGGCGTGCCGCTGGTCGTCGCGGTCAACAAGATTGATCGTGAAAACGCCGATCCTGAACGCGTCAAGAACGAATTGTCACAGCATGAAGTTATTCCGGAAGACTGGGGCGGCGAGCAAATGTTCGTCAATGTCTCGGCGATCACGGGAGACGGTGTCGACGCGCTGCTCGACGCCATCCTGCTGCAAGCGGAGGTTATGGACCTCACCGCTGTCGCGGCAGGTCCGGCACAAGGTTTGGTTATCGAATCGAGCCTCGAGAAAGGGCGTGGCGCGGTTGCTACCTTACTCGTACAAGCGGGTACGCTTGAACAAGGCGACATGATCATCGCTGGCGAAGAATATGGCCGTATTCGGAACATGTTTGATGAATGCGGTGCGTCCATCGAGAAAGCAGGGCCCTCGTGCCCGGCCGTCGTACTCGGTCTTTCGAAGACGCCGAGCGCGGGTGATGACTTCCTCGTTGTTAAGAGCGAGCGTAAAGCACGTGAAGTCGCCGAGTTCAGACAAGCTAAGACGCGTGACGCCAAGCTCGCGCAGCAGCAGGCGTCGAAACTCGATGACATGTTCAGCAAGATGCAGGACGGCGATACGTCCACAGTAGCGGTGATTATCAAGTCAGATGTACACGGTAGTGCGGAAGCGTTGCGCGATGCGCTTGTGAAGCTATCGAACGACGAGGTCAAGGTTAACGTTCTTAGCTCCGGTGTTGGCGGCATTACGGAAACGGATGCCAACCTGGCCGCGGCATCCCAAGCGTCGATAATCGGGTTCAATGTTCGCGCCGATGCGGCGGCTCGCGCGGCAATCAAAGAGTCGGGCGTCGATGTCCGTTACTACAGCATTATTTATGAGGCGATTGACGATGTTAAGGCGGCGCTGAGCGGCCTGCTCGCACCTGAGATTCGCGAGCAGATCGTTGGACTTGCGGCCGTCAAGGAAGTGTTCAGTTCGCCGAAGTTTGGTGATATCGCAGGTTGTATCGTTAGTGAAGGCTACGTAAAGCGCTCCAACCCGATTCGTGTGTTGCGCGACAACGTCGTCATATATGAGGGTGAGCTCGAGTCGTTACGTCGTTTCAAAGATGACGTTAACGAGGTCCGTTCGGGTACAGAATGCGGCATCGGCGTGAAGAACTACAGCGACGTCAAAGTAGGCGACCAGATCGAGTGCTTCGAGCGAATCGAGGTCGCCAGAACGCTCGACTGATTGTCGGCGGTGAATCATCATGCCTCGTGAATTTTCCAGAAATCAGCGCCTCGGTAATCAGGTGTTGCGCACGTTGAACGAGTTGTTGCGCTTTGAGACAAAAGATCCGCGACTCGAGCGTGTGTCGTTGTCGGCCGTTGATTTGTCGCGCGACCTGAGCGTGGCACAGGTGTACTTCAGTATTCTCGATCCTGACGCGGACCCGGCGCCGGTTCGGCAAGGTCTTGAAAAGGCATCCGGGTTCCTGCGCGCCAAGCTAGGCCAGGCGATCAAAGTACGGCACGTACCTGAGTTGCGATTCGTACACGACGACAGCGCGGCTGAAGGACAGCGGATTGCCGACCTGATTGAAGGCGCGCTCAACTCCGACCCATCGCGTTGACCGCTATCCGACCTGCGGAAAAACGCCAAAAAGAAGCCGTGGACGGCCTGATACTGCTTAACAAGCCGCCGGGTCTGACCTCGAACCGCGCGCTGCAGGTTGTAAAACGACTATTGAATGCCAAAAAGGCAGGCCATACGGGCAGCTTGGATCCGTCGGCCACTGGCATGTTGCCGCTTTGTTTCGGCGAGGCCACCAAGGTGTGTGCGTACTTGTTGGGCGCGGACAAAACCTACCGCGTGACTGCGCGGCTTGGACAAGCAACTGACACGGGCGATGCGGACGGCAAGGAAAACGCGACAGCGGATCTTCCTGATCTGACAGCGGCTGACTGGGACGCGATCCTGCAGGGTTTTGTCGGCGAGTCGCTGCAGATACCACCCATGTACTCGGCACTGAAGAAAGACGGCAAACGGCTGTATGAGCTCGCCCGCAAGGGAGAGACGGTCGAGAGGGAGCCCAGGCCGATTACTGTCCATGCAATTCAGCTGCTGGAGGTCGCGGGATCGCGGCTCGTATTTCGGGTTTCCTGTTCCAAAGGCACCTACGTAAGGACTCTGGTCGAGGATATCGCCGGGCGCGCTGGAACTGTTGGGCACACAGCCCACTTGCACAGGGAGATCGTAGGACACTTCAGATCTGAGGACATGGTGGATCTGGCGGCCCTCGAGGCATTGGCTGCGGGCAGTCAATCGGCCCTGAGACAGCGGCTGCTGGCGCCCGATTTGGCGTTGGCGGGCTTTCTGCCGGTCAGCCTGGATGCAAGCGCCGGTGAGCGGTTCAGCGGCGGACAGGCGGTCCAGGTGGATACGGGAAGCCGCACAGGGCTGGCCCGGGTGTACGGCGCAGGGCAGCATTTTCTAGGTGTGGGCGAATTGGCTGGCGACGGCCAACTGGCGCCGCGCAGAGTTTTTCAGATGTCGGCAAAAAACCCTGTAGAAATATGAATTTGGGGTGTCAATGGGCCTGCACAGGCGCTAGAATACCGCGCTTCAAAAAGGGCTATAAAATAGAGTTAATTGGAGTATTTGAGAGATGTCACTTTCCAGTGAAGCAAAGCAGGGCATTGTCGCCGACTACGCGCGTGACGAAGGCGATACCGGCTCCCCTGAGGTTCAGGTCGCACTGCTTTCGAAGAGAATTGCTGAGCTTACCGAGCACTTCGGCGAGCACAAGAAAGATCACCACAGCCGTCAGGGTCTACTGAAAATGGTTAACAAGCGTCGCAAGCTGCTTGATTACCTCAAGTCCAAAGACCAGGACCGCTACCGCGAGCTGATTTCCCGGCTCGGTCTGCGCCGCTAATTCAGCGAGCGATTTTGGCAATGTAAATCACTGAAGAATCGTTCCTTACCGGAACGCATCTTCGATCTGTGTTGCCTACATTCTATCTATCTGAGTAATCATCGTGAAATCGACAACAAAGACGTTCCAATATGGGGAACACAAGGTAACTATTGATACGGGCGCAATTGCTCGTCAGGCTGACGGCGCTGTTCTCGTCGATATGGCCGATACCGTGGTTCTGGTGACTGCTGTTGGCAGAAAAACCGCCGACCCGGGCAGAGACTTCTTCCCGTTGACAGTCAACTACCAGGAAAAAACTTACGCTGCGGGCAAGATCCCGGGCGGGTTTTTCAAACGCGAGGGTCGTCCCGGCGAAAAAGAGGTTCTGACGTGTCGCCTGATCGATCGTCCGGTTCGTCCGCTATTTCCGAAGGGTTTTACCAACGAAGTACAAATCATAGCGACGGTCATGTCATTGAACCCGGATGTTGATCCTGATATCCCGGCCTTGATCGGCGCATCTGCAGCACTCGCGATCTCGGGTATGCCGTTCGCAGGCCCTATCGCTGCTGCCAAAGTTGGCTATAAGGACGGTAACTACATTCTTAACCCGGGTATTGCGGCCGTGGCCGATTCCGATCTCGAACTGGTTGTCGCTGGCACGAAAG
>Ga0265303_10001885_pt1 | contig 13023 bp, 11 predicted proteins | sample Helome_2_FD_192494 | JGI IMG/M metagenome (GOLD analysis project Ga0265303, IMG submission 192494) | Marine sediment microbial communities from subtidal zone of North Sea - Hel_20160317 (Illumina Assembly) | ecosystem: Environmental > Aquatic > Marine > Subtidal zone > Sediment ...
TTAATCGTGGGTACGCGCACCGAGAAACCATCGAGCTTGCCGTTGAGTTCCGGCAGCACCAGGCCCACCGCGGCAGCCGCGCCGGTCTTGGTCGGAATCATGGACATCGTGGCCGACCGCGCACGGCGCAGGTCCTTATGGAACACGTCCGTCAGCACCTGGTCATTCGTGTAGGAATGAATCGTGTTCATCACGCCGCATTTCACGCCGATTGCATCGTGCAGCACCTTGACCATGGGGGCGAGACAGTTGGTGGTGCAGGATGCGTTGGAGATCACGGTGTCACTGGCCGACAGCACGCCGTGATTCACCCCGTAGACCACGGTGGCGTCCATGTCGCTGCCCCCCGGCGCAGAAATAATCACCTTCTTCGCACCGGCGGCGAGATGCGGCGCGCACTTTTCCTTCGAACGGAACAGGCCCGTGCACTCCAGGACCACGTCTACGCCCAGGTCACCCCAGGGCAGCTTGGCCGGGTCACGCTCGGCGAATACGCGGATCCGGTCGCCGTTCACGATCATGTCGTCGCCGTCGACGGCCACTTCACCGGAGAAGGGTCCGTGGGCGGTGTCGTAGCGCGTCAGGTGCGCGTTGGTCTCGGAATCGCCGAGGTCGTTCACCGCGACGATCTTGAATTCGTCAGTCCGGCCGCCCTCGTACAGAGCACGTAACACGCAGCGGCCGATGCGGCCGTAACCATTAATCGCAAGCTTTACGGACATGAATCAATCTCCTGAAAACCTGAGGGCCGGTCAGGTGGCAGTCAGCACCTCGCGTGCAACGACCGCGACCTTTTCCGGCGTGAAACCAAAATGTTCGAACAATTCTGCGGCTGGTGCCGACTCACCGAAACGGTCCAGGCCCACGATGCGGCCCGCAGGCCCCACGAAGCGGTGCCAGAGATGCGGGCTGCCCGCCTCCACCGCCAGCCTTTGCTCCACAGCGGCGGGCAACACGGCCTCGCGGTAGTCTGCCGATTGCTCCAGGAACAGCTTCATGCAAGGCATGGACACCACGCGAATCGCGTGGCCGTCGGCCTCCAGCAGCTGCGCCGCCGCCGCTGCGAGGGCCACTTCGGAACCACTCGCAATCAGGATCAAATCAGGCCTGCCCGCGCCGCGCAATACGTAGGCGCCACGACGCACGTCCGCACGCTGCTGCGCGTCGCGGGTCTGCGCCGGCACACCCTGGCGGGTCAGCACCAGGCTGGTGGGTCCGTCGCGGCGTTCGATCGCATCGCGCCACGCCACGGCGGTTTCATAAGCATCACACGGCCGCCAGACCCGCATGTTCGGCATCAGCTGCAGGCTGGCCACGTGCTCAACGGGCTGATGGGTGGGCCCATCTTCGCCGAGGCCAATGGAGTCGTGGGTCAGCACCGCAATCTGGCGGATCCCCATCAGTGAGGCGAGTCGCAGCGCGTTGCGGGCGTAGTCGGCGAACACCAGGAAGGTACCGCCGTAGGGAATGTAGCCCCCATGCAGCGCGACCCCGTTCAGGATGGCGATCATGCCGAATTCACGCACGCCGAAGTGCAGATAATTACCCGCGGGTTCGCCTTCGCTCAGCACGACCGAGCCCGAATGCAGTGTGAGATTGGACCCGGTCAGATCCGCCGACCCGCCGAACAGCTCCGGCAGCGCCGGCGCGAATGCATTCAGCGCCCGCAGGGATGATTTGCGGGTGGCCTCTTTCGCCGGGTCCGCGGCGACGGCTGCCAGCGCAGCGTCAGCAAAACTTGCCCAGTCGCCGGGTAGTTCGCCTGCCAGCCGGCGCTGGAGCTCTGCAGCCAGCTCCGGATGCTCGGCGGTATAACCGGCCATCAGTTCCTGCCATTCGGCCTCACTGGCGGCCCCGGCCGCGGTCGCATCCCACCCCTGGCGGATGTCCTCCGGCACGTCGAAGGGCCCCCAGCTCCAGCCGAGGGTCTCGCGCGCTGCGGCGATTTCTTCGGCGCCCAGGGGCGCACCGTGCGTGGACTCACTGCCCTGTTTGTTGGGCGCGCCTTTGCCGATCACTGTCTTGCAGCAGATCAGCGACGGCCGGTCGGCTGCCCGCGCCGCCTCGATGGCCGCGTGCACCGCATCGGGATCGTGCCCGTCGACGTCCGGGACCACGTGCCAGCCGTAGGCGGCAAAGCGCGCGGGGGTATCGTCGCCGAACCAGCCCGCCACATCGCCGTCGATGGAAATGCCGTTGTCGTCGTAAAGGCAGATCAGCTTGCCGAGCTGCAAGGTGCCTGCCAGGGAGCAGACCTCGTGGGAGATGCCCTCCATCAGGCAACCGTCGCCCAGGAAAACATAGGTGTAGTGGTCCACGACGGGCCAACCGGGGCGGTTGAATGTCGCGGCCAGGGTCTTTTCGGCCAGCGCCATGCCCACCGCATTCGCGAGCCCCTGGCCCAGGGGCCCGGTGGTGGTCTCCACGCCGATTTCCGGGTCGTACTCCGGGTGGCCCGGGGTCCGCGAGCCGAGTTGGCGGAAACGGCGCAGCTCGTCCATCGGCAGCGGGTAGCCGCTCAGGTGCAGCAAGCTGTAAAGCAGCATGGAGCCGTGGCCGTTCGACAGCACGAAGCGATCGCGATTGGGCCAGCCGGGATTTCGCGGGTTGTGGCAGAGAAAAACCGTCCACAACACTTCAGCGATATCCGCCATACCCATCGGCATGCCGGGATGGCCGGAGTTGGCCTGCTGCACGGCGTCCATGGCCAGGGCACGCAACGCATTGGCGCGCTCGCGGCGGGTCGGGGCGTCAACTGCGCTGTCGGGACTCGTGGCCATGGGCTCGGCGGCTCGGGACGCCTTACTTCTTATGTTGAAGGGCCGCGCATTTTGGCGTGTTCGCTCCGCCCCCGCAACATGGCCGGTAGTGGCCGAGCGTGGCGTGGCTATAATGCAGGGTTTAGCCACAAGATTGAGGAAGCGCCGCATGAGCAGCCGGACCCTGTTCACCTCGGAATCCGTCTCCGAGGGACACCCCGACAAGATCTGCGATCAGATATCCGATGCAATTCTTGACGCGATCCTGGCGAAGGATCCGACCGCCCGGGTCGCAGCCGAAACCGCGGTGAAGACCGGCTTCGTGATGCTGGCCGGTGAAATCAAGACCCATGCGAAAGACGTGTTCTTTGAACTGGAAGACCTCGTGCGTAACGTGGTGCTCGATATCGGTTACAACGATTCGTCGATGGGCTTTGACGGCGCCAGCTGCGGGGTGCTGAATGCCCTTGGCAAGCAATCGGCGGACATCAACCAGGGTGTAGACCGGCCTGAAGAACGGGAGCAGGGTGCCGGCGACCAGGGGATGATGTTCGGCTATGCCACGGATGAAACCGACGTGCTGATGCCGGCGCCGATCAGGCTTGCACACCAGCTGGTGAGGCGGCAGGCACAGGTGCGCAAGAACGGGGAACTACCCTGGTTGCGCCCGGACGCGAAAAGCCAGGTCACGCTGGTCTACGAAGACGGGCGGCCCGTCGCCATCGACGCCGTGGTGCTGTCGACGCAACACTCGCCCGACGTCGATAACCAGGCCCTGCGCGACGGTGTGATGGACACCATCATCAAGCCGGTACTGGAGCCCACCGGCTGGCTGGGCCGGCAGACCCGCTACCACATCAATCCCACAGGCCGCTTTGAGATCGGCGGGCCCCTGGGCGACTGTGGCCTCACGGGGCGCAAGATCATCGTCGACACCTATGGGGGCATGGCCCGCCACGGCGGCGGCGCGTTCTCCGGCAAAGACCCGTCGAAGGTCGACCGTTCCGCCGCCTACGCGGCCCGCTACGTGGCCAAGAACCTGGTGGAGGCGGGGCTGGCGCAACGCTGCGAGATCCAGGTGTCCTACGCGATCGGCGTCGCCGAGCCCACCTCCATTGCGGTGGAGACCTTCGGCACCGGCAAGCTTGCGGCCGACCGGCTGGTGCACCTGGTTCGCGAACACTTCGACCTGACGCCTTACGGCATTCGCGAAATGCTGGACCTGCAAAAGCCCATCTACCGGCCCACCGCCGCCTACGGACATTTCGGCCGGGACGACCTGGACCTGAGCTGGGAACGCACCGACCGGGCCGACGCGCTGCGAGGCGCCGCTGCCGCCTGATCCGCTGAGCCGGATCGGACGAACCTATATATCCTGAGCACGCTGGAGCCGAATATTCATGAGCACGCACCCCGCCGCAGTCCTGCAACCTGATTTCAAGGTCGCAGACTTGTCACTGGCCGACTTTGGCCGCAAGGAACTCGCCATCGCCGAGACCGAAATGCCCGGCCTGATGGCCGTGCGCAAGGAATACTCGGACCAGAAGCCACTGGCCGGCGCCCGAATTGCGGGCTCTCTGCACATGACCATCCAGACGGCGGTGCTCATCGAGACCCTGGTGGAACTCGGCGCCGAAGTCCGCTGGGCGTCATGCAACATCTTCTCTACCCAGGACCACGCCGCCGCCGCCATAGCCGCGCGCGGCATCCCGGTGTTTGCCTACAAAGGCGAAACGCTGGACGAGTACTGGGAGTACACCCACCGCATTCTCGACTGGCCGGACGGCCCGCCGAACCGGATCCTGGACGACGGCGGCGATGCGACGCTGCTGGTCACATTGGGCGCGAAGGCCGAGCAGGATGCATCGGTGCTCGACAATCCGGGCAGCGAAGAAGAAGAGGCCCTGTTCAAGTCCATCAAAGAACGCCTGCAGAGCCGGCCCGGCTTTTACCAGACACTCTACGACGCCATCGGCGGCGTGACGGAAGAAACCACCACGGGCGTTGCAAGGCTCTACCAGATGCAGGCCGAGGGCGCCCTCCCCTTCCCCGCCATTAACGTGAACGATTCGGTCACCAAGTCGAAGTTCGACAATCTTTACGGCTGTCGAGAATCGCTGGTGGACGGCATCAAGCGCGCCACCGACGTGATGATTGCCGGCAAGATTGCCCTCGTCGCCGGCTACGGCGACGTCGGCAAGGGCTGCGCGCAGTCACTACGCAGCCTGGGCGCCACTGTCTGGGTCACGGAAATCGATCCGATCTGCGCCCTGCAGGCTGCCATGGAAGGCTATCGTGTCGTAACCATGGAAGACGCCTGCAGCCAGGCCGACATCTTCGTCACCGCCACCGGCAACTACCACGTCATCGGCTACGACCACATGGCACAGATGAAGAACCAGTCCATCGTCTGCAACATCGGCCACTTCGACAACGAGATCGACGTGGCCAGCCTGCGTCGGCACGACTGGGAAAATGTCAAGGACCAGGTGGACCACATCATCTTCCCGGACGGCAAGCGCATCATCCTGCTCGCGGAAGGCCGACTCGTGAACCTTGGCTGCGGAACAGGCCACCCCAGCTTCGTGATGTCGAACTCTTTCACGAACCAGGTCATCGCCCAGATCGAACTGTGGCAAAACCCCGATCAGTACAAGAACGAGGTTTACGTGCTGCCGAAGCACCTGGACGAGAAGGTTGCGCGGCTCCACCTCGACAAACTGGGCGTGAAACTAACGGAATTGTCGCAGGAACAGGCCGACTATCTCGGCATAGCCGCAACGGGGCCCTACAAGCCCGATCACTACCGGTATTGAGACCTGCGCCCAGCCGCCACCCGGCGGCTGGGCTATAGTCCCGGGCTGTTCCTTGCCCGGAGCGTTGCGTTGACGGAGCGCGTCGCCAGACTGCTGCACATCACGGACACGCACCTGCACGCGTCGCCGGAAGGGCGCATGCGCGGTGTGTGCACGGATGAAACGCTGCGCGCCGTGCTGGCTCGTGCATTTCAAGACAACGACGTGCCGGATGCCATCCTGGCTACCGGAGATCTCGTGCAGGATGAGACGCGGGCCGGCTATGAACGCCTGCGCACACTGCTTGGCGCCTGCGGGCTGCCCGTGTACTGCCTGCCCGGCAACCATGACGAGCTCCAGGCCATGCACTCGGTACTGGACGGCCCACCGTTTCAGGTCTGTGGCGAAGCCCGGCTCGGCAACTGGTGGCTGTTAATGTTGAACAGCTATTTCCCGGGTGCGGATTCCGGTCGGCTGGCCCCTGCGGAGCTGACCCGCCTGGCAGATGCGCTGGCGCGCAACGACGCGAGCCATTACCTCATCTGCCTGCATCACCAGGTGCTGCCCATGGGCAGCCGCTGGCTGGACGGCGTGGGTTTGCGCAACGCCGACGAGCTACTCGAACTCCTGGACCGGCACAAGAGCGTGCGTGGCGTAGTCTGGGGACACGTCCACCAGGCTTCCGACCGTCGTCGACTGGGCGTGAGATTTCTCAGTTCGCCGTCGACCTGCGCACAGTTCTTGCCGAACAGCGATGATTTTGTCCTCGACGAACGGCCACCCGGTTTTCGCTGGCTGAACCTGTATGCGAATGGCAGGATAGATACCAAGGTGGTCTGGCTGGAGGCCGACTCATGATGCACCTTCGCTGGCTAGTGGCCACCGCCTGTCTGATCGTCGCCCAGGCGGCCAGCAGTCTGGCGCTCTGGGAACTGGAAGATGCCCGTGGGCAGGTCCGGCTGCTGGGCTCCGTTCATTTTTTGCGCGCATCGGACTATCCGCTGCCACCTGAGTTGGAACGCGCGTATGACGAAGCCGATGTGGTCGTCATGGAACTGGACATGGACGACCTGGACCCGTTGCGGGCCCAGGCGACGATCATGCAGATGGCCATGGATCCGCAGGGCCGCAATCTCGAGACGCTGATCGGGCCGCAGGTCTATGCGCAGGCGCGCAAGGACGCCGAGGCCATCAATGTGCAGCTCGATATGTTCCAGGCCTTCGAGCCGTGGTTCGCGTCGCTGCAGATTACCCAGCTGCGCCTCATGCAGCTCGGCTTCGACCCGAACCTGGGAATTGAACAACAGTGGGCTGTCCGCGCCCGCAGCGACGGCAAGGAAGTCCGGGGCCTGGAAACGCTTGAGGACCAGCTGGGCGCGCTGGACTCAATGCCGGAGCGCGTGCAGAAAAACTTCCTGCTGCTCACGATTGAAGAAGCCGTGCAGGCTGAAAACATGATTGATCGCACCTTGAGCGCCTGGCGCAGTGGCGACCTGGACGCTCTGGAGCGCGAAACGACGCAGGCCCTCGTCGAACAACCGCTGGTGTATCAGAAACTCCTGGTGGACCGGAATCGCGCGTGGGCGCGCCAGATAGAGGCACTCGCGCGGGACGGCGGCAACTACCTGATCGTGGTGGGCTCCGCCCACCTGCTGGGCGAAGACAGCGTGCTGGTGATGCTCGACCAGGACGGGTTTCCGGCACGACGCATAACGCGTTAGCCTGCTTGGCCGCTGATCCTCCGACCCCGGCGCGGCGCGTCAGTCGCTGACGCGCTCGAAGTCTTCCCGTCCGGCGCCGCAATCCGGGCAGCGCCAGGACAAAGGAATATCGTCCCACCGCGTGCCGGGAGAGATACCGGCCTCCGGCAGACCTTTTTGCTCGTCGTACTCGTAGCCGCAAATCAGGCAACGATAGACCTTGTGCTCAGCCGCTTCGGTCATGGTCTGCAGGCCGGGATGCCGGCTACTGCGGCCGTTCCTGGCGAATTGCGCGCAGCAGCGGCCGGACATACTCCAGCCGCTCGAGGGGATCGTCGATTTCCAGGCAGTTCTGCTTCTGTTCGAGCTCCATGGGCAGAATTTCGGCAAAGCGGGCCGCCACCCAGCCGGAGTTTTGGTAATGCTTGGGCAGCGGATCATAGAGCTTGCCGAGGTCCTCGATGACAGCCTTCAGCAGGGTCGCCATCGGCTCGTATTCCTTCGGCAGCTCAACATCAGGTTTTGCAGCCAGCTCTTCCACCGTGCCGATGTATAAACCGTCCGCCTCCTTGTCGACGGCCTGCAGCGAGAAACGCTGCGTACCCACCGCAGTGACGCCGAGTATGCCGTCGCTGCCCTGGTACCAGTCGGTAATGCGCGCGCGGGTGCCGATATCTGCCACCCGGACTTCACCGACTTCGGAGCCATCGCGAATCATGATCACGCCGAACTCCGCATCGTCCTTCATGCAGCGGCTGATCATGTCGAGATAGCGCGGTTCGAAGACCCGGAGCGGCAGCGGCCCGTCCGGAAACAGCACCGTCCGCAATGGGAACAGCGGGATGCTATCGGTGAGAATCTGGCTTGCCTGGTCTGCCATGACAGAAACTATACACTCACCCGGCGGCTGACAGCGATTGCGCCAGGCGCTCGTGAATGCCCCCGAAACCGCCGTTGCTCATGACCACCAATCGATCGCCCGGCTGCGCAGCGGCCGCAATATTGCGAACTATCTCGTCGACTTCGTCACACACGCGGATAGCCCCACTGCCAGCCAGCGCCGCATCCAGGTCCCAGTCCAGATTGCCAGGGCGCAGGACCCAGGCCTGGTCGGCGCCGGCCAGCGCCGGACCCAGGGCATCACGATGCACGCCCATGCGCATCGTGTTCGAGCGTGGTTCCAGCGCCACCAGCACGCGCGCAGTTGGCGCACCGGCCCGGATCCCGGCAAGCGTGCGGGCGATGGCCGTCGGGTGATGGGCAAAATCGTCATAGAGCTCGACGCCGCCGAAAGTTCCACGTAGTTCCAGCCGCCGCTTCACGCCGGCAAAACGGCCGACGGCCTCCAGCGCCGCGGCGGGTGCCACACCCACCTCACCGGCCGCGATCACGGCCGCCGTTGCGTTCTCGGCATTGTGCGCGCCGGCCATCTGCCAGCCGACTTCACCCACCCGCACATTGCCGTGCTGCAGGCACAAGCGCTCGCCTTGCGCAGTCCCTGTCCAGTCGGCGCCCGCGGCTGGGTCGCTGGAAAAACTCGTCACCGGGGTCCACACGTCGTGGGCCAGCAGCGGATCGAGGTTGGCTTCACCGGCGCGGACCACCAGGCGCCCGGCGCCCGGCAGCGCCCGGATCAGCTGGTGGAACTGACGCTGAATGGCTGCGAGGTCGGGATAGATGTCAGCGTGGTCGAACTCGAGGTTGTTGATCACCAGCGTGCGCGGCCGGTAGAGCAGGAACTTGGCACGCTTGTCGAAAAACGCCGTGTCGTACTCGTCCGCCTCGACAACGAAATATTTCGAGTCGCCGAAGCTCGCTGAGACACCGAAATTGGTCGGTATGCCGCCGATCAGGAAGCCCGGCGCAAGGCCTGCATCGTGCAGAATCCATGCGAGCATGCTGGCACCGGTCGTCTTGCCGTGCGTTCCCGCGACGGCCAGCACGTGCCGATCCCGCAGGACGTTATCGGCGAGCCACCGCGGTCCCGAGGTATGCGGGATACCAAGGTCGAGCATAGCCTCAACGGCCTCGTTACCGCGACTCATGACATTGCCGACAACGATGCAGTCCGGCTCCGGGTCGAGTTGCGCGGCGTCGAATCCCTCATGAATCTCAATGCCCAGCTCCCTGAGCTGAGTACTCATTGGCGGGTACACGGCATCGTCGCATCCGGTCACCTTGAATCCGGCGGCGCGCGCAAGCGCAGCTACGCCGCCCATGAATGTTCCGCAGATTCCCAGTATGTGTATGTGCATGGGGTAACTCAGGGAGAAGAAGACACAACGTTGTACAGGACGAATTGAAGGGCGAATACGCTAATCGCGATCAGGATACCAACGTACCAGTGCCGATCGATAGCGCGTGCAATGATATGCCCTTCGACCGGCACGGACCATAGCAAAATCAGTTGCGCGACCAGGGCAGAAATTGACCGGCCAAGAAAGGGTGTGAACAAAACGAACTCGGCGACAAACGCGAGCGAAATCAACGCTCCGCAGCCCAGAATCGCCGAGATTGTCTGCAATACACGAGGCGAATGGCCGCTGATAACAACGATTGCTGCATAACAAAGAATCCCGACCAGGTTGGCAAACAGGCCGACGAGGAAGTCGCTTTCATCGAATCCCTCAATGAGCGCCAGCGCCGCCAGCGATGAGAACAACCAGAGACCGACGATTAAGATGAACAGAACCGCAGAGCGCGGAATGCTGTCTGGCCCTTTGCGCAGCAGCACAATATCGAAGAGCGTTCTAACGAGTGGCAGCACGTACTGGAATCATCCCTGGTTCGGAAGCGCAATCGTCACATGTTAACCTGCGGCCATGCCCGAATTCACGCTAGTTGAACAACCGGCTTCGATAGCCGCGGACCTTGGCAAACACGACTACGTCGGCGTTGACACCGAGTTCATGCGTGAGAAGACCTTCTTTGCAGAGCTTTGCCTCGTGCAGGTTGCGACGGGCGAGACCATCTATTGTGTCGATCCGCTGAACGATCACAGCATGGACGAGTTCTGGCCTGCACTGATGTGCGACACCTGGGTTGTCCATTCCGGCCGCCAGGACATCGAGGTTGTGTACCAGACATCCGGCGAGATACCAGGCAGGCTTTTTGACACCCAGATTGCGGCCGGATTGCTCGGTCATGCACCACAGATGGGCTACGCAACACTGATCAAGGAGCTCTTCGACGTCGAGATCGAGAAGACGCACACCCGTGCCAATTGGTCGAAGCGGCCGTTGCCTGATGCCTTTCTCGAATACGCTGCCGAAGACGTCGAATACCTGCTACCTGCCTACGAGGCTCTTGCCGAGCAGCTCGACAGGAAGGGACGACTTGGTTGGGCCGAAGAAGATTCGGCGCTGTTGCTCAACCCGGCGCTGTACGACGTTGACCCGAAGCTCGCTGTCGAACGCATGAAAGGTGCACGCAACCTTCGCGGCAAGCGACGCGCCGTAGCAACGCGCCTCGCCGCCTGGCGTGAAACTGAAGCTTTGCGGGCGAACCGGCCTCGTCAGTGGATTGCCAAAGACAGCGCATTGCTTGAGGTCGCGGCCAGCATGCCAGAAAGTATCGAGGCGCTCGGCGGAATCGACGGCATGCCTGCCGGGCTGATTCGGCGCTCCGGGGAATCGATACTCTCTGCTGTAACGGCGTCCGGCGGCGACGACAACTACCGCCCGCCCGCGGCGCCCGACGAGCAGCAGAAAGCGTTACTGAAGTCGGTACAAAAACAGGTCGCCGAGTGCGCCGCAGACCTGGGGCTCGCCGCGGAAACCGTGGCGTCAAAACGCGATCTCTCTGCCGTGATCATGGGCGGCGATCGCGCGTCGAAAGTCCTTAGCGGCTGGCGGCGGTCTCTCGTAGGAGACCAGCTATTGAAGATGCTCTAGAAGATCGCCCGCCAGGGCGGGCTCCTACGACAAAACCTCGATGAATCTCGCGTAGACATCGTCGATTGCGCCATCCGCGTCGATGGTCCTGAGCTGATCGCGCTTGCGGTAGAACTCAACGAGCGGTTCAGTCCGCGTCCGGTACACGTCGAGACGATTCCTGATCGTCTTCTCGTTGTCGTCCTCGCGCTGGAGCAACTCGCCGCCGGCATTTGTGCACTCATCCAGTTCTTCCTGAGAAGAAAAATGGACATTCAGGAGCTTGCCAGTCAGGGAGCAGGTACGGCGGCCCGTTAGCCGTTTCATCAGGACGTCAAAGTCGACATCCAGGAGTACAGCGGCATCGAGCGGTGTGCCGAGCTGGTCGAGGAGCTCGGCAAGATCAAGTGCCTGTTGTTTGGTACGCGGAAAACCATCCAGAATGAACCCGTCGTGTGCATCGGCCCTGGCCAGGCGCTCACTGATGATGCCGAGCATGATGTCGTCGGAGACGAGGTTGCCTGCATCGATGATGTCTTTGGCCTGCTGGCCAAAACGGGTCCCCGCCGCGACGGCTTCACGAAGCATGTCTCCGGTCGAGATCTGCGGGATGTTCTTATCGGCCATCAATTTCCTGGCCTGCGTGCCCTTGCCGGAGCCGGGCGCGCCGAGCAATACGATGCGCATTTCTGTCACCCGATTGTGTTCAGCGCGGCTACGCTACCGGCTATGAGGTGGGAGGTCAATCAATGATATCCTCGCACGCCTCAAGCTCATCAAATCGGAGAATTCCAGGCATGTCGGCCAGAAACGCGTTCTACGCCCAGTCGGGCGGTGTTACCGCAGTCATCAATGCGAGCGCCTGTGGCGTCATCGAGACGGCGCGCAAGCATCGCAACAAGATTGCCAACGTTTATGCCGGCCGCAACGGCATTATCGGCGCGTTAACTGAAGACATGATCGACACCAACCGGGAGAGCGCCAGGACCATTGCTGCCCTCCGGCACACACCGGGTGGCGCATTTGGATCGGCACGCTACAAGCTCCGGAGTCTGAAGGAAAATTTCGCTGAATATGAACGCCTGATTGAGGTCTTCAGGGCTCACGCGATTGGCTACTTCTTCTATAACGGCGGTAACGACTCCATGGATACCGCACACAAGGTGTCCCTGATCAGCAAAAGCATGGGCTTCCCTGTCACATGTCTCGGCATCCCGAAAACCGTCGACAATGATCTGCCTGTAACCGACAACTGCCCGGGTTTCGGCTCGGTCGCGAAATACGTGGCAATTTCGACGCAAGAAGCCGCGCTCGACGTACTGTCGATGGCGAAGACCTCGACCAAGGTATTTGTCCTTGAAGTCATGGGCCGGCATGCCGGCTGGATAGCGGCGGCAGGTGGCCTTGCAGGCAGCGAGCCCGGAGATGCGCCACACATTATCTTGTTCCCTGAGATTCCGTTTAATAAGCGGGCGTTCCTGAAACGCGTTCGCGATTGCGTCAGGAAGTACGACTACTGCGTCATCGTTGTTAGTGAAGGCGCAGCTTACAAGAACGGCAAATTCCTCGCGGAAGCAGGTACGCGTGATGCCTTCGGCCACGCACAGCTCGGTGGCGTTGCACCGGTCGTCGCCAACATGGTCCGCGACAACCTCGGTTTCAAATTCCACTACGCCGTTGCCGACTACCTGCAGCGCTCCGCCAGGCACATCGCATCCGCGACGGACGTCAAACAGGCTTACGCCGTTGGCGTGGCTGCCGTAAAAATGGCATTGGCCGGCAAGACCGCGGTAATGCCCGTCATCAAGCGCGTCTCTGACAGCCCTTATCGCTGGCGCATCGAATCCGCACCCCTTTCACGGATTGCCAATAAGGAAAAGATGCTCCCGAGACGCTA
>Ga0265303_10001886_pt1 | contig 13011 bp, 9 predicted proteins | sample Helome_2_FD_192494 | JGI IMG/M metagenome (GOLD analysis project Ga0265303, IMG submission 192494) | Marine sediment microbial communities from subtidal zone of North Sea - Hel_20160317 (Illumina Assembly) | ecosystem: Environmental > Aquatic > Marine > Subtidal zone > Sediment ...
CGTCAGATTTGCCGCAGCAATGTCGCCCCGACCCTCGGCAAGCCACGGCAGCAGCTTGTCCCGTGTTACGGGCAGGAAAACGACGCTGATTTTTCGCGATCCTGTTTTCAGTTTTTTGTTGATGTATTTCTCAAACTCCAGAAACGCATCATAGGTCATACCCCTGATCCGAGCCTTGTCGAAAAAAAACATTAACTGATTGTGCGTTACCAGCACCCGGATCTTGCGGCGCTCGACCATGCCGTCGAAATCCCCTTTCCATTTCTCATCGATTTGCCATTGTTGAATAAAGTCATTCGGCTCATCCGAACCAACAGCCGCTAGCGGGACCAGTAGTGCTACGCTAAGGAGCAGGCAGCTCAGCCATCGATGTAGCCCAAATATAGTCGAACTACCAGTTAAGGGGACTAGCAGAACCGGCAAGAAGAAGCATCTTATCATCCAGCAATCATGCCTGCGGGTATGGATAAAGTAAAACCTCCCATAAGCGCAAGGTTCATCCTCAATCATTTAAAGTATCCGTTAAACCGGGAGAGGCAGGCTATTTCCTAACCCAGGATTTCCATTGAATAGTTAGAGTTTCGACAAAAAGAGATTATCTCGTCATTATTGGCCAAAGGATCGTCGGTCAGACGATCATCCGGGCCTTGGCAAACTGAGTTTGTGAGGCCCTGTTTGGAGAGGTAAAATTTTTATCAAGCTTCAGGGGCTCGCGATGTAGCAATCGTTTTTTCCTGTTGAGTTAATATTATTTCCCCATCTTTACCTACGGCATATGGTTATAATCGTTTTTGTTCGTATCGCCAAGTAACCACCTGGTGGGAAATGAAGGCTAGCAAACACTACCAATATGGGGCGCATCTACTAGTCGATCCGGCTCAAACGCTGGCAAGGGTCAAACCATTTATGCCCGCAATGGGCATTACCCGAATTGCCAATGTCACTGGACTGGATCGTATCGGAATTCCAGTGGTCATGGTGTGCCGACCAAACTCGCATTCGATTGCTGTATCGCAAGGCAAGGGTTGCACACTCGATGCGGCAAAAGCCTCAGGTCTGATGGAGTCAATTGAATCGTGGCATGCGGAGCGCATAGAGTTGCCGCTCAAGCTCGGCAACTTTGATGATTTATCACCTGGCCACCCCATGATCAGTATCGATCGCTTGCCGTCTATGCGCGATAGCCTATACCACAGCAAGCTACCTATCCTGTGGGTCGAAGGCACGAACCTGGTTGACGAGACCTCAGTCTGGCTACCCTACGAAACCGTGCATACCTTTTACGCCCATCCCGCCCCGTCGGGGAGTGGTTGCTTTGCGCAAAGCAGTAACGGTCTTGCCTCCGGAAACCACTATCTGGAAGCGGTATCGCATGCGATCTGCGAATGCGTCGAACGTGATTCAACCAGCCTGTGGCATCATAAAAACAAAATAGAAAGGGATGACACAAAGCTCGATCTAAACAGCGTCGACGATGAAATCTGTCGGCAATTGATTGCGCGATTACAAGCCGCAAATCTCTCGTTGACAGTATGGAACACCACAAGCGACAGCGGGATTCCCAGTTTTGATTGTGTGCTACTGGACCCACAACAGGCACTCACGCATCCGGGATTGGGGGCCGGTTGTCACCCCTGCAAATCGATTGCACTAGTACGCGCACTTACCGAGGCAGCACAGGTGCGCACGACCTATATCGCCGGGTCACGCGATGATTTAACCCATCGGGAATTTAAGCCAACGGAGTTGAAACAGAAAAATCGACTGTTACGCGAGATAGCCGGGAACAAGTGTGGCGTCATCGATTTCACAAGCATTGCAGATCGACAATTCGCTACTTTCGCAGAAGATGTCGACTGGATGCTGGCGCAGCTAGGTAATATCGGCATTGACGAAGTCGTTTGCGTTGATCTGAGCAAGCCGGCATTCGATATCCCGGTAGTGCGCGTTGTCATCCCCGGACTCGAGGGTCCACACGATGAAGACGATTACATCCCTGGACCACGTGCCAGTGCTACTGCTGAGCAAGCAAGGTGAGAGCCATCGTTTTTGCCGGGCCGAGTATCCCCCGCAGCGAGGTGGAGGCACTTCCCGGTGTCGAGTGGCGGCCGCCGGTATCGCAGGGAGATGTTTATCGCGGCGCACAAACAGCGCCCGATGTCATCGCTATCGTCGATGGTTATTTCGAGGGTGTACCATCGGTTTGGCACAAGGAAATACTCTGGGCAATGTCGCGCGGGATACACGTGCTTGGCGCCAGTAGCATGGGTGCGTTACGTGCAGCCGAGTTGCACCCGTTTGGCATGCGCGGCGTGGGCGAAATCTTCGATGACTTTCGCGATGGCATTTTGGAAGACGACGATGAAGTTGCCGTACTGCACGGTCCGGCGGAATTGGGTTATCCATCGCTTTCACTGGCGATGGTCAACGCGCGCAAATCAATTAGCGTGGCGATGGACGCCTCGATTATCAGTCAAACTGTCGCCGAAGCCCTGGTTGAGCTGGCCAAATCTATTTTTTACCAACAGCGTCAGTGGTCGGAAGTGTTTGCGCTGGCGCAGGAGTCTGGAATCGACGCCAGCGCATTGGCAGCATTCGAGTCCTGGCTGGAGACTGATGAACAGGATTTAAAATTGCAGGATGCCAGGGCAATGCTCACCCAGCTGAGAGAGTTGCTGGAATCCACGAGGGAACCGTTTCAATGCGACTATGCATTCGCGTGGACGGTGATGTGGGATGGCGTGGTAACTGGAGAAACCGGCCAATCACCCGATGAAGACGGCGTTGGCCAGGTCGATATCGAGTCGCTCGTTCTCGACGAACTCAGACTTGATCCACAACAATATCGACAGATAATTTTACGTGCGCGATTAAAACAAATGGCGTTGCGTGAAGCCGGACGTACGGGGGTCGGGGTCGACGATGCGCAAACACGCAGTCAGCTGCAGCAGCTGCGTGAATCGCATGAATTGTATACGCGTGCGCAACTCGAGGACTGGATCGAGCAAAATGACTGGAACCCCGACCGGCTGCAACAGGCACTCGAACACAAGCAACAGTACAAAACAGTGGTGGATAAGTTAGGCGCGGTCGATGATCAAACGCTACTCGACGAGTTACGGCTTAATGGAAGCTATGCGGAGTTGAAAGAGCGCGCCGAGATCGGGTGCCGAGTAGATATGTCGATTTTTGCCGGTGCTGATATCAAGCCCCCACAACTGCTCGCCTGGTATTTCGAATCGCAGCTGGGTGAAACCATTCCCGTTGATCTCGACGCGTATTTGGCGGAATCAGGGTTTCGTGACAGGGAGGATTTTTACCGACTATTACAAAAGAATTATTTAACTACGCTTGCAATTAAAAGTGAATAGCAGTAGAAATGTACGTCAGTATTTGAATAAATATCAATAACACAAAATACTAACGAGGGCATGGCAGCTCAAGCTAATCACCCAGGCGGCACCAGATTCCGCCTGTACCCACAGGCTCCGATACTCAATCCTGAACGCGAGCCCGAAGTGGTTATTGTGTCCAGTCCGGCGGGAACAATCGGTCCCGGCCCCGAAGACGAGCGCATGTACGCGATAAATCCAGTCGATAAATGGCCACCCTATGGTGTGCAAACCCACCGCGATGGCTCGCCCTACCTGTACCTGCCCCCGTGGGATGGGGATATTCACCCCCCGGCCTTCCCGGACAGTGACGGGCATTTCGATTATCTCGACGAGGACTCGCCAGAATTCCTGGTTGCGCACCTGTTCGGGTGCGTGCGTTTTGTGCAGGACATCTGGGATGACTATTTCGGGGAAACGATCGCATGGCACTCGGCCGACGCCTTCGACAAAATGGAACTGGTCCATCTACCCGATTACGACAATAGTCGAATCGGGTTTGGATTTGTCGAGTTTGGGTCAAGTCTCAGTAAAAGCGGAGTATTCTCGCTCGATGCCATTAATTTCGACATCATCGCGCACGAGGTTGGACACGGCATCATTTACAGCACCGTTGGCCTGCCGGATCCTGAAGGCGAAACCGGTGAATACAATGGTTTCCACGAATCGGCTGCCGATCTGGTTGCCATCATCTCCTGCCTGCACTTCGATTCGGTGGTGGACGAGTTGCTGGAAAATACCGAGGGTAATCTCTATACGCTCAACCGGCTCAATCGAATCGCCGAACAGAGCCAGAACGAGCAGATTCGGATCGCATCGAACACGGTCACCATGTCTCAGTTTATCGACGGCTGGCGCCGCGAGCATGTGTTGTCACAACCCCTCACCGGCGCGATTTTCGACACGCTGATCGATATCTTTCACGAGCAATTACTCGACCGCGCTCTGATCAGCCCCGAGGTCGAGGATCTCGCGGATCGCTACGAGTATCAGCCGCACTACCAGGCACGGGTACAGGAAATGTTCTCCAACGCCTATGCCGGCGAAATGCCGGCATTCAAGGAGGCGTTGCTGGATGCGCGTGACATCGTCGGTCACTACCTGGCCGAAACCTGGCGCCGTCTGCCTGCTGACTATTTGAGTTACCTGCAGGTCGGCGATATTTTGTGCGAAGTCGATCGGGATTTATCCGCTGGCGAGTATAGTGAGATCATTATTCAGAATTTTGAGTATCGCGAAATTGGCCGGGTGCCATTGGGGCCGCAACTGGCCAAATTACCGCTGGAAAATCATATGGATTCTTCGCGCTGGATGTCTCCGGGCCGCTGGGAATACGATACACAAATGCAGGAGTCTTAATTGAGCGCGCCCGCAGGTTAACGAATGCAGGACCCGGCCAAAGGGTAATAGTGGCTGGATAGAAATGGTGAACAACAATTAAAACCACGAGAGGAGGGATGTATGAGTAACTTAATGATGCCGTCGAGGGTGTTGCTGTATGGTCGTGTGATGAAGGGCATCTCGATCGATGTTAGTGTCTTCGACGCCGGGGAGGGTGGTGCACCTGGACTCGGCTACAACAAGTTCTTGCGCAATCAATTTGCTGCGAGCGAAGATCCAGTGTGTAAGTGTAAAGACGGCGAGTGTGTGTGCGAGGACACCGAGAGTAATGACAAGGCTGTCTTAGCGATGATTTACGGTTTCGAATACGAAGCGCATTATTACGACTTGATGGCGCCCACGATAATGCTGGTGCACGGTGAAGGCATGGATCAGAGTCGCGGTCGCAAAATCGTTGCCGTAACTGCTACAGCGGCCGCGGCCAATGGCGCTACCGCTTTAACTGTACTTGCCGCGGCCTTCGCCGCTAGCGATGGAGTCGGCGCAGCCGAGATAGCTGCCACCACCGCTGCCGAAGTCGCTGTCTATGGAGCAGCCGCAATCGCTGCTAGGGAATCCGAGACTGAAAATGGGGCTACCGCTGCGAGTGTATGTACCGCTGCCGCTGCCGCTGCCGATGGGACTAGCGCAATGGATACAGCTGCCGTTGCCGCTGCTAAGAAGGCCGCAGGTGAAACTGGAGCTACCCCAGCCAGTGTAGTTGCCGCTGCCATTACTGCAGCTGAAGCTGCTACCACAGCTACCGCTGTTAGTGTAGCTGCAGCCGCCGCAAATGCCTCCGCTGCCGCTCCTTACATCGGTCGGGTAGATAAGCCGTTTCCGGGCTTCGATGACAATGTCAGGATCTGGCCTTACGACAAGGCCGACTTTTCGATGCGACTTGATCCCTGTTCCGGACCGATCGAATCGATCCTGCTCGAAGCCGAGATCGACGATGCGGAAATGTCGGATGAGATGGCCGGCAGGAAGGTGAGTGGCCGAAAGGTCGGTGGCTACCTGGGTCGGGGTCGTAAAGTGAGCGGCAGAAAGGTCGGCATGAGTGGCCGAAAAGTTCGCGGCGACTAGACTGAGCATTGCACCAGTATCCCCGACGCTGACGCCGGGCAGCTGCCCTTAAGTCAGCCCGGCTTTGCGCAAACCTTCGATAAAATGCGTGGTTTCGTCGGGGTATTTATCCGGCAGCATATGGCTCCACTGCTCGAGGGAAAAATCCGGATGCGCCGCCAGCGTTTTGTGGGCGTAGCCCCGGGCCAGATCCAGCTGTCCCAGTTGGGCGTGACTGGCGGCCAGGATGCGGCTGCCCTCGGTTGGATTGTTCATCTGTTCGACCACGTCGATGGCGTCCTGGTATTGCTTCAGGTTGTAATAGGCGCCGCCCAAGATCCACAGGTATTCGTCCGGATAAAACGGATTCAGATGCATCGCCTTTTTGATCAACTCGACCGCCTCTACCGACTGCCCTGAGTGCGCGTAAGTATCGGCGAGATCCGCTATCACTTCAGCATCGTTGGGGTTTAACTGCAGCGCGCGCTGATACGCGTTGATCGATGCCTCATGGTGTTTCTGGTAGAGCGAGACAAACCCGACCCGTGCATGGCCGCGCGCGTCACCTTCATCCAGTGACACCGCTTGCCGGGCGAGACCCAGTGCATACTCCAGCGTATCGTCGGGAATATCGGACCAGGAAAACAACCATTCCAGGTTAATGGTTTGCGCGATCGACGAGAATGCGCGCGCATAGCGCGGATCGAGTTTTGCCGCCGTTTCGTAATATTGTCTCGCCTGCCTTAAATCGTCCCGGGTATAACGATACATATGCTGTTGCCCCTTTAGCACCATGTCGTAGGCTTCGTGATTACCCGGCAACATGCGTGCATCGTTTGCACTTTCCTCGGTGCCGATTTTTACCGCGCAGACATTACAAATGATTGCGGCAATATCATCCTGAACTTCAAATATATCGTCGAGGTTACGATCGTAATGTTCTGTCCATACAGTTTTATCCTTGTAAGTATCAACCAGTTGAATCGAGCTGCGAATACGGTTACCGGCGGCACGCACGCTTCCATCCGCGATATAACGAACACCCAGTTCGGCGCCAATTTGCTTCGCTGGCCTCATCTTGCCTTTATAGGTGAATGACGAATTACGTGAAATGACAAACAGATTATGAAACTTGGCCAGGTTAGTGATGATGTCCTCGGTGATACCTTCCGAAAAATACTCGTAATCCGGATTGCCTGTGCCATTTTTAAATGGCAATACCGCAATGGATGGGCGCACCGACAAGTCATCGGCATCCATTCCCGGCGCGGTCACGATGGCTGATTTGCGTGGGCTGGCAACGAGCATCGCGGTAGTCGTCTCTTTTACGATGCGGAATATTTCGATCGGATCCCTGATATTTTTTAGTCGGTGCAAACCGAGATTTTCATAGTTAAAATATTTTGAATTCTTGACTTGTTCGTGTACCGAGCTGGATATATACACATCGCCCGTATCACACAGACCTTCGATGCGGGAAGCGATATTAATGGCGTCACCGTAATGATGATTGGAATTATAAAGGACATCGCCGAGGTGAATGCCGATTCGAAAACGTATTTTTCGATCTTCAGGATAATCACGGTTATATTCTTCGGTACTGTCCTGCGTCTGACTGGCAAAACGAACCGAATTTACCGCGCTGTTGAAAATGGCGAATATCCCGTCACCACGGATCTGGAGAATTTCTCCGTCAAATTCTTCGCAACCTCTGGTAAACAGATCTATAAGCTCTTGAAGACTTTTATGGGTGGCCTCATCATCGGCCTGCATCAGACGGGCATAACCAGCTACGTCTGCAAACAGGATTGATTTCAGCTCTCGCCGGCTATTTCTGTTGTCGCTTTCAACCACTGAACATATTTTCTCTGATCGGAAATAATTGGTTTGTCGAACGGACCTTTACCTACTTCAAGGGCCAGCTCCACCTGCTTCCTGTGTCTCGTCCAAAAGCGACGGCTACCTTGTTATCAAGGGCATCGCTCAATGGACCTCTGGTGTTCTCCCATTCTTCCGCGAGCAGGCCAACCATATTGACATCACCATATTCCCCGTCATAGAAATACCCTTCCCGCATACAACCCTCGTCAATGAATCCAAGGCGTTTTACCAGGCTGGCAGACGGGAGATTATTGGCATGGACGTAGGTTGTTATACGGTGCAGTCGTAGCTGGTAAAAGGCTATATCGAGCGTCAACGCCATAGCTCGCAAAGCAAGGCCACAGCGTCGCATATCCTTTCTTATGTAGATAAAAATCACGCCGTGTCCATCGGCATAATTAATTTCCTGGAGCCCTGTATGCCCAAAAGACTCGCCGCCCTCATCGCATATCGAGAATAGATAGCTGGTGCGGGGTTCTGTTTGCACCAGATCGTTTTGCCATAATTTTTCTAGTGAAAGCGCATTCAATGGCACCGACAGCTTGCTCTCGATCTGAGCTAGATCATTGATATCCTCGTACCAGACTGCGATGTGTTCCACGTCACTGGCGGTGAGTGGCTTCAGGTAGAAGTGCTGACCGTTGTTGTCACGCTGCTGGTTCACTTCAAGATCTCATGGACCAATATATTGGCGTGATGGTTCTTAAACCTCTTCTCATGGATTTCCCTCCCATTTTCCTGCAAGCAATCATATTAACACTTCCAGCGATCTATCACGAGTATCCGCATATGTGGGATTATGGGGACGGTTTAATGATCCTGAACATTCACGAGAAGACATGCGCGTAAAGCAATATGAAAAACATAACTGTCAAAAGTAAGGCCTGCCCCTATGTATTCGTAATCTGCTCGACACCACGTCAATATTTTCAACAAGTAAATCTCAGATTCGAAATCAGGATTCGAACTAAATATCTTCCGCCAGCAACTCCACTAAATCGGACACCGCTGTAACCGTCAAGACTCGCTGATTCTGCTCAATTATTCCCATACGGGATAGTTCATTCAGTTCTCGAGTTACAGCTTCGCGATGGGTGTTCACTCGACTGGCGATCTCTCGGTGAGTGGGAAAGCTATGGATGGTTGCAATGTCGTCACCTGTCATGCTCTCACGAGCAAGGCGCAGGACTTCCATTCTGACCCGGTCTTTAACATCCAGGGCGCCATACTGATAAACACGGTCGGCCAGAAAGCGAACCATGCTCGCGAGTCGTTTAAGAGCTGCCGCGGCAACACTCGGGTAGCGCTCGATAAGCCCCCAGTAATTACTGCTCGACATTACGCCAATATGCGAATTTTCAAGGGCTAAAACATTAGCGGTACGAGGTAATTGATCAATAGCCGATAATTCTCCAAACATCTCCCTGGGGCCCAGTTCCTGGTAGGAAACTTCTTTTCCTGTGAAGGAGAAAATGGTAACCCTGACCTGTCCTGTGGCGATGAAATAAACATCATCGCCGTCACCTTTATAGGGAACAATTTCGGTTCCTTGCTGATACTGTTTCCATTTGACCAACTTTGCTATCTGATCGCAGGACTCATCGTCCAGACATTGAAATAACTTGATTTTGCGCAGAGCTTCCTTTGCATCAGGGGTACTCGAGTGACTATTCTTCATGACATGCAAATGTTCAAAGAACCATCCGGCCTTGGTAAAAAAATTCACGCGTGAGAAGAAACCTCAAAACAGCAGGGGCGTTCCACCAGGCAGTTATTTATAACTGCTTCCATTTTGACCGGTAGTATACATCATAGACTCATAAACCGAGGAACAGCTGCCTCCCGTTTGCAGTTTGCTTTCCTATTAAAAACTATCCCCAGCGATGGCCTTACCTGGTCCGTCCCGGTTTAGACAGGCATTCGTTATTCTCTTTTCAGCAGGCAAATTAACAACATTCTTCACGTGTGGGGAATACCACATACAAGGTTCATGATTTATCGATAATAGGGACAGTTATTTTGATTTGTACCGGCATTCTCAATTAAAAGTATCAAAGGAAATTTCGAGGCCAACAGAGAGCAGAACAATGAAATCGTTTATCCAAAGCGCAGCTTCTTTACTCGAACAGGGGATCGAAGCCTGCCACCTGTCTACAGGTAACAGCCCACACGACGCCATAGTTCCGGGGTACAGCTACCCCTTGACTGAAGACAGGCAGAAGTCGCTACAGGCAAGTTACGATCATCGTCTGGTTGGCGTTTTATATGCCGATATTGTCGATTACTCGCTCCTCACCGAACAGGACGAAGAAGGTACACAGCATCGCCTGGTCGAGAGTATGAAAATTATGCAGGCACAAATTACCGCAAACAATGGCAGAATCGTGCACCTTGCAGACGATGCCGTTCTCGCCGAGTTTAAGGATGCTGATGGTGCGTTGCATTGCGCAGTCAATGTGCAGCTGTCAGCCCGGCAAGGGAATGCCAACTTTCATGCGCATGAGCAGGTGCTGTTTCGAATCGGCGTCAGTTTTGGAGACGTGATCACCAACCAGGATGACGTTTTTTACAACGCCGTAAATCTGACCGCCAGGCTCGAGAAACTCGCCCACACCGGTGGAATCTTTGTTTCAGAATCGATCAGGCACAGACTTAAGGACCATCCGTCGTTCAAGTTTGTCGCAACGGGCAAACAGTACGTGAAGAACATCAGTGAGCCAGTACAGGCTTTCTGGATCGAGTTTGACGCTGAACAGATCGAAAACTCGGATCACACCAGCGCCATAACAGTTTCGGCGGTTACTTCATGAGTACCAGCTCCGGTTGTCGGGACTGCCTTTCCTCAGTTCGCAGTCCCGATTTTTTTACCGGTGCTCGTCGCGAAAAACTCACGGGCCGATATAGGCTGGTGCAGAACCAGCCGTAAAAGGTCCCGCGGAACCATCTAACGGAGATAAACCATGGACACAAATATCGAAATTTTATTCGGTGCTTCTCTTATCGTGATATATGCCTTTGACAGATTCAACACACCCTCCAACGTGCGCGCCTCAACGACCGCGGGTAGATATTACATGGCAATTTTTCTCTACCTGCTCATCTACCTGGTAACTTTCCTGGTGTTTACCTACTACCCGGGCATTGCTGGTGGTTTAAAGGAGCACCTTGCAGCAAACGACATTAATGTCGACTGGGTTCTGGTCGGGTTTTTTGATCCGCAAGACTCAAAAATTATTTTTGTCGCACTTGTTCTCTCACTGTTGGTGCCAAAATTGCCAGTGATGTCGAAGATCGATAAAAAGCTCAGAGAATTCCTGCACAAGCTAGCCCTTATCCCTTACGAGGCAATTCGGCGCAGTCGCGACATGCAGGCAATGGATTTTGAAATACCTGCAGATGACCGTGAAAATGTCGAGGGTGAACTCGAGTCTCTTGGTTTTAAAAACACAAAAATCGATTTGAACCCACAAGACATTCTAATCAGAGGCGGACTGAATGTGGTTCATCTGATTAGCAGCATAAAAAGTTGGGAGGGAGAGAGCCGCTTTTCATGCTTTATGCAGGACCGCAGCGATCAGTACAACCGTTTGAAGGAACACTGTAAACGCTATGTATCTATGATGCAGAATCTGATTGAACTGAACGAGCAGATTGAAGCAAATCCGGAAATAAAGGTTTTGCATGAAACGAGGCGCAGCTTCCGCCGTAACATGCAGGTCGAGCGAGAGGCATTATATGCTGATACCTGCGATTTTATCAGCCATGCCGTTCTGACTTGCTGTTTAACCAATGGCAACATTAAGAAAGTTACCAGGGAGCTGGGGTTTATATGCGATCCAAACAGAATGTCGAAACTGGTCCAGACCGTTAATCACACGCTGACACTGTTTTCGCTACTGCTAATTTTCGTGCTGATCAGCTTTATTCTGCTTATCGGGCCTAACGTAGATATCGAACGCATTCTGCTTGTTGTAACAATGATTGTGAGCATTTACTCGGCCGCAGTTGTCTGCGCATTGTTCCCAAAACAACTTTGGCCGCTGTTCAAGTACAAAAATAATGTATACCCGGTTTGTGGATACTTCCTGTCCGGATTAATGGCGATGTCATTCAGCCTGGTCATAAGCATATTTTTCAAAACACTTGTCTTCGCCAAAGAAGAGTCTGTGAGCGGGATAGTGGCGCCATTTACTCTGGCCTGGGGTGACTTCACTACCGTATCGTACCCGTGGATTATCATGAGTTTTATTGCCGCCGTATCAACTGCTTTCCTGTCTGATTGGACAGTCCTGAAAAGCGCGTCGATCTACAAAAGACGATTTTTAGATGCGGTTTTTCAATCTATTATCCTCATTAGTGGATCAGTTATAGTTTATTTATGGCTGATTGACCTTGAACTCACGCGGGCACCAGGTCTAACCCGGCTTATGATTGTAACAGGCGGAATAGGCTTTATGATCGGTTTTATAGTGCCGTCCTGGTACCGGAATTCATATGTCACCGAACCCGAACACACGGATGATTCAAGTATGGCGGACAGCCGTGCACAGATGAACGTGTTGGCCACTTAAACAATTGGAACCCAGGCAACAGCTAACCTGATTCATCTTGATTTCAAGTCCCCAGCGGAAATTCAGGCGGCAGTGCCGACTTTCCGCTCGCATACCGGCTGAGCACTTCCCAGGGAGAGAATTCCTGGTGGCGGAAATTTTCCCGCGGCACCATGAAGGTGTTGATCATCGCAAACTCACCCGACAGACAGGAGTGCCCCGCCATGTCCGCAAAAACCAGCCAGCAGCTTTTCGGTTTGAAGCGAATTTCAACCATGCCTTCCGGGTCCTGTTGGAATTCTTCGCTCTCTTTCATGTAATTATGCATGTGCCGCATCGCCTGATCGTAGGCCGACCGTTCAAGGGTTGCCGTTACCGGGAACACTTTTGACAAACCACGCACCATTCCGGAACCCATACGATTGAGAAAACTGTCTCGAAGCAGCCCATCGTTTCGCTGTAACCCTGCCGCTTCGCCAAATGTTTCTACCAGATCGGATACGGTGCCCTTGCATCTCCAGACACGCTCCTTGTCGTCCAGATTGGTTAGAAAACGCATAATCAGATCGCCGCGTGCGGCACCATAGGTACCCGCATCAAGGTGTATTAAATCGCTGCGCGTCCGTATCGGCAGGCCACGATTATTTTCTTCGAACACACGCAGGCTCGAGGTCGCCGATCGCCAGCCCGGCGTAAACGACGGAATGAGCCGATGCAGGCAGGCTTCCACCCTCTCCTGGTAT
>Ga0265303_10001888_pt1 | contig 13005 bp, 8 predicted proteins | sample Helome_2_FD_192494 | JGI IMG/M metagenome (GOLD analysis project Ga0265303, IMG submission 192494) | Marine sediment microbial communities from subtidal zone of North Sea - Hel_20160317 (Illumina Assembly) | ecosystem: Environmental > Aquatic > Marine > Subtidal zone > Sediment ...
GATGTCATCATGAACAAGGCAGAACAGCACATTGTATTGATCTCGGGTGCCGCTTCGGGCATCGGCCAACGTGCCGCTGAACGTTTTCTCGAACAGGGGGACGCGGTCCACATCTGCGACGTGTCGAAATCGCTCGTCGCCGACTTTCTCGCAGCCAACCCCGGAGCGACCGGCACTGTTGCCGACGCTGGTAATCGAGATGACGTTGCACGCGTATTTGCCGATGTCGAGAAAGCGCACGACAAGCTCGACATCCTCGTAAACAATGTCGGCATTTCGGGACCCACCGCGCCCGTAGACGAGCACGATGAAGACGGCTGGGACCAGTGCATACAGGTAAACCTGTCGGGCACGTTTTATATGACGAAACGCGCCGTGCCATTGCTGCGGAAAAGCGGCGGCGGGGCCATCATCAACATATCGTCGACCGCCGCGTTGCACGGTTACCCGCTGCGCTCGGCCTATGCGGCAAGCAAGTGGGCCATGATGGGGCTGACGAAAACATGGGCAATGGAACTGGGACCCGAGCATATTCGTGTCAATGCCGTGTGTCCGACGAGCGTCCAGGGCACGAGAATAGAAACCATTATTGAGCGCGAGGCCGAACAGCGCGGCCTACCTGTCGAGCAGGTTCGCGAAATCTACCTGCGGCAAACGTCGATGCGCACATTCGTCACGCCCGACGACGTCGCCGATACGATCCTCTTCCTGGCGTCGGACGCAGCAAGGAAGATCTCCGGTCAGTCGATTTCTGTCGATGGCCACACAGAAGGACTATCCAACTGGCCCGACTGACTCGGGCCGCACCAGGAGTATTAACAATGCGTGCAGCATGGTTTGATTCGTTCGGCTCCGCCAGGGACGTTTTGCAGATTGGTAATCAGGAAACTCCCATGGCCGGACCCGGCGAAGTGCTGGTCAGGCTCGCGACCAGTGGCGTTAACCCGTCGGACGTCAAAAAGCGTGCCGGCTCATTCCCGAACCTGCTCGACGGCGGCTTCGTCATTCCGAACAGTGACGGGGCCGGCATTATCGAGGCCGTCGGCGACGGTGTGGATGCGGGCCGTGTCGGAGAACGCGCCTGGGTTTACCAGGCCCAGTACGGAAGACGTTTTGGTACGGCGGCCGGCTATGTGGCTATAAGTGCAACGCGAGCCCCAAAGCTACCGGATGCAGCGAACTTCGAGGTGGGCGCGTGCCTCGGCGTCCCCGTCATGACAGCGCACCGCTGTGTATTTGCCGATGGTGACGTCGCCGGACAGACGATCCTGATCACCGGTGGTGCCGGCCGCGTCGGTCATTATGCGGTGCAGTGGGCCAGCCAGGCGGGCGCAACGGTCATTGCAACGGCGAGCAACGATGAAGATCGGGATACCTGCCTGGCCGCGGGAGCGAAACACGTCGTCAACCACCGCAGTGACGATGTCGTCGCGGAAGTCATGAGTGCAACCGCTGGCCAGTCTGTGGACCGCATCGTCGACGTTGAGTTCGGCGCCAATCTGCCTACCTCGGTCGAGGTGTTGCGCATCGGCGGCACCATTGCGACATACTCCTCGACCCAGGTTACCGAGCCCAAACTCCCCTTCTTCCAGATGATGTACAAGGACATCACGGTCCGCTGCGTGATTGTCTACGCGATGCCTGAAGCGGCCAAGGAACAAGCGATCGTCGATATCGAGAAAGCGTTGTCAGCGAACACGCTCCGGCACCGCATCGCCCGCACACTTCCGCTCGATGACATTGCCGAGAGCAATGAACTGGTTGAACAAGGTACTATTCGGGGAGCGGTCGTACTAACTATCGACTAGCCAATAACAATAAAGCAGGGGGGGTTGAATGGAGCAGCGTCGCATAGACTGGCCCAGTTTTGCGCTTTGCGCCCTGATTCTCGTTGCGGCAAGCGTGCCGTTGTTTGCCTATCCCGCAGTCTCAGAGGCCGCCCTCGAGAATCTCTACAGTTTTATCACCACAGAGTTCGGGATTTTCTACCTTATCGCCGGCGTTGCAACGATTGGCTTCCTGGTTTGGCTGGGTTTCAGTCGTTATGGCGCTGCGAAGCTCGGCGACGCTGACGAGACGCCCGAATTCAGGGAGATCAGCTGGGTCGGCATGCTCTTTTGTGCGGGCGTAGGAGCCGGACTGCTCTACTGGTGTGCGACGGAATGGGCGTACTACTACGACGGGCCGCCGTACGGCGTCGAGCCGCGCAGCGTCGAGGCGCAGGAATGGGCCTCGACTTACGGGCTGTTTCATTGGGGCTTCACGGCGTGGGCCTTCTACTGCCTGCCCACTATTGCGATCGCGTACCCCTACTACACGAAGAAACTCGATATCCTGCGGCTCAGCGTCGGCTGTCACTGGTTCCTCAAGGACAATGACCATGGCCCGCTCGCGCGGACCATCGATTTTCTGTTCATGATTGCACTGCTTGGCGGTGCCGCGACGAGTCTCGGCTTTTCTACGCCGATGATTGCGGCATGCCTCGGCTGGCTGTTCGGTATCGAGGCGAGTGACACACTGGAGATCTCCGTCGTGCTCCTGTGCATGTTCCTGTTCGCGTTGAGCGTGTGGCTCGGACTCCGGAAAGGCATCAAGCGACTTAGCGACATCAACGTGGTACTCGCGTTCGTTTTGTTGCTGTTCATTCTCCTTATCGGCCCCACCGCGTTCCTTATGAAAACCAGCCTGAACAGCGTTGGGCTCATGGCGGACAATTTTCTGCGCATGAACTTCTGGACGGACCCTTTCACAGAAACCGGATTCGTCGAGAGCTGGACGGTCTTCTACTGGGCGTGGTGGATCGCGTTCGCGCCGTATATTGGCCTGTTCGTCACCCGCATTTCGCGAGGCCGGACGATACGGCAGGTGATTTTCGGCATGCTGGTCTGGGGTTCACTCGGCAGCTGGCTGTTCTACATGGTCATGGGAAACTACGCGATGTTTCTCGAACTGTCGGGACAAGTCGATTTCACCGGCATCATGAAATCAGTCAATGGCAGCGCGGCGATCGTCTCAATGCTCGAAAGCCTTCCGCTTGCCGGAGCCGTGATCGCCGTATTCTCACTAATCTCGATAATTTTTGCGGCAACGACCTATGATTCCGCGTCGTATACGCTTGCATCGAGCGCTACGCTTCATTTGAAGGCGGGCGACGACCCGGCGCGCTGGCATCGCGTGTTCTGGGCATTTGCCCTGGGGCTAATGCCCGTCGCGTTGATGTTGTTGCAGGGCAACCTGCGGCCGATCCAGGTGATCGTGCTTATCGTGTCATTACCGATCCTGTTCGTCGGAATCGCGATGTCCGTGGCACTGGTCAAGACTCTGCAGGCCGACAGCACGGCATGAAAAGTCTGCGTCAAGCGTCTTTGGGCATGAGCAGCATTGTTCTATACTGATATTGCATGGATGCTGCCGACAACGACGAATAATTAACAGGGGAGCAACAGAAAATGCAACGACTCATATATCTCGTTCTTATCATTTGCCTGTTCTGCGCGTACGGTACGTCGCTGGCCGACGAAGATTCGAAAGGACAATACCAGGGCAATTACGCCGACTCGCGACACCAGCGTGACAATGATCACGACAGCGACAGCGACAGCGACAGCGACAGCGATAGTGACAGCGACAGCGACTCGAAAAAACGACGTAAGGGTCTGAACCGGGCGGCTGTGCGCGAACTCCGTGACGCAGGGGTGGACAAGTACCTCGGGACGTCCCGGTCAGTCGCAAGTGACCATGGCGTATGGACCAGGCATGATTTTGATCCCTTCTATGTCCCGGACGCGACTTACCCTGCGGGCGTTCGTCCGGACGGCCCGGCCTGCATCGCTGGAACGCCCTATTCGGTGTTCACCAGGAAAGGCAACCCAAAAAAGTTATTGATCTTCCTGCAGGGAGGTGGTGCCTGCTGGCAAGGCTTTTACAACTGCAACATCCTGGCCGGCGACCAGGTGCCGCCCACAGAAGGCCCTTTCCCGGGCGTCTTTGACCCCACGTCGGCAGATAACCCGTTTGCGGACTACTCGGTCATTTACATGCCGTACTGTGACGGCTCAACCTTCAGTGGCGACAACGATGTGCATGATGGTGACTTCCCGTTCGGCCCGACGCGTCACCACCGCGGGCTTCGCAACGTGAGCGCCGGAATGGATGTTGCCGCTGCCACGTTCCCGAAAGCGAGGAAGATAACAGTCATGGGCCATAGTGCCGGTGGTGTTGGCGCCGCCGCTTTCAGTCCGTTCCTGGCTCGCTTCGCCTACGGCAACAAGACCAAGCTCACCGTCTACAACGACGCGGGACCGATTGCGGTCAACCTGGGAACACCGCCCGGACCGGGCGGTCCCGACGTCCCGTGGCTTTCAGTCGCGGCCCGCCAGAACGACTGGCAGTTCCAGCAGTTTTACCCGCAAAGCTGCGTCGACGACGGCCGCTGCAATGCGTTTGGCCAGCAAACCGGGATTATTGACTGGCGCCTCGAAAACGATTCGACCATCCGCGAGGGTTTTTACGAGACGGATTCTGACCGCACCAACCGGTTCTTCGCGCAGGGCGACGGTACTTTGATGGATCCGGAGGTATACCGGGAACTGATCCTCACCGAGCACGGTGCGCTTAACGAGGCCTACCCCCGGCGTTACAAGCGGTTCATCGTCAGCGGCGATGATACGCACGGTGCCGTCCAGGTAACCGCGCCTACGCCAAACTTCCCATACCCGCAGCCATTTTCCTTCTATACGCAGGACGCGAATGGCACGCTTCTGACCGACTGGGCCGCTGAGTTTGTCCGAACCGGGCAGCGCCAATCGCGGTTTGGCTGGAAGGATATTGTTGAGGACTACGTTCCGGTTCCGATTCCGTAGCTAAACAGGTAGCTGTACTCGAGGGCGCCAGGATGCGGGGATTCATCGAGGAACTGAGCCATCGAAACGTCATACGCGTTGGCGCCGCGTATGTCGTTGCTGGCTGGCTCATCGCGCAGGTAACCGATCTCGTTGCAGACGCGTTCAACCTGCCCGACTGGTTCATGCAAATGGTGATTATCCTGCTCGTGCTGGGATTGCCTGTTGCGCTGTTTCTCGCCTGGGCCTTCGAGTTAACGCCTGACGGAATTAAAAATGCACATGATGTGCCCAGAGATGCGCCAAAGGATCCGCGTGCCGGCCGTTTACTGAATGCTGTCACGATTGTAGCGCTGGCGATCGCAGTTGGCTGGCTGGCCTGGGACAAAATCCACCGCACTCCGGCGACGATTGCGCCAGCGGACAAGTCGATCGCCGTGCTGCCATTCGATGACTTCAGCCCTGCGGGTGACCAGACATGGTTCGCCGATGGACTAACCGAAGAGATACTCAATTCGCTCGCTCGGGCAACCGATTTGCAGGTTGCTTCCCGAACATCGTCTTTCGCCTATCGGGATTCGAAGGAAGATATCCCAACGATCGCCGAAGCACTGGATGTCGACCACATACTCGAGGGCTCGGTGCGTCGCGACAGTGAGCGTTTACGAGTGACCGCGCAGCTCATTCGCGCGGCGGATGACAAGCACCTCTGGTCAGAGACATTCGACGGCGGCACCAAGGATTCAATCAAGATCCAGGAAGAATTTGCTTTCCAGATCGCCAATGCATTGCAGACTGCGATGGATCCGGATGAACTCGCCCGTATGGTCGCGGCAGGCACGCGTTCCGTGGAAGCCTGGGAAACTTACCTGCGGGGTCTCGCGCTGGATCACGAGGTATCAATCAGCAACGACATTGGCAGAGTGCTTGAGGTTATTGCGGTCTTTGAAGACGCCGTGGCAATAGACCCGAGCTTCGCCGACGCACAACTGCAGCTCGCGGAAAAATGGCAGAAACAGCTCAGCCCGTCGGCGATGGAATACAACTCCTCAGGAATGTCGCGAGCTGAACGACGACGACGCTACGACACTGCTATCGCAGCTGCGATTGAGCACGCACGATCCGACATGACTCGCACGGAGGCCGAAATGCGTGCTGCGGCGTTTGATCTGCGACTGGCCGACCAGATCGCACTCGCTCAGCGAATGGCAGAACTTGCGCCGGACAAGCGCGTGGGCTGGGCCTGGCTCAATTACCTGTACCAGGTCGTCGGGGAATTCGACAAGGCAGTCGAAGCAGGCTTCCAAACTCACTCCCTCGAAGCCGCTATCGACGTTAGCGACGGGGCGATTATCGGCAATACGTCACGTGCCGATGCGAACAAGGCCATCACCCTCGTCGACGAGATGCTGCAATCACCAAGCCCGTCGGCAAGCGTCATCTACCAGTCACACCGTGCATTGCTCGCCGCCCGCCAGGTTGACCGCGCGGCAGGCCTGGTTGAAATGTACGAGCAGCGCTCCAGCGATGAAGAGGGCGTGTTATTCATGAGGCTGCGCCAGGCCTGTGCCGAGGGACGCGTCGCCGACGCCGACGAGATTCATGCAGCCTTCGAACAGGATTCCGGCTCGCAATGGCTGCTCCTGAAGACGCTTGGCTTTGATGACCAGGCGGGCAATTTGCTCCGCCCGCTGGATACGCCTGAAAACCTGCTCGCGCTAAGCGGTTATCTCTCGTACCGTAGCTTCGAGGCACGCGACTATCCCCTGCTCTGGAATACACTGACGGCCCAGGGAATCGATCGCCCGCCCGCCAGGCCTATCGCCTATCGCTGCCCGCGTTGATTTGAAGGAACACGTCACCATGAAGACTGCTCTCGGAATGTTCTTTTTGCTTCTCTTGTCGCTCGTCGCGGCATGCCAACCGCGCCCGGTCGGCACGGCGATTACCAATGTCACAGTGATAGATGCGGTGAACGGCGTTCGCCAGAACCAGACCGTGGTTTTTGACGGTGACGAGATATTGGCGGTCAATTCAAAAGGCACGGAACCGGCTACCGAGCACACGATCGACGGCACGGGAAAATTCCTGATTCCCGGTCTTTGGGATTTTCACGTTCACCTTACGTATGACGACAACTTCACAGACAGCATGCCCGCGCTCTTCCTGTCTTACGGCATTACGAGCGTGCGCGATACGGGCGGGCTGATGCACAAGATGGTGCCGGTGGTTGAGAAGATGCGGCGTGAAGACGCCGTCGCGCCGCGCGTGTTTTTCTCTGGCCCGTTGCTGGATGGGAATTTCGTTGTCTACGACGGTGAATCGCGCCCTGAAATCGGGATTCGCAATGCGACTCCCGACGACGCTCGTGCGGCGATCGAGAAGCTAAAGGCGCAAGGTGTCGATTTCATAAAGATCTATGAAATGGTAAGTCCCGCGGTTTTCGACGCGATGGTCGAAACGGCCAATGAGCTGGGTTTGCCGATCGATTCGCATGTGCCCCTGTCGATGCGTGCTCGCATGGCAGGACCCTCTGTGGACTCAATTGAGCACCTGCGCAACATCGAGATGGATTGCTCGAATAATGCCACGGAGCTACATGAGACAAGACTCGAGCTTCTCAAGAACCCGGACGGTTTGCCTGGTGTCGAGTTGCGCTCGTCGCTGCACTCGTTGCAGCGCATGCCCGCGATCGATGCTTATGATGAAGAGCTATGCGACCAGACACTGGCGACACTACGCGCAACTATGCAGGTACCGACACTGCGACTGGTCGCATTCAACCTCGCACCGCCGTTTCGTCGACATGACTGGAAAGACGCTGTGTCTCGAATACCCCCGAATGTTCGCGAGGACTGGCGTGCGTCTGCGACCGAGTTGGCAGAGAGTCCATCTCAGGAGTTCACCGATTTCGGCAAATGGGCGATGTTTCTGACGGGGCGCATGAATTCGCAGGGAATTCCCATAGGGGCCGGGACGGACACGCCGATTTTCTTCTCGATCCCGGGCTACAGCCTTCACTCCGAACTCGAATACCTGGTCAGCGCCGGCCTCTCTCCGCTCGAGGCTCTCAAGTCGGCGACGGTAAGGCCTGCGGAGTATTTTTCACTGCAGGATGAGATGGGCACGATTGATGTCGGCAAGAAAGCGGATCTCGTACTGTTGGATGCAAACCCTCTGGAAGATATCGCGAATACGAAATCGATCTCAGGCGTCGTAACGAAAGGGGTGTACTACGATCGTGAGGCGCTACTGGCGCGCTTGGATACGAAATAGAAGACCAGGCCGGAGGCAATGACGCCGAGTCCGAACAAACCCTCCACCGGCTTGTTGACGAGTACGAATGCGAGCGTCCAGCCGGTGAGCGCCAGGTACACCAGTGGCGTTACCGGATAGCCGAAAGTCCGGTAGGGCCGCGGCAATTCCGGTTGCCGCCAGCGCAAGACGAATACGCCCAGCACAGTGACGAAACTGTTTAGCGCGAGCGTGAATCCCGCGAATACCAGGATTGACTCGAAACCAGCGCTCAGTATGAAAATTACCGACAGCGCGGTTTGAGTGAAGATGGCTATGGCCGGGATGCCATCGCGGTTAGTGCGCGCGAAGAATCGTAGCGCGTGGAAGTCCTCGCCAATGACCTGCAAGACCCGGGGACCCGCAAGCGTCATCGCGCTGACCGTGGAAATCAGGAGCGCGGCCAGCACCAGTCCGGTCAGTTTGCCGCCCGTCTCGCCGAATGCCGCGCGGGCGGCAATGTAGCCCACCTCCACCTGGCCACGCATCTCGTCCGCCGGCGCAACACTCAGGAAGACATAGTTGAGCGCCACATAAAGGAGCATGACTACCAGAGTGCCGCTGAACAGGATTATGGGCAGCGTACGCTGCGGATTCTCGAGTTCGCTGCTGAGATAGGTCGCGGCGTTCCAGCCCGTGTACGCATAGCTCACGTAGATCAGGGCGACGGCAAACTCGGCGCTGAACAGCTGTCCGCCAGCGCCGGCGACCGGCATGAAATTGACGGGTTGTGGTTCACCAACGAACGCCAGGGCAGCCACGCAGAAGACGACGATAACAGCGACCTTCAGGACAGTGAATATTACCTGGGTACCGCCGCTGGTGCGGTGATTCGAGGCATGTGTCACACCGAGGGCAATAACCAGTCCGGCGGCAAGCGCGGGGCGCACCCAGGGCGAGGTTCCGGTGTCGAGCACCGACGTTGCGTAGGCAGCAAAAGTCATCGCGGCCAGCGCACATGGCCCGGCAAAACCGATTGTGGCGGACACCCAACCGGATATGAAGCCCGCGCCCGGGTGGAAAATGCGGGCAAGGAAATTGTATTCGCCGCCCGAGCGCGGCAGGGCCGCGCCGAGTTCAGCATAGGTCATGGCCCCGCACAGCGCGGTAATGCCGCCAATGGCCCAGAGCGCAAGCAGGGCGAAGCCGGAATGGATATCCAACAACTGGAAACCGAGGCTTGTGAAAACCCCGGTGCCCACCATGTTCGCGATCACGACCGCCGTGACGGTCGTGAAGCGAAACTTGTTTTTCCTGGCGGCGGTCATACCGCGACTTGCCGTAAGCTCAGTCAGCCTCTACTCGCCCTAGAAGTCATACTGCGTGCGAAGGTACAGGTACCGACCGTTCATGCCGATTCCCGACAATACGTCGTATGGCAGATGACCAAAGTAATTGATGTCATCGCTCGATCGGTCAGGGTATTCGTCCAACAGGTTGTCGGCGCCGATCGCGACCGTCCAGGCGTCGGTGATCTTCGCGGCAACCTCTGCGTCAACGGACCACACGGCGTCATAGGTCTGGGTCGGTTCAAATCCCCCGCCAAAATCAAACACGCGCGTTGTATCACCGAATTGCGTCACGCGCAGCAGCGTTGACCAGCGATCAACAATCCAGTTGCCAGAAACAATGAATTTGTCTTCCGGCGCCGCTGTTTCGACGGTGTTCAGATCTTCCACACCGAGTACGCTAGGGTTCTTGGCATCCGTGTCGGATGTGTTGTACGAAACACGCCAGTCAATTGTGCCGCTACCAACCTCGATCACACCGGAAGCAACAACATCAAACCCGTCGGTCTCCGTATCAATCAGGTTGGTGAAGTACTGGATGTTGTTTCCAGCATTGATAAGCGTAATCCGATCGTCGACATCGATCTGGAAATAGTCGACCGTAACGTAGAATTCGGGGCCATAGTCGTAAACGAAACCAATGCTCAGGTTCGTTGACTCCTCCTCTTCCAGGGGCTCAGCGCCCTCTGCAATGGCATCGGGATCGGTTACCGGCAGCAGGCGAAACAGCTCGAGCATGCCACCGGACCCGAAATTGGTCGTCGCGCGCTCATACCCGGTTTGCGCCAGTGATGGCGCACGGAAGTTGGTTCCGGCAGCGCCACGTATTGCGAAGGAGTCCGTAATTTCAAAGCGACCCGACAGTTTTCCGGTCAGTTTGTTACCAAAGTCGTCATAGTCTTCGAAACGCGCGGCAGCACCGATGCTGAACCTGTCCGACAGATCTGCCTCGACGTCGACGTAAGCCGCGTAAACGTTGCGGTCAACATCAGCCACACGGTCGGCAGGCAAGCCTGGACCGGCCTGCGCGCCGACACCCGCTATGAACGGACCGGCTTCGTAGGACGCCGGGTCACCGGCACTCGTTTCGTAGTTTTCAAAACGCAGTTCTGCGCCATAAGCAAACGTCAACGGCGAACTGAGACTATCGAGATCGAACTCTCTTACGAAGTCGGCGTTGAACGTCACCTGCGTAAACTCGAAGCCGCCGAGACTAAACGTCGTGGGGCTGGTGGGTCCAAGCGACGGATTGGCAGAGTTTTCGACGCCCGAGTCGAAATCGTTCTTGCCAAACGTCACGCTCACGTCATAGTCAGAACCAAAGTTGTCACCACGGATTCCAAGGCTCAGCGAGGTATCCGTATTATCGCCAGTGGTTATCGGCCGAAACCCGTCCGGGTGGACACTGGGCAAGCTCGTGAATCCGTCGGGATAGCGGAAAAAGCCCGTTCCGTCGGTCTCACGGTTGGAATAACGCCCGAACGAATAGAATTCGCGCTCCCCGGCCGGAATCGTCGCATTGTAAAAAAGGTAAATGTCGTCAGCTCCTCCGTCGCCCGGCGCGAAAACGCGCGCGGGATCCAGAGCCTGGTTGGCCGGCGTCTGGTCCTCGAAGAAAGGCAGTACACCAATACCGGCGCGATTTGTCTCATCGCGTGTACGGTATTCACCGCCTATTCGCAGGCTACCACCGTCACCGATCGCAAAACCATAATCCGCCGCCACTGAAAAAGTGTCCCCATCGTCGATATCATCGTCAGTCGGGTCAAAATCAGTTCGATGCTGCCCGAACGACGCCACCACCGAACCTCCCTGGGGTGCGTCCTTCAGAACGATATTGATTACACCAGCGATCGCATCCGACCCATACTGCGCGCCGGCGCCATCTCTCAATATCTCGATTCGCTCTATGGCAATCAGCGGAATCGTATTAAAGTCGAACGGATTCGTACCGAGCCCGATCTTCGTTTCGAGGGAGACAACCGAAGCTGTGTGTTGCCGCTTGCCATTCACCAGGACCAGTACATGGTCAGGGCTCATGCCGCGAAGCTGCGCCGCGCGAACGTGATCGCCCAAACCGGAATTGGACTGGCGCGGAAAGCTGAAAGACGGCGCCAGCGCCTGCAACAGTTCGCCCAGCTCGCCGCCAAAAGAGTGCGCCGATGCAATTTCGTCTGCGCTGATGAGATCGACTGGTACCGCACTCTCCAGCGGATTGCGCGCTTCACCGCGCGTACCGACAACGACAATCTCTTCCGTTGTCGCATCCTGCGCCAATACGCTGCTGACTGTCAGTAAAACCAATGGGCCGATGCCTACTACGATGCGCCTGTTTAATCGGTTCATTTTTCTATCCTTATGCTCCAGTTTGCTCCGGACTTTATGTCGAATGTCTCGGCGTAATTCCCCTGGTTGATTGCCAGTGACACATTGTTGAGACTGTTCAAATAAAGTAGCGGCTTACCTACGGGTACCCGGCCAAAGGTCGGGAAATACGGCAATGTCTGCGTCAGCACGACCTCGCTGTCATTAGAAATTGTGATACGCACGCTGTCACCCGGCTCTAACTCCAGCGCCCTGAATGTCTCACGATCGATATTGGTCCAGATGTTTCCGAACTGCGGGTCGAGTATCTCTATGTTGCCGAATACGCGCCCTTCCTCGACGTGCGGTTTCTGGTACGGGATCGACAATACTTTGGCGGGTAGTTCACGGCCCACTTCCGCGAATGAAATCACGCCGGCCGCAAGGCGGGCGCCCGTGTACGCATACACATCGCGGCCATGAAACGTATAGGATTTCTCTGAATCAGCGAGGCGATTAACGGCCTCATCGATTTCCCTGACGGCCGCCACGCCCAGTAGCTCCGCAACAGCAGTCAGGCTGCCGTTGTCCGGCGACACGAAGAAATGGCCGGATTTCGTTTTCAGAACCACAGACTTGCGTTTCGTGCCGACGCCAGGATCGACGACGGATACGAAGACCGTTCCGCTTGGCCAGTACTCGGCAACCTGCGCAAGTCGCAGCGAAGCTTCCCAGATATTGAACGCGGGAACCTCGTGTGTCAGGTCATAGATATCGAGATCGCGTGAAACGCCGACCGCGACCCCTTTCATTGACGCGACCGCTGCGTCCCTGACGCCAAAATCCGACTGCAATACCAGCGGACCCGCCGACCACGCGACCGCTGTGGGCAAGAGAACGATCACCGCAAGTAAGGGCGCGCGTTTCTTCATATACTGTCCCCCTCAGACGCTTTACCCGCGCTTGACCGGCCCGCATTCTGGTCAGCGCTTTTGTTGATCTATCTTAGCGCTTTATGACAGGGGCGTGTATTCGATGTTTCCAGCTCTCGGCCGACTAGTTACGTGTGCAATTATTGCGACTCTTGCAACCAGCGCGGATGCGGACGACTCGCCGCGAGCGCTGGTGCTGTCATCCGATTTCGGTACGACGGAGCGCTTTGTTGCCAGCATGAAGGGCGTGGCGCTAGGTGTCGACCCAAAGCTTCAGGTCCACGACCTGACTCATCACATTGAGCCGTTCAATGTCTGGCAGGCCTCCTACATGCTGGCCGGGAC
>Ga0265303_10001889_pt1 | contig 12998 bp, 10 predicted proteins | sample Helome_2_FD_192494 | JGI IMG/M metagenome (GOLD analysis project Ga0265303, IMG submission 192494) | Marine sediment microbial communities from subtidal zone of North Sea - Hel_20160317 (Illumina Assembly) | ecosystem: Environmental > Aquatic > Marine > Subtidal zone > Sediment ...
GCGCAGCAGCAGGCCGCGCGCCGCGGGCGTCGTGGTCTCGATGTCTTCCGGGTTAGTGCCGACATTCCCGATGTGCGGGAAAGTGAAGGTGATGATCTGGCCGGCGTAGGAGGGGTCGGTCAGTATCTCCTGGTAGCCGGTGATCGAGGTGTTGAAGCAGACTTCGCCGACTGCCTGACCGGTGGCGCCGATCCCCTGGCCCCAAAACACCGTACTGTCGGCCAGTACGAGGGCGGCTGTCGCATCGACCGGCTTCCCGGTCCGGTCCGGTGGGGCGGTTGCAAGGCTCGCATTGTTCATGAGGACGCGTCCCTAGGCGACAAGGCCGTCCGGCGGCCCGGAATCCCGCTCCGGGTAGGCCGATTCGGCCGGCGGCGGCCTTTGTTTAAGCCAAGGCAGAGCCGGGGTCAAGCGAGGTGTTGATAAATTAATCTATATAAATCATAAACTTACGACAAAATAGAGGGTTTGCCATTTGATCTCTAATTCGCTAGTCTCGCCATCCTTCGTATGGAGCCGGAGGCCCAGCCATGCTGCGTGCCCGCCTTAACGATGATCTCAAGAAAGCACTAAAGGCGCAGGACAAAATAGCCCTCGCCACGGTGCGCTTGATATTGGCGGCCTTGAAAGACCGAGACATCGCTGCCCGCAGCAAGGGCAATTGCGATGGCATCGGCGACGACGAGATACTGGAACTGCTGCAGAAGATGGTGCGGCAGCGCCGCGATTCGATCGCGGCTTACGAGACGGCCGGCCGGCAGGAACTGGCCGACCGCGAGAGCGGTGAGATTGAGGTCATAAAGCGTTTCCTGCCCAAGGAACTGGACGAAACCGAGGTTCAGAGCGCGGTCGACCAGACGATCGAAGAGCTGGAGGCTGCCAGCATCAAGGACATGGGCAAGGTCATCGGCGCCCTCAAACAGCGTTACTCGGGCCGTATGGATTTCGCCAAGGCCAGCCAGATGGTGAAGCAGCGCCTGGCCTAGACCGCCGCTAGTTTTCCCCAGTTTTTCCCGTGCTTATACAGGCTAGACTCCCAGGCTTGTTCGCAACTTTCTTGCTCGTGGGCTGATTTCTCTATCCGCCCGGTGGCCCAGGTTTGCTAGTTAAGGGGGACCTCCCACCGTCGGTGCCCGAGTCGCCATGGCCTTTCCGCCCGAATTCCTCGACGAGATCCGCGCGCGCATTGCGCTGCCAGACTTGGTCGGGCGTCGGGTCAAGCTGAAGAAGCGCGGCCGCGAGCACGAGGGGCTTTGTCCTTTCCACAACGAGAAATCGCCCTCCTTCACGGTCAGCGAGGCCAAGAATTTTTTCCACTGTTTCGGCTGTGGCGCCCACGGTGATGCCATCGGCTTCGTCATGCGCAGCGAGGGCCTGTCGTTTCCCGAGGCGGTGGAAAAGCTGGCCGCCGAGGCCGGCCTCAAGGTGCCCGAAAGCTCGCCCCAGGAGCGCGAGACCGCGCGCCGCCAAGCTGGGCTGTTGGAGGTGCTGGAACAGGCTTGTATCTGGTTCGAGGCACAGCTCTCCCAAGGGGGCGGAGAGGCGGCGGCGAACTATCTGGCGGGCCGTGGCCTGCAGCCGGCGACCATAGGTCAATTTCGCCTGGGCTTTGCCCCGAACCAGCGCGGCCTGCTGCAGAAGGCCATGAACGCCAAGGGCATTGGCGACAGTCTCCTGGTCGAGGCCGGGTTGCTGAAACGGCCGGAGGACGGCGGTGCTCTGCGCGACTACTTCTTCGACCGCATCGTTTTCCCGATCACCGATCGGCGCGGACGGGTCATTGCCTTCGGCGGCCGGGCCCTGGGCGACGCCAAGGCCAAGTATCTGAATTCGCCGGAGACTCCGTTGTTTCACAAGGGCAGGGTGCTCTACAACCTGGCGCTCGCCCGCCAGGCGGCCCACGACACCGGCGAACTGGTGGTGACCGAAGGCTATATGGACGTCATTGCCATGAGCCAAGCGGGCTTTCCCGCGGCCGTGGCACCGCTCGGCACGGCGGTGACCGAAGCGCAGGTGGGCGAACTCTGGCGGCTGGTCCCGGAACCGGTGATCTGCCTCGATGGCGATGCGGCCGGCCGGCGCGCGGCCTTTCGCACAGCGCTTACCGCCCTGCCGGGGCTGCTGCCGGACCGGTCGCTGCGATTCGCCCTGCTGCCGGCCGGGGAAGACCCGGACAGCCTGGTGAACAGCCAGGGGCCGGGGGCCCTGCGCAGGGCCTTGGACCGGGCGCTCAGCCTGTCCGACGTGCTCTGGCTGATGGACACCGAGGGCCGCGATTTCGCCGCGCCCGAGCGCCAGGCCGGGCTGTGGCAGACCCTGCACAAGCGGGTCGGCGAAATCAGCAGCCCCGAGGTGCAGAATGCCTATCGCCAGGCCATGGAGCAGCGGTTCGAGGCGGCCTTCCGCTACAACCCCCTAAGTGGCCGGCGGATCTTCTCCGGGCGGCGGCGTGGCCCCGGCCGGCCGGCCAAGGGCGGCTCGTGGGGTGCGGCCCAACAGGGCGGCGCCGGGCCGCTCGCCATAGCGGGCGCCGGCCGCGGCGTTCGCCAGGCACCGGAGCGGCTGCGCCGCCGGCAGGAACAGGTACTTTTGGCCACGGTGGTCAACCATCCCGCGATCCTGGCTGAGCATGCCGAGGACCTGACCGCCATCGAACTCACCGGCGCCGATCTCAGGCAATTCGCGCAGGTGCTGGTCGATGCCGTTGCGTCGGCGCCAGACCTTGACACCGAGGCCTTGAAACGCCACCTGTGCGATCAGGGTTTCTCAAAATTGCTAGAGGAGCTCTTGAGCCGGCAGATCTATGTGCACGGCGGATTTGCAAGACCGGAGACCCCGCTTGCCGAGGTACGCGTGAAGTGGACCAACTTCCTCGCGCTACACAGGCAACGCCAGGCAGATACCGAGACGGCAAAGGCCGCGCGCCTGTTGGCCGAAGACCCGAGCGAAGAGCGCCTAGCCTGGCTTCAGGCAAAGCAACGTTCGGCCGAGGGGGGTGAAAGCAGACGCGTCGAGTTCGACACGCCGGAATCGGTTGAAGTACCGGAGTCGAGCTGAAATTCAGAAACCGGAACGGTGGGCGCCAGGGGTGACCGACCGTTGTCATTTACTGTGTCCGAGGCATGAGGCTGCATGGCAACCAAGACGAAAGAGGCCGCTGAGGCGACCGAGACCCGAGAAGAGACGCCCGAAGGGCCCTTGATGGATAGCGTCGTTGCGGCGGTCAAGAAGCTGCTGCAAAAGGCCAAGGAACGGGGCTATGTGTCTTACGACGAGCTGAACCAGGTCCTGCCGCCGGACCAGGTTTCCTCCGAACAGATCGAGGACACCATGGCCGCGCTCTCGGAGATGGGCGTGTCCGTCATCGAGAACGAAGAGCAGGAGGAAGCCGCCGCCGAGGGCGAGGAGGCGGCCGCCCAGCCGAGCGGCAATCTGAACGATGACGATATCGGTCGTACCGATGACCCGGTGCGCATGTACCTGCGCGAAATGGGCTCGGTCGAGCTGCTCTCGCGCGAGGGCGAAATTGCGATCGCCAAGCGGATCGAGGCCGGTCGGGAAAAGATGATCAGCGGCATCTGCGAATCGCCTCTGACCATCCTGGCACTGCTGTCCTGGCGCCAGGCGCTGGTCGAAGGCCATATCCTTTTGCGCGACATCATCGATTTGGACGCGACTTACGGTGGCGGACCGAACGATGAGGACATCGCCAAAGAAGAGCAGCTCGCGGAGGAAGGCGACGACGCCGAGGACGAGACCGAAGGCGAGGCGACCGCGAAAGCCAACGGCGAAGCCGCGCCGAACGGCGAGGCCGCACCGAAGGCCGAAGGCGATAAGGACGGCAAGGAAGGCGAGACTAGCGACGAAGACGACGAGGAAGAAGCCAGCATTTCCCTCGCCGCCATGGAAGAGGCGCTGCTGCCTCAGGTTCTCGATATCTTCGACCAGATCGCCGCGATCTACGGCAAGCTTTCCAAAGTCCAGGAAAAGCGCCTGACCCTGTTGCAGAAGGGTGAGCAGGTCCCCACCCAGGTTGAGAACAAGTACGAGAAGCTGCAAGGCGAGCTGTTCGAAGCGATGAAGAGCGTGCGCTTCAACAATGCGCGCATTGAACAGCTGGTCGATCAACTCTACGGCCTGAGCCGCCGGCTGATCGGCCTGGAGGGCAAACTGCTGCGCCTGGCCGAACGCTGCGGCGTGAGGCGCGACGAATTTCTCAAGCACTACTATACCCGCGAGCTCGATCCACGCTGGGTCAGCCGGGTCAAGCGCCTGACCGGCAAGGGCTGGGCCAAGTTCGGCGAGCTCTATGGCGACGACGTGAAGGGAATCCGCAAGGAGATCTACCGGATCGCCGACGAGACCGGCCTGTCGACCAGCGAGTTCCGGCGCATCGTCAACACGGTGAAATCCGGCGAGCGCGAAGCCAGCAAAGCCAAGACCGAGATGGTCGAGGCCAACCTGCGCCTCGTGATCTCGATCGCCAAGAAGTACACCAACCGCGGCCTGCAGTTCCTCGACCTGATTCAGGAAGGCAACATCGGCCTGATGAAGGCGGTCGACAAGTTCGAGTACCGCCGTGGCTACAAGTTCTCGACCTACGCCACCTGGTGGATTCGCCAGGCGATCACCCGCTCGATCGCCGATCAGGCGCGCACCATCCGTATCCCGGTGCATATGATCGAGACCATAAACAAGCTGGTCCGCACCAGCCGCCAGATGCTGCACGAGATCGGCCGCGAGCCGGCTCCGGAGGAGCTGGCCGAACGCCTGGTCATGCCGCTGGAGAAGGTGCGCAAGGTGCTCAAGATCGCCAAGGAGCCGATCTCCCTCGAAACACCGATCGGCGACGAGGAAGACAGCCACCTGGGCGATTTCATCGAGGACAAGAACGCGGTCCTGCCGCTCGACGCGGCGATCCAGGCCAACCTGCGCGAGACCACCACCCGCGTGCTGGCCAGCCTGACCCCGCGCGAAGAGCGGGTGTTGCGCATGCGCTTCGGCATCGGCATGAACACCGATCACACCCTGGAAGAGGTCGGCCAGCAGTTCTCGGTCACCCGCGAACGCATCCGCCAGATCGAAGCCAAGGCGCTCAGGAAACTCAAGCACCCGAGCCGCTCGAGGAAGCTGCGCAGCTTCCTGGACACTTAGCCTGGCAGGGTCCTCCGGCGATGGCCTGGACGACCTGCTGAAACGCGGGCGGACGCGCGGCTATGTCACTTACGACGAGTTGAACGCCCTCCTGCCGCCGGACCAAGTGAAGTCCGAAGAGATCGAAGATGTGATGGCTATTCTCAGCGAGATGGGCATCACAGTGATCGAGAGTGGCGGCCAAACGGACCACGACCTAGGAGATTCCGCCACCCAAGCTAACCTGCGCGAAACCAGCGAGCGGGTGCTGGCCGGCCTGACTCCGCGCGAACAACGCGTGCTTAGGATGCGCTTCGGAATCGGCATGAACACCGGTCACAGTCTGGATGAAGTCGGGCGGCAGTTCGAGATCACTCGTGAGCGGATTCGTGCGATCGAGGCCAAGGCGCTCAAAAAGCTGAGGACACAAAAAGAATTGAGCAAATCTCCAGCGCCGAAAAAGGTTCCTACTCTTAAATTCGTCAAGTCAGACATGATTCCGCGGCCTAGCGGCAACCCGGCTAACGACAACGACGGCAAGTGAGCAATACGAGCGCCCGATAGTCTATCCGGCCACTGATCCTTGACGGCGGCGCGTGAGCGCCGAATGATCCCCGCTCTGCAATCCCGCACTCTTCGCTCTCGCCTGACCGAGGCCTCCCATGACCGATCTCCTTTCGCTCGAAAACCTCATGACCCTCGCCATGCTGACGCTGCTGCAGGCGGTGCTTGGGTTCGACAACCTGCTCTACATTTCGATCGAGTCGAAACGGGTCGCGGCGGATCGGCAGGCCTTGGTGCGCAGGATCGGCATCGGGCTGGCGATCCTGCTGCGCGTCGCCTTGCTGTTCGCGGTGATCCAGGCGATCCAGTATCTGCAGGCGCCGTTTTTCTCGCTGACCGCGACCGGGTTCGTCGAGGGGGCCTTCAATGTGCACAGCGTGATCGTGCTGGTCGGCGGGGTTTTCATCGTCTACACCGCCTTCAAGGAAATCCATCACATGCTGGCGGTCGACGAGATCGGCGTCGGGGGTGGAACAGGCCTGCGCTCGACCGGCGCGGCGATACTCTGGATCATCGCCATGAACCTGGTCTTCTCCTTCGATTCGATCCTTGCCGCCGTGGCCTTGACCGAGGTCTTCGCGGTGATGGCGACCGCGATCGTGATCAGCGGCGTGCTGATGATCTGGCTGGCCGACCATGTCGCCGAGTTCCTCAAGCGTAATCGCATGTACGAGGTCCTGGGCCTTTTCATACTGCTGATTGTCGGCATGATGCTGCTGTCCGAGGGCGGCCACTTGGCCCATCTGAAGCTGTTCGGCCATGCGATCGAGCCGATGGCCAAGAGCACCTTCTACTTCGTGATCTTCGTGCTGGTCGCCGTCGACGTGGTGCAGAGCCGTTACCGGCAGAAGCTCACGCGCCAGCGCGCGGCGGAGATGGGACGCTGACGGCCAAGCCAGCTTCCAAGGCGCCGAACAGCAATGGGACTCGATTAGTTTTTCTCATTTTCCAGATGAGAAGATGTCGTTTGTCGTAGCCGGTCAAACTCAACATATCCATTAAAGAAAAGTGACATGGCAGTGGTCCGACGTTTGCTGCACAGCTCGCTTTCGGATAAGGAGAGTTCACATGACTACAGTTCATTTGCAGACCATTGAGGCGGGCGGCGGAACCGTCCGCGGGGTGCGGCTTGCCTTGGGTGTCGCCGCGATTCTGGCGCTGGTCGCCTGGAGCGCGCTTGACGGCGGGTCTTCGGTGGATCGTTCCAGACCTCAGGCGAACGAGCAGCTCGCCTCGCCGGAGGCGTGGCCAGTCTACGACGGTCGTGGCAAGTGGCGCGGTTACTGACGGTAGATGCCGGCAAAAAAAGCGAAGCGGGCGGCCCGATGTGGGCCGCCCGCTTGCCTATGGCGATTTAGGTTCCGGCCTCGCCGGGGACGAACTTCTTGATCTCACCGCTTTGCAGCCGTGACCAGTAGTGGTCGAGTTCCTTCTTGACCACCGGGAAAAGGATGTAGAGCGCGACGATGTTGGCGATCGCCATGGCGAAGATTGCCGAGTCGGAGAAGTCGACTACCGGGCCCAGGTTCATGGAGGAGCCGATCACCACGAAGATGCAGAAGATCAACTTGAACAGCAGATCCATGGTGCGGTTCTCGCCGAACAGATAGGTCCAGCACTTGGCGCCGTAGTAGGACCAGGACAGCATGGTCGAGAAGGCGAAGAGGATCACCGCCAAGGCCAGGATGTAGGGGAACCAGGAGAACACGCTCTCGAAAGCGCTCGAGGTCAGCTCGACGCCGCTCATGCCGCCGCCGGCGGTGTAGGTGCCGGTGATGACGATGACCAGGGCGGTCATGGTGCAGATCACCACGGTGTCGATGAAGGGCTCGTGCAGGGCCACCAGGCCTTCGGTGATCGGCTCCTTGGTGCGCACCGCCGAGTGGGCGATGGAAGCCGAACCGACGCCCGCCTCGTTCGAGAAGGCGGCCCGCTTGAAGCCCTGAATCAAGGCGCCGATCGCACCGCCGGCCACGCCCTCTGCGCTGAAGGCGCCGCCGATGATCGCGCCGAAGGCCGCCGGCACCTGGTCGATGTGGGCGACGATGATCACGACGGCCGCCGTGCAGTAGATGACCGCCATGAAGGGCACGACCTTCTCGGTCACCTTGGCGATCGACTTGATGCCGCCGATGATCACGACGCCGACCAGGATCGCGACGATCAGGCCGAACAGCCAGCCCTTGTCGGCCATGAAGCTGTCGGCGCCGCCGGTCACGTTGACGAACTGCTGGAACGACTGGTTGGCCTGAAACATGTTGCCGCCGCCGAGCGACCCGGCGATGCAGCAGACCGCGAAGAACACGGCCAGGACCTTGCCGAGGCCGCCCATGCCCTTCTCCGCCAGGCCCTTGCTCATGTAGTACATAGGCCCGCCGGAGACCGTGCCGTCGGGATACTCGTTGCGGTATTTGACGCCCAGCGTGCACTCGGCGAACTTCAGCGACATGCCCATGAGGCCGGCCAGGATCATCCAGAAGGTGGCGCCCGGCCCGCCGATCGAGACCGCGATGGCGACACCGGCGATGTTGCCGAGCCCCACCGTGCCCGAGAGCGCCGTGGCCAGCGCCTGGAAGTGCGAGACCTCGCCGGCGTCCTTGGGGTTGGAGTAGTCGCCCTTGATCAGGTCGATCGCGTGGCCGAAAGCGCGAAAGGCGATGAACCTGAAATAGACGGTGGCAATGGCCGCGGCGATAACGAGCCACATGACGATCAAAGGAAACTGGGTCCCGAAGATCGGCACGGAATAGAAGATCACACTGACGATGGCGTTCGACACCGGCGCGACGAAGGTATTGATCGCCTCGTCGATGCCGCCGCTTTCCTGGGCCCAGCAAAGCGGCGCCCAGAGCACCGTAACGAGCCAGGCGAGTAGAGCTTTTTTCATGGAGGCCTCCCTAGATTTTCTTTTTTCGTGGACGCAATGACCCGGCTACCCGGCCCCGACCGGGCGATCCGGAGTCTTTTGCCGCGTCAGGGGATTACGGTAACGGGGACTGGCGAAATCTGAACCAGGCTGCCGGCGACACTGCCGAACAGCATGGCCTGGAGCTTGGAGAGGCCCCGTCTGCCAATGAAGATCTGGCCGGCCTTGTGTTCCACGGCCAAGGCGCTCAGCACCTCCGCCGCGTGGCCGTGCCGGACCACGCCCACGGCGTCGACACCGGCTTTCTTGAGGGCGGCCACCAGCGGCTGGAGAATGCCGCTTTCGGCACGCGAGATCTCCTCCTCACGCCGCTTGTGCCGCTGTTCGTTTTCTTCCGGCGTGTTGAAACTGTAAGGCGACCATTCGATTACATAGGCGACGACCAGCCGCGCCTTGGCACCCTTGGCGCACTTGGCGGCGAAATCGGCCGCTCGCGACCCACCGTCGCTGCCGTCGATGCCAACAAGCAAAGTGTCTGTCATGAGCCTCCCCTTTTTTGGTTGTTGTGGATCGGTCTTGCGGCTTCTGCTTGCCGGTATGTTAATTTTCACGATGTTGGCATGATTCTCGGTTGCGCACCAGGGGCGGATTTACCGTCAGGCGTTGAACCTGGGGCGGGCACCCCTCGCCGGTCAGAACTGAAAACAGGCCTCGGCATGCTTGGCCTCGGGCAGCCAGGTCTCGTGGATGTGCAGCCAGATCAGCCGGTCGTTCGATTCCCGTTGAAACAGGGCCGAGGAGAGCCGGGCATTGTCCGACCGGGTCGAGTTGCGCGCGCCCTTCTGGTATTCCTCGTAGGTCGCCAGGATCGTGCCGGCACTGTCGAGGGACTGGCGGACAACGACATTGCGTATCCGGATGCGGAAGTCCGGGCTCGCACCATGCCCGTCACGGATCTGATCCAGCAACTGGTCGCGCCCGAGCAGGATGCCGGCGGGCTGGATGTTGACGAAGGCGGGGTGGAGGATATCCGTCAGGCTTTCGGTGAAAACCGCTTCGCTGCGCTGCGCGCCTCCGTTCAGCCAGCCCTCGAGGAACTGGTGGAGCCTTTTGATCTCGAGCTCGACGAGATTGAGGACCGGGTCGTTGGGCATGCTCGACTCCCGGTGGCGATTCAGGTGTGGGCGCGGTCCGGTTTTAGCTCATTCGGCCGCGCCGATGAAGATCGGAAAGTTGCTGCCGGCACGGCCCTAGACCCGAATCTTGCCGTCCGCCCTCGAATCACCTGGTTACTTGTGCTGAAGAGCCGCGCATGGCGCGGCGGCCGCCTCAACGTTCGAGCGTGGCACGGACTATTTGCGCCAGCTGGCGTTTGCGGAAGGGCTTGTCGAGCAGCCGGGCGTCTTGCGGGAAAGGTGTCTTCGGGTCGGCCGCGCTCGCCGCGTAGCCGGATATGAACAGAACCTTGAGGCCCGGGCGCAGGCGTTCGGCCTCCGCGGCCATCGCCGGCCCGCTGGTTCCGCCCGGTAGCACCACATCCGAGAGCAGCAGGTCGACCCGCGGGGCTGCGCGTAGCGCCGCGAGCCCGGTCCGGGCGTCCTTGGCGCACAGAACCCGGTAGCCGAGGCTGTGCAAGGCCGACTCGGTAAGTTCCCGGACGTCCGCGTCGTCCTCGACCACGAGGACGGTTTCGCCCTGCGCCGTCGGCTCCTCAACCGCGACCGCCTGCCAGGCATCCTGGGCGCCTGGTTGCGCGCGCGGCAGGTAGAGCTTTACCGTGGTGCCGTGCCCCGGCTCGCTTTGGATCGTGACGTCGCCGCCCGACTGCTTGGCGAAGCCGTAGACCATGGAGAGCCCAAGGCCACTGCCCTCGTTCACGCCCTTAGTGGTGAAGAAGGGCTCGAAAGCGTGTTCCAATACCTCCGGGGTCATGCTCGACCCGGTGTCCTTGATCGTCAGCAACAGGTAGTCCCCGGGGGTCACGCCCATATGCCGAGCGGCATAGTTTTCATCCAGAACGGCGTTGGCCGTCGAGACCGACAGCGTGCCGCCGTTGGGCATGGCATCGCGCGCGTTGAGCGCCAGGTTCAACAGCGCGTTCTCCAGTTGCCCGGGGTCGGCTTCGGCCCGCCATAAGCCCTCCGCGCTCGATGTTTCGACTTGAATCGTCTCGCCCAATGTCCGTTGCAGGAGATCGGTTATGCCAGTGATCAGCTCGCTCAGGTCGATCACTTGGGGACGCAAAGGTTGGCGGCGCGAGAAGGTCAAGAGGTGCTGGGTGAGTTCGGCGCCGCGCGTGGCGGCCCGTATGATCGCCCGCGTCGCCTTGTTGCCGCCGAACAGCCGCTCCTCCAGAACATCCGCGTTGCCGAGGATCACGGCCAGCAGGTTGTTGAAGTCGTGCGCCACGCCGCCGGTCAGCTGCCCCACCGCCTCCATCTTCTGGGCCTGCCGAAGCTGTTCCTCCAGCTCTTTCCGCTCGGTGATGTCGCCTATGGCGGCGACGAAACAGCGGTTGCGGCCGATCGTCATTTCATTGATGGAAAGCTCGGCCGGGAATTCAGTGCCGTCCTTGCGGCGGCCCCGCACCTCCAGGTAACCCTGACCGATGACTTTTCCCGTGCCGGTGCGAAGGTAGCTCGGGATGTAGCCGTCCTGTGCGGACGGGGCCAGTTCGCTGGTGAGCATGGCGACGTTTTGTCCCAGGGCCTCATCCCGGCTGTAACCGAATATCTTCTCGGCGCTGGCGCTGAAGGATTCGATGTGGCCTGACTCGTCGAAGGTGATGATCCCGTCTAGGACGTTGTCGACGATGGTGCGAATACGGGTCGCTCCGTCACGCAGCTTCTGGCTGGCCAGGACCTCCCGGCAAATCAGGAACGTCATGATGGCGATGACGATGGTCGTCAGTATTGCGATGGCATAGGTCGGCAGCGCGAACAGGGTAACGGCCTGGGAAATGTCCTCGGTCGCGACGCCGATGGCGACGATGAGGGGAAACTCTGACAGCTGCCGATAGGCGTAGTAGCGGGTGATGTGGTCGACGACGCTGATCTGTCTATAGAGCCCGACCGGGCTTTGTTCGAGTTCCTGCCAGATCCTCGAGCCGCTGATATCCTGCCCCGGTCCGAGGCGGCCGTAGCTGGAGCGCGCCCGTATCTTCTTGTCGGAGCCGACCAGCGTTGCGGAGCTCTTGGGGCCCAAGTGCAAAGCGCTGAAAAATTCGGTCATCTCCTCGGCTTCCAGAGCCGCGAAGATAACCCCGCCGAAGCTGCCGTCGGGCAGGGTGATGCGCCGGACCAGCCGAACCAGAAGCATTCCGCTGTTGCGCCCCCGATGCGGCAGCGAGACGAACACCCGGTCGCTCTCGTGCTCCCTTTGAAACTTGAAGTAATCGCGGTCCCTGGCCGTGGTGCCGGGCTTGATCGGGTAGCCGGAGACCAGCAACGGGGTGCCCTCCCGGTCGATGATCGTGATGTGCGAGACGATGGATTTCTCGAGGGGGACGGCCGCCATCATCCGGCGTACCGCCTCTAGACCGCCGTTCTCGACGTATTCCCGGCGTAGAATTTTCAAGTAGGAATCGCTGTAGCGGAAGACCTGGAGGATATGCTCCTCGAAGAAGCTGGCAAGATCCTTCGCCCGTTGGGCGCTATGCGCCAGCTTCTGCTCGCGCTCGGCCGAGATACTTTGGTGGGTAATAGCCCAGACAGCGGCGCTGAGAATCAGCCCTGCAACGACATAAGGCAGCAGCCGCGCACCGAAGCTCCGAGTCATCCAAGCCTACATTTTCCGACTATCTTTACCTTTGTACTTTGTCTAGTAAATTCGCACAAGTCGGCCTTTCGGAAGAGATAGCATTGCGCTGGGTGTTACGGCCTGGAAGCGGCATCACCCCTTGACCCGAATCCTGCTGCCCAGCTTAGAATTGTTCGGATCTTCTTGCGGGAGAATTGCGCATGGCGCGCATCGCCTTCACCGAAACGTTGGTGGCCGAGGCCTCGGCGCCGGCCGAGGGGCGGGTGGAGTTTTGGGATACCGAGCTGCCGGGCTTCGGCCTGCGGGTGAGTGACGGCGGGCGCAAGTCCTGGCAACTCATGTACCGCATCCAGGGGCGCAAGCGGCGCATGACCCTGGGCGGCTATCCGGCGCTGTCCTTGGAGCTGGCGCGCGACGCCGCCTTCGAGGCGTTGCGCGAGATCCACAAGGGCCGTGACCCGGCGGCTGAACGCGCCACCCTGACCGGCGGGCCGCTCACCTTCGAAGCTTTCGCCAGGGCCTATATCGAGCGCTATGCCAAATCGGCGAAGAAGACCTGGGCGGCGGACGCGCGCATGATCGAGCAGGATCTGCTGCCGGCCTGGCGCCGGCGGCCCGCCGATTCCATCACCCGGCGCGACGTGATCGAGCTGTTGGAGCGCGTGGTGCGGCGCGG
>Ga0265303_10001890_pt1 | contig 12994 bp, 12 predicted proteins | sample Helome_2_FD_192494 | JGI IMG/M metagenome (GOLD analysis project Ga0265303, IMG submission 192494) | Marine sediment microbial communities from subtidal zone of North Sea - Hel_20160317 (Illumina Assembly) | ecosystem: Environmental > Aquatic > Marine > Subtidal zone > Sediment ...
CATTCAGGCCAACGCACGGCTGTGCATCGAGGCCGGAACTGACGGTTTTGCAGTTATCAACACCCTGATGGGAATGGCGGTTGATGCCGAGGCCCGCAAACCGATCATCGGCAATGTGCAAGGCGGTCTCTCGGGCCCCGCCATCAAGCCGATCGCCTTGCTCAAGGTTCACCAGGTCTACGCTGTGGCCAAACAGCACAATGTGCCGATCATCGGGCAGGGCGGCATAACGACGGCAAGCGACGCTCTCGAGTTCATGATCGCGGGGGCATCGGCCGTGGGTGTAGGGACGGCCCTGTTCTACGACCCGCTCGTGTGCATCGAGATCAACGTCGGCATTGCCGACTATCTTGCGCGCCACAAGATGTCATCGGTGAGCGAGCTCGTCGGCTCGCTGAGTTGAGCGACGGGTGGCCGGGTCGAATCCAAAGGACGAGCTCATAGACAAGGTGCTCGCCGTGTGGAACGAGGAGCCCGTTCGGCAAGGCGACGATAACAGGCTCAAGCAGGAACTCAGGGTGTGTGGTCCCTCATTGCGTGTTTACATGTCTTTCGAAGCATTCAAGGTACGCAAGAAGTACTTCGTCAACTGTAAAGACTATGCAGATATCGAAGCAGTGATTCGGCGTGGCTCCGAAAAGCTGGCGGACTACATCGCGTTGGGCAAGTTTCTCGTCAGTGCCGGCCTCGACTATTCAGTAGGCGGCAAGCAGCTCAAGCAGACGCCGGAGGCGCTGGCCGGCGCATTGCAGGAGCTCATAGAGAAAGAAAACAGTGATTACAGCGAAGAGTCCCAGGAGGCGCTTGAAGACGAACTTCCGGGGGCCGTACGCGGCATAGAATTCTTCATTGCAATGTATGACTAACAAACTGAAATTCCCTTTGTGGGTCATCTTGTTGGATATCGCAGGTACGCTGTTGGTCGCTGGCGGGCTTTTTGGGCTGCTCGCTGATGACGGCTCGATGCTCACGGGCGCGATTGACCTGAAGCTTATGGCGATCCCATTGATCATTCTGGGCGTGTTGCTGATGGCACCACTCGTTATCTATGTGGTGAAGCCGAAGCGATGAGGGTTGCACCTGCTGAATAGAACGCGATATGCAGCCTACGGATCTAACCTTCACCCGGCACGGCTTGGTCGGCGGATTGCCTCGGCGCAATTGATCGGCACGTCATTCTCTCCGGACTGGTCGCTTCGTTTTCACAAGCGCAGCGTCGACGCTTCCGGTAAGTGCAGTATCCGGAGAGGCAGCAGCGGAGTGCACTTTGCCATTTATGACATCAGCAAAGCCGACAGGCTGGTACTTGACCGAATCGAGGGCGTAGGCTCCGGGTACGATGTGATCAGTCTCGACACCCGTGACTTCGGGCGGTGCTTTTCGTACGCCGCCAGCCAAGCATATATCGACGAGGCTTTGGCGCCTTACGACTGGTATCGGGCACTGGTGCTCGCCGGCGCGCGCACGCTGGCGTTTCCTGGTGACTACGTCAAAGATGTTGCCTCAATCACGGCGTGCAAAGACCCGGACCCGGCGAGGCACCGAGACATGTGGAATCTCGTTGATTCAATCGAGGCGCAGGGCCTTCATCTTTCGGGCGAGTGTATTTCGACCCCAGCCGAGTAGCTTCGCCGCTTCCTGTCGGTGGCCATTCGTCTGCGACATAGCGGTTTCGATCAGCGTCTTTTCGAACTCCGGCAGCGCCGTATCCAGCAGCGGTGCGTCGCTATTGTGGAGCTGCGTTTCAGCCCACGAAGCCAGTACCCGCGTCCACTCCCTTGACGCCCGCTTTGGCGATTCGTTGCCGCCGAGATCGGCCGGGATGTCCTCGGCCGTGATCACCGTGCCGGGCGCCGTCACCGTAAGGCGACGAGTCGCATTAACAAGCTGCCGCACGTTGCCCGGCCATGAAAAGGCCTGAAGTGCATCGAGTGCATCCGCGTCCACGGTTTTGGTCGAGGCCCCAAGCTCGTTGGCGGCCTCGGCGAGATAATGGTTCAGCAAGAGCGGTATATCATCGCGCCGCTGTCGCAGCGGTGGCGTGTTGATACGTATGACATTGAGGCGATGATACAGGTCCTCGCGAAAGCGCGATTCCTTGACGGCTCTTGCGAGATCCTGGTTTGTTGCCGCTATAACGCGGACGTCAACCTTGATCGGCGTCTGACCACCGACACGATAAAATTCGCTTTCGGCCAGGACCCGTAGCAATCGGGTTTGCAACGCCGGGGACATGTCACCGATTTCGTCCAGAAAGAGGGTGCCACCATCGGCCTGTTCAAAACGCCCGATGCGCCTGGCGTCCGCCCCCGTGAAAGCGCCCTTTTCGTGCCCGAACAGCTCTGACTCGAGTAGCTCCGAGGCGATCGCCGACGTATTCAGCGCGACAAAGGTCTTGTTCGCCCTGGGGCTGTGATCGTGCAGCGCCCGCGCGACGAGCTCCTTGCCCGTGCCTGACTCGCCCGTGATCAGCACGGTCATGCTGGACGCGGCGAGGCGGCCGATCGAGCGGAAGACCTCCTGCATTGCGGGTGCCTGGCCGATCATTGATGCAATGGCGTCTGGCGCACTGGCCTTTGCTTCGCCGCCCCTGCCATTTGCCCTGGCGGCCTTGCGTACGAGCTCCACGGCCTCGTCTATGTCGAAGGGCTTGGGCAAGTACTCGAATGCGCCGCCTTTATATGCTGCCACGGCATTTTCGAGATCGGAGTGCGCCGTTATGACGATGATCGGCAGATCAGGTCGAGAGTTTCGCAGGCGTTCGAGCAGCGCGATCCCGCTCATGCCCGGCATGCGAACATCGGTGATTAGTACATCAGGCTCCGCCGCGTCGATTGCTTCCAGCAAGTGCTCGGCACGCTCAAACGTGCGCGTCTGCATGTCGGCCTGCTTGAGCGCCTTTTCCAGTACCCAGCGCACCGATTGGTCATCGTCGACAATCCAGACGTCGAGGAGATCGTTAGCCATTGTTTTCCGACTCCTGCAGTTCGATCGGAACGCGAACATAAAAAACGGTGCGCCCGGGTCGGCTTTCGAATTCGATCAGGCCACCGTGGCGGCTCACGAGCTCCTGCGCGGCAGGCAGGCCGAGGCCTGTGCCTTCGGGCCGGCTTGTGACCAGCGGATAGAAGATCGTGTCCTGCAGTTCGAGGGGTATGCCCGGACCATCGTCTTCAATTTCGATCGACGCTATGACGCGGTGGCGTGTGTCGCCGATTGTAAAGTTGGTGACGGCCCGGCTGCGCAAGGTAACCGTGCCGTGGCCATTGAGTGCTGCTGCTGCATTTCTGATGAGGTTCAGAAGCGCCTGGATCATCTGGTCGCGATCGAGGTCGATCAGCGGCAGGCCCGGATCGTAGTCTCTCTGTACCCTGAGTTGCTTGTCGTCATCGGTTTCGACAAGGCGCACAACATATTCGAGCAGCTCATGTACGTTGACGGGCGCTTTGAGTGTCGGACCACCTGGACCCAACAGCGTATCGACAAGACCGGCGAGCCGGTCGGTTTCGCTGATGACGACGTCGGTGTACTCGTGCAGCTCTTCTTTTTCGAGCTGTCGCTCGAGCAGCTGGGCCGCACCCCTTATACCACCAAGCGGGTTTTTTATTTCGTGCGCCAGTTGCCGAATCATTTGCCTTCCGGCGCCGTGTTGAATGAGCAGCGCATTTTCCCGAGTGATTTGTGATCGCCTGGTTACGTCGATTATCTCGATGAGCAGTACCGCGTCGTCAAGATGGATCGGTGAGACACGGCAATCGACGACGCGTTCGTCGCGATGCACCTCTGTCGGCGCAAGGTGCATTTCGTTGGCGTAATGATCGCCCGTCTGAATGACGCGAGTCAGGATGTCACGCATCTCGGGCTCATCGTCGACGAGACGCAACAGGGATCTGCCGCGTGCGCGTTGCTGGCTGATTCCAAGGATGTTTTCGGCGGCCGGGTTGAGCGCGACAATCAGCAGGTGATCGTCGAGCAGGATGACGCCCGAGCTTAGACTGTCGAGGAGATAGGCTGAGCCTCGGCGAAGTGCGTCACCATCGCCGGATCCAGGATTGGAAGTGCCTTTTTCGGCCGATGTGTCTAGCGGCGGCCGATGCGCACCGTGTTCTGCTGCACGTAGAACCGGTTTGGCAGGCTGCGAATCATGAGCTTGCCCGTCTCGTCCAGCACTTCGGCCTGGATGTTGTGCACGCCACGAAAGACTTCCTCGATCTGGAAACTCGTGCCCGTCACGGTTCTCGGCGTACCGTCGAAATACACCCGCACCTGGTGGCCGGGCTGCAGGCCCGGGCTCAGCGCCAACGAAATGTTTAGGACGCCCTCGATATTCCATAGTGTTTCTTCTGGAGCCGGGGCGGCAACTTCGAGGGTTTCGTAACGGAATGGGCCGGTATCTTCAGCAGCGTCTTCGTCCGCCGCGGAGGCCTGCGAGCGTTGTACGGGTCGGGTTCGAACCGTGTTTGCTTCGGGCAGCACGATCTGCTTTGCACCCGGCTCCGGTCGGTCCGAGTAGTGCACAATGCCATCTTCGTCGGTCCACGTGTAAGCCTGGGCGAACGCGACGCCGGAGGCGAGCAGCCCGAGAAGGATGAAAATCGATCGTTTTTCCATGGAGTTAGCATAGCAGCGCTGGTGCGTTCCGGGCTAGTGACCGGGCGGCAAAATGCCGCCCGGTTCACACTTTTTGCCTTTTACAGGCTGTAATACATGTCAAATTCGACCGGATGCGTCGTCATTCGGAGGCGCGTGACGTTTTCCATCTTGAGGTCAATGTAGGCGTCAATCAGGTCGTCGCTGAAAACACCGCCCGCCTTGAGGAATTCGCGGTCCTCATCGAGGGCGCCTAGCGCCTCGTCGAGCGAGAACGCGACGAGCTTGAGCTCCTTTTCTTCCTCTGGCGGCAAGTCATACAGATCCTTGTCCATGGCGTCGCCCGGATGGATCTTGTTCTGGATGCCATCGACGCCCGCCATCATCATTGCAGCGAATGCCAGGTACGGGTTCGCCATCGAGTCGGGGAAGCGAACCTCGATGCGACGACCCTTGGGATTGGCGATGTAAGGGATGCGAATTGAGGCCGAGCGATTGCGTGCCGAGTAGGCGAGAATGGTCGGTGCCTCGAAGCCCGGAACGAGTCGCTTGTAGCTGTTCGTCGACGGGTTCGCGAATGCATTGATTGCCTTGGCATGCTTGATGACGCCACCGATGTAGAACAACGCCGTTTCCGACAGCCCACCATAACCGTCACCCGAAAACAGGTTCTCGCCATTCTTGAACAGCGACTGGTGCACGTGCATGCCGTTGCCGTTGTCGTTGACGAGTGGCTTGGGCATGAAGGTGGCGGTCTTTCCATACGCATGAGCAACGTTGTGCACAGCATATTTCATGACCTGCACTTCGTCGGCCTTGGCGACTAAAGTATTGAATTTAGTACCGATTTCGCACTGGCCGGCTGTCGCAACCTCGTGATGGTGAACTTCGGTTTCGATGCCGAGCTCCTCGATCGCAAGACACATCGATGAACGAACGTCATGCAATGAGTCCACGGGTGGCACGGGGAAGTAACCGCCTTTGACGGTTGGGCGATGGCCCGTGTTGCCCTCCTCGATGCTTCGATCGGTATTCCAGGCGCCTTCGTCAGAATCAACCTTGTAGAACGCGCCCTGCATGTTGTCATCCCAGGCGACGTGGTCGAAGACGAAGAACTCGTTCTCGGGCCCGAAGAACGCCGCATCGGCCACTCCGGAGGACTTGAGATAAGCCTCGGCCCGTTCGGCAAGCGAGCGCGGGCAGCGATCGTAGCCCTGCATCGTTGCCGGTTCGACAACGTTGCAGCGCAGGTTCAGCGTCGGCTCATCCGGGAAGATGTCGATCACCGCGGTTTCCGGGTCGGGCATCAGGATCATGTCCGATTCATTGATGCCCTTCCAGCCAGAAATAGACGAACCGTCAAACATCTTGCCGTCCTCGAAAAGGTCTTCGTCCACCACTCGGGCAGGAACTGTGACATGTTGTTCTTTGCCAATTGTGTCGGTGAAACGAAAATCGACAAACTTGACCTCTGCCTCTTTTATAAGGGCAATAACCTCTGCGGCCGTCATGGGTTTTTCCTCCGGGTTGTATTTGCAATAATTCGCCGCTCGACGCGGCCCGATGCAGATCTTGATTGCACGATGCGTGCCAAATGGGTGCGCATGGTAACCGATTGTTTAGTAAGGATTTTTAAATGCTTGCCATGACCGTATTGCACCGTTATGGTGCGTCCCGGTTTAGCGTCGCCCCATTTTAGTGCATATCGGGCCCGTGCGCACCTGTTTAGGGCGGCGCGTCTCGGCACGAGCTGAATTCTGATCGCCCCCAAAGCGCTGAAAGTCGTTATACTTCGCGCCTTTGGCCGACCGTGACACTCAAAAATGAGCACCGAAAAATCGCCTGATTCGCTGAGCTTCCAGGACCTGATCCTCAGGCTGCAGCAATACTGGGCTGAGCGCGGCTGCGTGATCATGCAGCCCTACGACATGGAGATGGGCGCCGGCACCTTTCACCCGGCGACGTTCCTGCGCGCCGTAGGGCCGGAGCCATGGTCCGCTGCCTACGTGCAACCGAGCCGGCGGCCGACCGATGGCCGGTTCGGCGACAACCCGTTTCGACTGCAGCATTACTACCAGTACCAGGTCGCCATCAAACCATCGCCTGATGACATACAGGAAATGTACCTGGGCTCGCTCGCCGCGATCGGGATCGATTCGTCGATTCACGACATCCGCTTTGTCGAGGACAACTGGGAGTCACCGACGCTCGGCGCGTGGGGTCTGGGCTGGGAGGTCTGGCTGAACGGGATGGAGGTCACGCAGTTCACTTACTTCCAGCAGGTCGGTGGCCTTGAGTGTCGCCCTGTAACCGGAGAGATAACGTACGGCCTCGAGCGACTTGCCATGTACCTGCAAAACGTCGAGAGCATTTTTGATCTCGTCTGGACGGACGGCCCCCTGGGGCGCATTACGTACGGTGACGTTTATCACCAGAATGAATTCGAGCAATCGAAATTCAACTTTGAAGAGGCCGACATCGACGAGCTGTTTCATGCTTTCGATCATGCAGAACAGGAAAGCCAGCGGCTTATAGAACTGAACCTTGCTTTGCCCGCTTACGAGCAGATGCTCAGTGCATCACATACTTTCAATCTGCTTGATGCGCGCCAGGCCATCTCGGTCACAGAGCGGCAGCGGTTCATCCTGCGCGTGCGCACGATGTCGCGAGCCATTTGTGAAGCCTATTTCGCAAGTCGTGAAGCGCTCGGCTTCCCGATGCTCGCAAGCGTCAATCAAGAGGCGGTCGCGAAATGAGCGCTGACAACCTGCTGGTAGAAATCGGCACCGAAGAGCTACCCCCCAAGGCGTTGCGCTCGCTCATGGAAGCGTTCGGCGAAGGCCTGGCGGCGGCCATCGACGATGCTCGTCTCGAGCGCGGAAAGGTGCATGCTTACGCGAGTCCGCGGCGACTGGCCGTCGTTGTCGAGTCGCTGGCGCATCAACAGGATGATCGTAAAGTGGAGCGCAAGGGCCCGCCGATCAGTATCGCGTTTGACGATGACGGCAAGCCAACGCCGGCGGCCACAGCATTCGCCAGTAAGTGTGGCGTCGCGATAGAGGGCCTACAGCGCAGCAAGACCGATAAGGGCGAATGGCTGTCTTTCAGTGACGTCGAAAAAGGACGGACCGCGGCCGAGATGTTGCCCAAGCTTGTCGAGCGTGCGCTGTCCGGTCTGCCAATACCACGACGTATGCGGTGGGGCGCAGGTGAAGCCGAGTTCGTGCGGCCTGTTCACTGGGTCGTACTGTTGCACGGTAGCAATGTAATCGACGCTTCGGTCATTGGCATTACGGCCAGCAATCAGAGTCGCGGACATCGTGTGCACTGCAGTGAACCCGTTATTATCAAAGACGCTGATTCCTACCTGGAAACGCTGGAGCGGGACGGTCATGTCATAGCCGATTTTGAACGACGGCGGACACTCGTGCGCGACGGCGTCGCAGCCGCGGCCGCCGAAGCAGGCGGTGTTATCGTTGACGGAGAGTTACTGTACGACGAGGTGGCGGCGCTGGTTGAGTGGCCTGTGCCACTGCTCGGCAAATTCGAAAGGGATTACCTTAAGTTGCCGCGCGAAGTGGTTACCTCGACGCTCGCCGGTCATCAGCGCTATTTCCCGGTCGCGGACAAGAGTGGCGAACTTTTACCGCGCTTCGTGACGGTCGCCAATATCGAGAGCCGCGACCCGGACCAGGTCCGTGACGGCAATGAGCGCGTTATTCGTCCGCGCCTTGCTGACGCCGCGTTCTTCTGGGACAGCGATCGGCGCAGGACGCTCGCAAGCCGCGCAGACTCGCTACGCGAAGTCGTTTACCAGCGCGGTCTCGGCAGCCTGCACGACAAGAGTCAACGCATCGGCAAGTTGGCGCACTGGCTCGCATCGGCCCTCAGCGTCGACGGCGCGACAGCGGAGCGTGCCGCAACACTCGCAAAGTGCGACCTGCTGACAGGCATGGTCGGCGAGTTCCCGGAGCTGCAGGGAATCATGGGTCGTTACTATGCCTTGTCCGATGGAGAGCCCGCCGAGGTCGCCGACGCAATCGCCGAGCACTACCAGCCGCGCTTCGCCGGTGACTCGCTGCCGGACAGCATCGCCGGACAGATCCTCAGTGCCGCTGACAAGATGGATACACTGGCCGGCGTCTTTTCTATCGGCAAGAAGCCCAGCGGAAATCGCGATCCGTTCGGGCTGCGTCGAGCGGCGCTCGGTATCGTGCGCATCTTTATTGAGTGCGGCCTTGACGTCGACCTCAGGAAGCTGATCGAAAAAGCGATCAAATTGCAGCCGAAAAGCAAGGCGGATACCGAGGAGCTGGCGAATGAGCTATACGTCTTCATCACCGATCGACTGCGGCACTACTTCCTGGATCGCGACACGGGCCTCGCAACCGAAACCTTCGACGCCGTGATGGCGCGGCGACCGGCGTCCCTCGTCGATTTCGATCGGCGCCTTGCGGCTGTCCAGACCTTCGCGCGGCTCGAACAAGCCGAGAGCCTCGCCGCGGCCAACAAGCGAATTGCCAACATCCTTAAGAAAGCCGGCGACCTGGGCGCCGCGAAGGTCAAGAAGAGTCTTTTCGAGCACGACGCTGAAACAGCGTTGGCAAACGCGCTCGCCGGCGCCCGCGACAAGGTCGTGCCGATGATCGAGGCCCGCAGCTACGCAGAGGCCCTCAATGAGCTCGCCGACCTCCGGGTGCCCGTAGACCGTTACTTCGACGACGTCATGGTAATGGCAGAGGATGACGCCGTGCGACTCAACCGGCTGGCACTTTTAGCCGAACTTCGGGCCCTTTTCCTCGACGTTGCCGATATTTCGCGCCTTTCGTTGGGATCATGACGGGATCTGCAGCGATCGACAGGGGGCTTGTGATCCTCGACCGCGACGGCGTGATCAATCGCGACTCGAGCGCTTTCGTCAAGTCGGCCGACGAGTGGGTTCCCCTGCCTGGCAGCATCGGGGCCATCGCTGCGCTGGATCGCGGCGGTTTCACGATCGCTGTCGCCAGCAATCAGTCTGGCATTGCGCGCGGTTATCTCGACCGCAACGCGCTGCGCTCGATGCATCGCAAGCTACGCCGGCTTGTCGCATCCGAGGGTGGCCGGATAGACCGCATCGTCGTGTGTCCGCATGGACCTGGCGACGGCTGTTCCTGCCGCAAGCCGAAGCCGGGGCTGCTGCGGCGCCTCGGCCGCCATTACGACACGAGCCTTGATGGGGTCCCCGTCATCGGCGATTCGCTGCGCGACCTGCAGGCGGCGGCAAGCGCCGGGGCCCGACCGATTCTGGTGCGCAGCGGCAACGGCCGGAAAACCGAGGCCGCCCTCCCGGCAGGGCTGGCTACGACCGAGGTTTACGACGACCTTGCGGCCGCAGCGACCGCGCTGCTCGGGGAGTGAATACATGATCCGCTGGTTACGATCCGCATTGTTCGTGAGTTACGGCTTTGCGACGGGTTTCGGCGTGTCAGTTATCCTGATCCTGATGTTCTGGGCGCCGCGCGACTGGCGTCAACAGGTGCTCCGGTCGTTCTGTAGCATGCTGTTACGGGCGGGGGACGTCTTGTGCGGGTTGAACGTCGTCGTCGAAGGCAAGGAAAATCTGCCCGACACCGCCAGCGTCCTTATGATCAAACACACCTCGACGCTCGAGACATACGGTCACGTTCCCATGTTCCCGCGCACGGCCTGGGTGGTTAAACGCGAGCTCATCTGGACGCCGTTTGTGGGCTGGGCAATGGCGCTCGTTCTCAATCCGATTGCGATCAATCGCGGTCGCGGTCGATCCGCCGTCAAGCAGGTCATCGAGCAGGGCAAGGAGCGACTCGCAGACGGCACCTGGGTCACCATCTTTCCGGAGGGCACGCGTACTCAGCCCGGCGAAACGCGCAAGTACGGCATTAGCGGCGCGGCCCTCGCCCATGCGGCCGGGGTGCCGATCGTGCCTGTCGCTCACAATGCCGGCGATTTCTGGCGACGCCGTGAGTTCGTCAAGCGAGCCGGCACCGTGCGATTTGTTATCGGCCCGCCGATTGATGCTTCGACCCAGTCCCCCAAAGAGACCAACCTGATCGTGCAGGACTGGATCGAAAACAAAATGCGCGAGATAAGCAGCGCCTACGATTAGGGGGCTACCAGATCTTTACGCGCTCCTCGGGCGGCAGGTACATCGCATCACCCTCGGCGACATTGAACGCCTCGTAAAACTCGGGCACGTTCCTGACGGCGCCATTCGCGCGGTATCGTGACGGTGAATGCGGGTCGGTCGCGATCTGCACACGCAGCGCCTCGTCACGGTACTTGCCGCGCCAGACCTGACTGTAGCCCAGGAATACACGTTGCACGCCCGTGAAGCCATCTATGACCGGCGCTTCTTCGCCATTGAGGGACATCTGGTAAGCCAGCAGGCCGATGCTGATGCCGCCAAGGTCACCGATGTTCTCGCCCAGCGTGAATTCGCCGTTGACGCTCAAGTCATCGAAGGGCTTGAACGCGGAGTACTGGTCGATCAGCCTGGCCGTGCGTTTTTCGAATTCCGTCCGGTCTTCATCCGTCCACCAGTTGCGCAACACGCCGTCGCCATCGAAGGTGCTTCCCGAGTCGTCGAAGCCATGACCGATTTCATGCCCAATGACCGCGCCGATCGCGCCGTAGTTCACTGCGTCGTCGGCCTCGAAATTAAAGAACGGCGGCTGCAGTATGGCGGCCGGGAACACGATCTCGTTGAGCGGCGGATTGTAGTAGGCGTTAACCGTCTGCGGTGTCATGTTCCACTCGTTGCGGTCCACGGGTCCACCCTGCCTGTCCAGTGCGCGCTGGTAGTTGGCGAGCGCCGCACGCTCGAGGTTGCCATAAATGTCGTCACCCTCGATGTCGAGCGCCGAATAGTCTCGCCATTCGTCGGGATAACCGATTTTCGGCGTGAACTTTGACAGCTTGTCGAGCGCTTCGACCTTGGTTTCCTCGGTCATCCATTCGAGCTCGGTGATGCTCTTCTCGTACGCGTTGATCAGGTTTCCGACGAGCGTCAGCATGCGCTCTTTTGCCTCGGGCGGAAAATGCTCCTTGACGTAGACTTTGCCGACGACCTCACCCAGATTGCCGTTGACGATCGTGACGCCGCGGCGCCACATCGGCCGCTGCTCGGGCGTGCCCTGCAACGTCTTGCCGAAGAACTCGAAGTTCTGCTGGTCGATCGCCTGTGTAAGGCGAGTGGCCGTCTGGTTTAGCGCGGACCAGCAGAAGTAGGTCTTCCAGGTTTCGAGATCAGTGCTGATGATAATTTCGTCGAGCGCCGCCATGTATTCGGGCATCGCAACGACGAGGCCATCGAGCTCGGTCAGGCCCGCTTCTTCGAGCAGGCCGTCCCAGTTGAAGTTGGGCATCAACTCATCCAGCTCGTCGAGCGGATACTTGTTGTAGAGCGCGACCATGTCGCGAGTCTCTTCCTTGAGCTTGTGCTCTTTCGCGATTCGCGTCTCGAGTGCCATGATCGTTTTGCTGGCTTCGGCACCGTTATCGAAACCGGCAAGCTCGAACATTTTTTCGATGTGCGCGACGTATTTTTCGCGCAGCACAACCGACTTGTCGTCCTCGAGCGTGTAGTACTCGCGATCGGGCAGTCCAATTCCGCCCTGCCAAGCGTAAATCATGTAAGTGTTGGGATCCTTGAAGTCCGCATACTGGCCGATGTCGAATGGCGCGCTTAGGCCGCGCTTGCTCGTTTCTGCAAAATACACGGCAAGGTCATCGTAGTCGGCGATGCTGTCGATGCGGTCGAGCTCAGCCTGCAGGGGCTCCACGCCTCGGACGTTCCTGGTGTCCCAGTCGAGGAAGGACCTGTATAAATCGCCGACCTTTTGCTCATCGCTGCCTATTGCAAAATCGCCGCTCGCGGATTTCTCGATAATTGTCTTGACGTTGGCCTGGGCCTCGTCCCGTAACACGGCAAACGTGCCATAGCGGGAACGGTCTGCGGGGATTTCGTTATTCGCGAGCCAGCCTCCGTTGACGTAGGCGAAAAAGTCATCACCCGGTTTGACCGTCGTATCGATGTACTCAACATCGATGCCGGAGACAAGTGCCGGCTCCGTCTGGGCAGGGTCCTCGGTTGAGCTGCCGCAGGCGGCGACAAATAGCAGCGCCGTAGCGCCGATCAGTAGTTGCTTCACAATGATTTCCTCTAATCAGGGTTTTGCTTGTTTGTTCGGGCTGAGAGCCGTTGTTTTTGCTGGTGTCGTGTTCGACTATCGAGCACGACGAAAGTTTGCCTCTATTCCTATCGTGTAATTCGCTCTTCGGCGTAAAGGCGCTCGACAAGCGCGACGGCGCGAGGACAGGCCTCCCTCCAACGCGCGATATCACGCTGCATGTCCGCCGGCGCATCGGACCCTTCTATTCTCAC
>Ga0265303_10001891_pt1 | contig 12992 bp, 14 predicted proteins | sample Helome_2_FD_192494 | JGI IMG/M metagenome (GOLD analysis project Ga0265303, IMG submission 192494) | Marine sediment microbial communities from subtidal zone of North Sea - Hel_20160317 (Illumina Assembly) | ecosystem: Environmental > Aquatic > Marine > Subtidal zone > Sediment ...
ATCGCAAGATCCCGCGCCTGGTGGTCCCGGTGGAGCTGACGATGGCGGTAACGACGGCGTAGACGACCCGGAAGACGGTGACGAAGAGTGGGAGCCACCCGAAATCGAGCGTAACGGAAATGTCAGAATTGAAGATCCTGACGAGAACGGAGAGTTCGCCGAGGCTGAATGGTGTGTGGAGTGTTAACCGGTCCGTAGTAAGATCGGCGGATGACTATGACTTGCATCCGCCGGTCCTTCTGGATCGCACTACTCCTACCCCTGCTGTTGCCGGTTCAACTTTTTGCCGATGGTGCTCGACTGGATGGCATGCCGCAGGGCTCGGGCAGTTACGACGACCTCGTCGCGCTATTCGAAGAATTCCTGGGCTGGCGCCGCGCCGATACCGGGTACGACGCCGATACGATCCTCAGGCGCCAGGCCGAGATGGAGGATTTCCAGGCCCAACTCGCGGACATGGCCGTCGTCGATTGGGAACTTGACCAACAGGTCGACTATCTCGCCGTTCGCTCCAGGTTTGATCGATACGACTTTCGCTTGCGTGTGTCTCGTCCCTGGTCGCGCGACCCGGGATTCTACGCCGACCAGATGCAGCGCATCACATTCACACAGTTGCCGCTCGGCGAAGATGAAACAGCAGAGCTTCGTCGACGCCTGACATCGATAGTTGAACTGTCAAAAAAGGCGCAACAAAACCTGACCAATGTCGCCGCTGACTATGCCGACCTTGCCATTCACAACCTTCGCAACGCAGACGGCGTCGGGCACGGATTCCCTTACCGCGCCACGCCGCCACGCGGTGTAATTGGCTGGTACGACGATTTGCTGGCCCGAGCACAGAAACGACAGCCCGAACTGGTTGACGACATTGCGACGACAAGACAGGCCGTAGAGTCTTTTTACAATTGGCTCGTTGATAGTCGCCCAGCCATGACGGCTGCGGCCGGCGTCGGCAAGGAGCACTTCGACTGGTACCTCAAACACGTCAAACTGATGCCTTACGATACAAACCAGGTGGTCACGCTGGGTTTGCGTGAACTGGACCGCTTGTGGAGCACTCACGCGCTCGAACAACACCGCAATCGTGACCTGGCGACGATCGAAATGCCGACATCAGCCGATGAATATGACGAACGCATCGCCGCGACCGACGAAAAGATTCGCAAGTTTCTTGTCGATGAGGAAATCATCTCTATCCCGGATTACATCGGCGAGCTTGATACCAACGTACCGTGGATTGTCCGACCAGGCGGGCCCAACTTTTGGGAACAGGTGCAATTTCGCAATCCGACACCCGATCATTTACACGCCGTGATTCCCGGCCATCGTTTTGATGGTGTTGTCGAGCAACACAATACTCACCCGATTCGGGGCAACATCATGAGCGGTGCGCGCGCCGAAGGTTGGGCCGTGTACCTCGAAGAGGCCATGTTGAATGCAGGTCTGCTCGATGACCAACCGCGTGTTCGCGAATTGATTTACATCTTCGGCATATTCCGCGCAGCGCGCGTACCGGCTGACGTCTGGCTGCAACAAAACGAGATGGGCGTTGCAGACGTCGTTGCGTGGTGGATGGAGCGCGTGCCCTGGCTCGACGATAACGTCGCACGCGTCGACGCCGAAATATACCTGCGCAGGCCACCGGGCTACGGACTCGGTTACACGATCGGCATGCTGCAAATGCAAAGCTTGCTCGCCGAACGCAAGCGACAACTAGGCGATGACTTTGTCCTCAAAGACTTTCATGACGAGTTCCTGGCCGCGGGCCGGTTGCCAATCTCCTTGATCCGCTGGGAAATGACTGGCCTCGACGATGAAGTCCGCGAGTTGTGGCGGCGCGACATCACGGTCAAGTAATCGCAGAATCCATCAGCCAGCCCTAAGAACATCTCAGGCTTCAGCACCCGTTCATCTCCAATGTTGGAAACTGTGACCCAGTCCCGAAACGAGGAACTCGGGGTGGTGTCCAATACCCGGATCAATCAAAGGAGAATGATCATGTCTCGCTATCTGACAGCAGTATTTACACTTTTTCTGGCTCTGCCCGCCATGGCGGAAAGCCCCAACTACAATTTCCTGGAGCTCGGATATCAGTCTGTCGATCTCGATGTCGGCGGTGGAACTGATGTCGATGGCGACGGCTATGGGATCGGTGGCTCGTTCGAATTCGCTGAGAATTTCTTTGGTTTCGCCAGCTATTCCGATACGGGTTTCGACTTCAGCGTCGATCTGACTCAACTGCAGGTCGGGGTGGGCTGGCACACGGATCTTACCGACACTACTGACTTCTTCGCCACCGCATCCTGGGTGGATGCGGAAGTCGATGCCCCGGGATTCGGCTCCGTTGACGAAGACGGTTACGGCCTGAGCATTGGTGTTCGTAGCAACGTCACGGACCTGATCGAGCTCTACGGCGAAATCGCTTACGTCGATTATGGCGATTCCGATAGCACGGCATTCGGTGTCGGGATCTTCTTCAACATTACCGACAACTTTGCGCTGGGTCTCGGTGCTGCAGACGACGATGACGTGACATCGTACGGTGCCAGCGCACGCTTCTATTTCGGTAACTAGATTAACTGGCGTCTAAATCTTGAAGGCCCTGCTATTGCAGGGCCTTTTTTTGTGCGATGTCAGCGATGCTGATCAAAGAGTATTGGATTGCCGTCCGGGTCGATAATCATGATGCTCGCCGGTCCTTCGGTACCTTCGTCGGCCTCGGCAGCCATCTCGACTCCGGCGGCTAGCAGCTGTTTCTGCAAGTCGCGCACGTCGGTGAACGATTCCAGTTCGCCGCATTGCTGATCCCACCCCGGGTTGAATGTGAGCATGTTCTTGTCGAACATCCCCTGGAACAGTCCAATGACATGGTCGCCATTTCTCAGGATCAGCCAGTTGTCATCGACGTTGCCGCCAAAGCCCTCAAAGCCGAGCTTCGCGTAGAAGTCACGAGACGCGGCAATGTCCTTTACCGCAAGACTTACTGAAAATGATCCGAGTTTCATATTTTTCCCCTGATCTTTATGTCCTAGTCATTCGCCTGTCGGCGTCAGCTCGCCTTGTTCGGTCTCCGTGCACGCGCATTTCAGCTTAGCTGACGTGACGCGACGAATTTCCAGATCTTCACCGACGAAGTAGTCTTTCTCAGCGACCACATCCGCGTCGTCGTCGCGGCTCCAGGTCTCCTCGAACTCCACGTCACCCATTTCACCTTCATCAGGACGGTAGCGAATGCGAAGAACATAGGAACCGGATGAAGCCGCGCATTGCTCATTCTTCAGGGTGGACTTGACGTGCGCATCGGTGCCTTTTTGGTAATACTCAAGACTGAGTGTCGCTGCACAGCCCTTTTGCCCGTATTCGAGCGTCACGCCAACTTTCTTCTCGTATTCCTTGCCTTCCGCCTTGTGCTCCGAACTGCGCTCGATCTTGATCGAGGCTTCGCCCGTTGCAACGGGGTGGCCCTGCGACCATCCGCTGTTGCTCAGCATCAATAATAAGAACGGGATAGTGGTAAGCGCTGTTCTCATGGGCCTGCCCCAATGTCACGAAAGCCCGGCTATCTTAGCCGAATTTACTGGAACCCATGCGCCCGATACGGTACTTAGTAACGGTGAACTCCCGAATACCAGCAATTTTGGCCCTGATCGTCGTGATCGCGGGCTGCTCCTCACAGGAGCCTGTTGTCGATACATCGACGCCGAGTTTTGTCGGCGCGATGCCGGCAGACTTCGGTGGTTCGTGGGAGCGCGACTACTCGCGTGGCGAAGATGTCCAGGGTGCACTGAATACGCTGTTTCGGCAGCGCAACCAGCAGATCCAGCGACAACAACAGTATCCCTCGAGCCCGCGCATGGGTAACGCGCAGGCTGGAATATCGCAACGCGAAGGCAACGCACTGCTCGCCCTCGCCCGCCTCGTCGAGGAAATTACGCGCCCGGACGTGCTCCGCATCTCGCAGGACGACTTTGAGATTCGGGTCGCGCGAAAGGACGATTTCGCGATGTCGTGCTCGTTCTTCGAAGGTGTGGCACAAGGAACCAGCAGCCCGTACGGCACCGAGGTGTGTAGTTGGGATGGCAACAGCCTGGTCTCATATCTCGTCCTTCCGGACGGCCTGCAGATCAGTCATCGCTTCACAATTTCTCCGGATGGCGCCTACCTCCGTGTTATCACAACGGCAACATCAGGCGCGACGCGCACGCCTTTTACGCTGCATCGCTATTACATCAAGTTTGAAGCACCGGCCTCGGCGTTCAACTGCATCGAGACGCTCAGCATGAAGCGGGTGTGCAGTACCGGCGAGATCAAACCATGAGGCGGTTGGTTGCTGTAGCGGCCGCAATGCTGTGCCTCGCGCCGCAGCTTGTGTTGGCGCAGCTGAATGTATCGATCGCGGCGTTCGACCCGGGTGTGCCCGAAGACAACTCATTGCACCGCGACTTGCAGGTGTTTCCGAAGATCCGTGAGATCGAATCGATGTTCCTGCCCTTCGTCCTGCGCCAGACGCTCGTCGATAGCGGTGACTGGGGTGCAGTGCGCGTTGTACCTGAGGCCGACACCGCGTCGGAATTGCTGATTACCGGCACGATCGTCCATTCTGACGGCGAGACACTCGCGGTACGGCTAAGTGCTGTTGATGCACGCGGCCATGAGTGGGCGAACCGGACCTACACGACGCAGTCCGATTTTAATGACCTGTATGCCGGATTCCTGGACGATTTGCGGACGGCGCGCGACGGTTTTGACGACAGGACCTTACGCAACATCGTCGGCACATCCCTGATGCGCTACTCGGCCGATCTCGCACCCGATGCATTCGATGGATACATAGAAATGCAGCCAGATGGGACGACCAAGCTGCTACGCCTGCCTGCCGAAGGCGACCCTATGCTAGCCCGTATACAGCGTATTCGCAGCGTTGAATACGTCATGACCGACGCCATCGACCAAAAGTTTCGCGAACTGCACGAGGAAGTCGATTCAGTCTATGAGATCTGGCGCAGGTACCGCCGTTGGTATACCAACTTCAAAGCTGAAGAGGCGCAGCGCAACGAGTTCTCGAAAACCGATGCAGACAGCGGTACCTACGAGGCGATCAAGCAGTCCTACGACAACTACCGAATGGATCGCCTGGCCGCGCAGGAACAGGACAAGTGGGCCGTCGGCTTCAACAACGAAATGGAGCCAATTATCGAGAAGATGGAAGAGCGCATCGCTGAAATGAATGGCTGGGTCGAGGACGGCTATGTCGAATGGGCCCGTATCCTCGATGAACTGTTCGAGATCGAGAGCGGCCTGGATTAACGGATTTCCCTGACCGCATAGGCCAGCTGTGGCCGCAGATGCGGATTCTGCGCGCTGGATCTTTTGCCGCGTTTTGTGGAGTCCGTCATATTCCATAATCCCCGGCTCAGGGATAATCCCGGGCAGTATGGAAGCACTAAGTCCGCAATTTACGCTCTTTCTCACCGTTACGGCCGTTATCGGCGTCGTGCTCGGCTGGGCCATTGGTGCGTTGCAGGCCAAGGGCCGCATCCGGAGGCTGATCGACGAATGGCAGCTGAAGCTCGATAACTTCGTCCGCCAGCGCGATCGCCTGACCACGGAAACCGCCAGCCTGCGTACGACTGTCGAGCAGCAACAGGGCACAATCCACCGCGCCGAGCAGGCGGTCGCGAAAAACCGAACGGAACTCGAATCATCACGCGAGCGGGCCAAGCAGCTGTCAAAAGACATCTTTACGCTGCGATCCGAACGCGAAGACTTCAAGACCCGGGTCGGTGAGATACAGAACCAGATGCTCATGACAAGGCGTCAGTCCGAGGAATTGCAGACCGAGTTCATCAAGTCGCGTGAATTTTACAAAGGCGAGTTGACGAAATCGTTCGGGCGGCGCAAGGACGTCGAGGAGAAACTCCAAAACGCACGTGCGGAGCTGGAATCTTTCACTAACCTGCTCGAGTCGTCTCAAACCGAACACGATTCCGTTAACAAGATGCTCGCCTCAGCGCAAAAGCGCCTTGGCCAGATGGATATCCTGGAACAGGATGTGATTCGGCTCGAGGCGGAGAATGCACAACTCAATCATGATGCAACGCTGACCAGGCAGGAAATTCTTACTCTGCAGCGCGATGTCGCTGAGCTCGATGAACTCAAAGTGCAAAACAAAGAGCTTGCCGAGGTTCTCAAGTCAATGGAGAACAGTCGCAAGCAGTACGAGGTCGACGCCAAGCGCTATCGCGAGCACGCCGACCATGCCGAGAAGAAGTCCGAGACGCTACGACTGAAGCTCGATGACGTTGAACAGAATTTCCTGGATATTGAGAAGCAGCAACGTGACGCTCTCAAGCAAGCTCGAAAGGCCGACGACACGTCCGCGCTAAACGGCAGCAAGAAGCCCAAACCAAAGAAGGACAACCTGCAGGAGATTGTCGGTATCGGCAAAGTGTTCGAACACGCCCTTAACGAGCTGGGTGTATACACGTTCGCGCAGATCGCCGCCTTCGATATCGCCGACGTCGCCCGGGTCAACACAGCGCTGAAGGAGTGCAAGGGGCGCATGGAACAGGACGACTGGATCGGCCAGGCCAAAGAGCTGCATTTCAATAAATACGGCGACAGCGAAGTTGCCTGAACCCACACCCTGGTCGTTCGACAACAGGAGAAATAAGTATGAAAGTTATTCTTATCGCTTGGTTCATAGTGACCGGCGACACGGCGGGTACCTCAGTCACGGCTGAATTCGATTCGATGGAAGCGTGCGAGAACGCCGCGCTGGCACTGCAAACGACGGGTAGCAAAGGTAAGGGCAAGAATGTGAACTGGCGGCACGTCTGTACGCCCAAATAGTGGCTTCACATACGACGTCCGACGAGGGCATATCCGAAGGATTCAATCCTTACGACGCTGCCTGCTTGTATAAGAAATAATACCTGTCAGTATTCGGCCATGGTCGAAAACAACCCTCCTCTGTACGGCGTTGGCGACGCCTCTTTTAAGGCTGCCGGCGGCCGCGAAGGCATATTCAAACTCGTTAACGAATTCTTTGATCGCATGGGCTCCGATGAGCGCTTTGCCACGATCTGGAACTTGCACCCGGACGACAAGGACATCTCCCGCGACAAGCTCGCGAGGTTTCTGTGTGGCTGGTTGGGCGGCCCCAAGCTCTATCGCGAGAAATACGGCAGCATTGGTATCCCGCGTGTGCATCAGCACCTGGCTATCGCGACGGCCGAGCGAGACCAGTGGCTCACGTGCATGGGCGAGACGGTCGAGGAGCAAGCCTTCGATCCGTCATTCAAGACGTACCTGATGGAACAGTTTTTTGTTCCGGCTGAGGCCGTACGCCGGCGCATCGCCGGATTGCCAAAAATGGAGCGCTGATGGAGCGCTAGAGGCTCAGGTCGACGAAGAATTGAGCACGCTCAATGTGCTCGGCCGTAATGTCGCCGCCCTCGCCGTACGCCGGATCGAGATTGCCGCGGCGCCAGCGCGAAAAATGCACTTCGCCTTCGCACAGGCGTGTCGTGTCAAGCGTGCCGATCGGAATGACGGCTGCAACCGGCAGGCTGGCCACTCCTGGTGCCTGCATCGTCGAAATCAAACGATGCCTCGTACCGAAAACGGCCGATGATTGACGCATCTTCTATCATCGTCTTCTGAATACCGTTTGCCGTAACCGTAAGCCTGTCACCAGAGACGAGCTGCAAACTCGTTCCGCCAAGCCCATCACCGACTTCCAGCTCTGCATCAACAAAGGTGCGCCCTGACCCATTGGCAAATACGTCGATATCTGCGTTGATGCCGCCCGTCGCCACATTGTCGGACGTCGTGCTGCTGCAACCGCTGAGCAGTACCACACCCATCAAAATGTAAAACCGTTTGATCACTTCATCCTCACAACGTCAATCGATTCCAGTGCCTGCAGGTATTGAGCAACGTATTCAACCGGTACCGTGCCGAATTCCGCAACAAGCCAGTCACGGATGTCGCTCACCGTGCGCTCCCCGTCCACGAAGTTCAGCGCCTCGTAGGCGAACATGCCGCCATAACCCAGATCCGTACTGTGTTTGAGTAAATCCAGCCTGTTCAGTTCCTCGGCGCCGAGCTTATCTTCGAGAAAAGAAAAGCCAAACGCGTTCATTGGACCCTGGATGTCCGCATTGCGTTCATACACGGTTTCGTCACGCGGAACAAAAATGGCCGGTACCGGTTGCAGCATGAGGGGACGAAGCTGGTCCAGCGAGGCGACAGCATAACGATACTGTTCCTCTGGCAAAGAGGCGAAATGCTCGATGCTGCGGATCTTGCCTCTTTCAATCTCGAAGAAGATCTCGGTCACTGCGGCCGGGTCCAGCAGCGTCAATGTACGGCGGAACTCCATGACCCTGGCACTGCGCTGCACCGAGTTGCGTCGCAACATCTCCAGTACCCGCGGAACGTCGTTATCCGACATGTTGGCGAGGAACCAGGCGCTAACGACGCCAATATAGGCCGAGCGCTTCAGTTTCGTCGGATCGATATTAGCGGCCGAGTCAAAGTTGGTGTGAATGTAGCGGTCCGGCCAGTCGTGCAGGTAGAGGCCGGGAATACCCCATGTGCTCTCGAAGAAAACGTCGTGGTCACTGCCCATACTGATACCTTCCATCTGGGCGAGCAGCGGCTCTTTGCCGCCCTCCGGCGCTGTCAACGGAAATGCAGTCTCTTCGCCACTGGCATGGACCAGGGTCTGGTCGTTCACAAAATCGCCGATCTCGTGCGCCAGGTCGCTGATAAACGATGGCACGCTGTACGGCCCGCCGGAGATCCTGGACACCGCTTTCGTGACAGGACCGCCACCGACCATATCCATGTGAATGTTGGCTTTTATGCGCGACGGGTCATCATGCTCGACCAGGTACATGATGCTGCCCTCGATCTCGGCCGGCCACAGGAAACGAATACTGCGTGACGGGCGCGGCAGAATTTCGCTTTCGATCAGTGCGTTCAGTGTGCGCGCCGCTTCGAGAATCGCTACGCAACCGGAGGCATTGTCGTTAGCACCAGGACGCGGATGATCGAGATGACACGTGAAGTGGATCTCTTCGTCCTCTTTGTCGGCACCATCGATTCGTGCCGTAACGAAACGGTACTTGCCCTTGTCATGGCTCGCCTCGACTTTGGCATGAAACAGGATCTCCTCACCGGTGGACATTCGCGCCTGCAGATTGCGCGCCTCGCCCAGCGAGATCATGAATCCAAATGTCTCGGTCTTCGGAAAACTGCTCAGGTGACCCCAGCGGACCAGGCGATCGTCTTCCTTCCACCACGCGGAGCGCTGGTTCGGCGCATAGGAGATGATGCCGGCGGCACCAAGTTCACCAACGGCGCGATCGGCCACCGCCCCTGGTTGGCTTGACGTCAGTACAAGCTTGCCAGCAAGGTCTTTACCCTCGTAGTCGGCATCCGATGTCCCGGCGCCGATATCGACAAGCGTTGCTGTTACATCCGCCGATAAGCTGTCCTGTGCCAGCGACAGCGGTACGGAGTCCCAATCTCCCAGTTTACGGACACGCTGGATCGTGCTTCCGAACTCGCGTACCTCCCAGAGTTGTGCAAATTCGACGTCCCACACCGGCCGCGACTTCTGTGTTCCAAACATCGTCTTGCCATCGGCGGCATAGGTCAGATACTCCACCTCGTCCAGGCCGTAGTCGCGCAGAGTGTCGTAGATGTGGCGGGTCGCTGTTTCGAACTGTGTGCCCGAGCGCATCCGATGCTGCAGCGTGATTGTGTCGAGGTTGCGCTTCGCAGCCTCACCCGAGGTTTCCTCGGCAATTTGCTTGAGAACCTCTTCCGGGACGAGCTCGCGCAGGTCGGCAAGCGCAGCTGTACTGACGAGAAATGTAAGGGCTACAACATGGAATCGCTTGCGCATTGGCCGGCCTGCCTGAGTAGTCTGATCAAGGAGTGTACCCAATCCAGCGCGATTCGTATTAGTGATGTCCTTTGCGAGTTTTCGCCGCAACCACCCGCCTCCGGGCACGCTGGCGACGCAGATCGACGAGGTTCTTCATTTTGATTGTGTCCGGCGCCTTCAGAAGCTCTTCCATTTCGCTGCTGATGGGCGGCGCGTCTTCTATCTTGAGCCTGTGATTGCCAAGCGAAATGACATCGTCGTCCTTGAGGATCGTCTTCCTGGTCCTGACCGAGTTCACTGTTGTGCCATTGGCGCTGTTCAGGTCGATCAGCACCAGCGCGTCGGTATAGAGCAGTAGCGCGGCATGTATCTTGCTGACGTAATCGTCATCAATGATGATGTCGGCGAAATCCGAACGTCCAATCAGCAGCTTGTTTTCATTGAACGTGAATTCGCCGAGTGTCTCGCCGTCGCGAGTAACGATCAGTTTTGGCGGCTTGCGGCTTACCGTTGCTTCCTGCCCGAGTACGGGAATCTGTACGCCCGACTCGTCGGATGCTTCTCCCGGCGCATAGGTGTCCACCACGCTGACCGGGAATCCGGCCGAACGCTTGATAGCCTCGAGAGCAAACTGGTTTAATTTGCCTGGCCATCCGCCTGACTGTTCACCCAGGCGATCACAGACATCGAACGGAAAAATAGTATCGGCACGCTCACTGCCTGCCGCCTGCATGCGCGCATGCAGGTAAATCATCGTTTCCTTGGATGACAACGGCAACAATGAGTACATGACCGGATCGCGCTGAATAAAACTCGTCATGCCGTCTGACTCGGCGAGCGCTTGCATCCCCTTGTCACCGGTCAGTATGAGTTGCAATGCAAATCGTCCTTGTATGGCAATGGCGGCGAGCGTGTTCAACACACGCAGTGAACTCGGGTACATGCGATCGACGTTGTCGATAATCAGTATTGGTGGCCGCCAGGATTGCGTTTGATGCATCGCAAAGTCGGTGACTGCCTTGAGCAGGACATCGTCGGGCTCATCGCCGGAATCCAGGCCGAACTGAGTGAGCATCTTTGACAGCAGGCCTTGCGGCTTGAGATGCACGCCGTTGACGAACACCACATCGCTCTCCGCTGACAGTTGCATTGCCAGCTCGCGTGCGATGGTTGTTTTTCCGGCACCCTCAGGGCCGAAAAGCAGACCGATGCCGTTGGGATTCCTAAGTGAGGACTGCAGGAATGACAGTGCGTCGTGATGCGACCGGTACTTGATCGTTGTCAGAGAATCCGCGTCCTCCCCAAACGCACGATTACCCAAAACAGAGTGATTTGCTTGCATGAATACTCAGTAGCCCGGATGTTAACGATGAGTATTATTCCTTTATTGCGCGCGGTAGCTGGGCGGAAGGTTCCATAATCTGGCCGATTTTTGTCGGAAATCTTTACAAAACCCTTAAATATGACTTATAACCCCTTGATTCTCAGTTACTTTCGGCGCGAAACGGCACGTTTTTCGGGCGCCCTGTATGAAATGCCTATGTGCGACAAAAATCACATTTGAAGTATTGTAATATTGTCCGCCGTGCGCACTCTCCTGACCTGCCTGACCGCCCTCGCCGTAAACACTGCAGCAGCCGACCCGATCAATTTCGACGAAGTAGTCGTCGACGCCGGCTTTCATATCGAGCAACCGGTTCTCACGGCAAGCCTCGCTGGGGACGAACGACACATCGTGCTGGCTGGTCGTGACGATGACTTCTCGCAGCGCCTGGCGGTTTTCTCTTTGCAAAATACCGCCGAACCGCTGATAAGCCTGCGCCCTGGCGCACATCTGATTGCATACGATACAGGCCGCGTCGGTGGTAACGACACGCTGTTTTTCATTGAGCCGGGCCGCATCATGCGCTTTGACATCTCGGCCGGGGAGATTGTCGAGTTCGCCAAGGTCCGCTCAATCTACGGACAGCAGCGTACAGGCCAGATCACGCCCATCGACTTTGTCCGTGACGTTAACGGCGACGAACTCGACGACCTCGTTGTTCCAGATACCGCCGGGTATCGCGTCCGTCTGCAACGCGAGGATGGCACTCTCGGCGAAGAGGTTGTGCTTGAGGACAGCAGTGCAATGACAGTATCCGGAGGGACGGTCAGCTTCGAAAGCCGACCCTTGGTCAGCGGCAATATGACGGATGACGACCTTCCCGACCTTGCCGTCTGGCGCGGCAACACGCTGCATGTCTATGAGCAACAAGCCGACCACCGCTTCAACGGCGTGCCTTTTACCATTACGCTGGATCTCGGCCTGCAAAGCGAAGCCGAGATTCGCGCCATTGAATTCGGCCGCGGCGCGATGGATCAAAGTGGGCTCACGGAGACACGCATATGGCGTGTCGAAGACCTGAACGGCGACAACCAGCCGGACATTCTGACCGAATCGCTGTTGAACAAGGGTGTGTTCGACAAACAGAACGATTTTCGCCTGCACCTCGGCCGGCTTGATGGCGAGCAAATCAGTTATCACAACAAGGAGGATGCGTTGCTTGCCTCATCAGGCCTTCAGTTCGGTCTGATAACAACCGACATTGACGGCGATGGCAGGAACGACCTGCTTGTACGCAAGGTGCGTCTGAGTTTTGGGCGCGTCATACGCGCCCTGCTATCGGGCAACGTCTCTATGCAGCTGCACTTCTTCCGCATGACCGATGAGGACACCTATGCTAAGGAGGCAAACTACATCACAAGGACTAATGTGAAGTTCAGCATGTCGAGCGGCCAGGTCGATATTCCTGCCATTAAGGTCGCTGATTTTGACGCGGACGGACTGCAGGATCTGATGATGCAGACGGACACGAATCTATTGAGCTTTCAGAACGGCGTGCGTGACGACGAGTTATTCTCAGAGCAGGGCATTGAAATGTCTGTCACCTTGCCACGCAATGGCGATCTCGCAACGACCGACGACATCAATGACGACGGCCGTTCAGATCTCGTCATTCGCTACAACGCAGCTGACGGAGACGGCCCGTCCAGAACCGTTCGCTTACTGATCGCTACTCCCTGACGGCTGACTTGCCATTTCGGCAAGCTG
>Ga0265303_10001892_pt1 | contig 12987 bp, 7 predicted proteins | sample Helome_2_FD_192494 | JGI IMG/M metagenome (GOLD analysis project Ga0265303, IMG submission 192494) | Marine sediment microbial communities from subtidal zone of North Sea - Hel_20160317 (Illumina Assembly) | ecosystem: Environmental > Aquatic > Marine > Subtidal zone > Sediment ...
TTGATGATTTAGCGATAAGTTTACCGGTTAAATTGCCAATGATAACGGTGCCAATAGTTGGTAATGTTGATAACAGACCTTCAGGATCAAAAGGAAAACCAAGGCCTTTCCAAACATGATTTGAGCCCAATAAAAACAAATCAATTTTTCCTACCAAATTTGTTTGGGGAGCATAAGGGTTATCAGGAACAAGAAAATACAAAAGCCCCCAATATAAAAGCAAGATACCGATAGTACTATATATTAATAATTTTTTATTCAAGAATAAACATAAAGTAGCCCCTATTCCGTAGGCAATAGCAATACGCTGCAATACCCCAAAAATTCTAACAGATTCAAAATTAAACTTTGGATAAAGATTCAAGAATAACCCTATAACAAATATCAAAAATGTCCGTTTAATTATTTTTTTTAGAGCCTGTTTATGCTGTTCAGGTCCAAATTTTTTGAATGCGTAGTGGGTAGAAACTCCAACAATAAATAAAAAAAATGGAAAAACTAAATCTGTTGGGGTTAAACCGTGCCACTTTGCATGTAATAATGGAGGGTATACAAACGACCAACTGCCAGGAGTATTTACTAAGATCATCAAGGCTATGGTTAAACCTCTTAAGACATCTAAAGCTATTAACCGGGTAGTTGGGTTCATTATTTCTGTATTATTATATTATATTTTTTCCTTTTGATCAATGTTCGCTTATTTTTAAAGCGAAGGCAATGGTACCCAAAATATTGTTAACCATAAAAAATGAGCTTCTATTAAGATAAGCTCTCTTTGTCTATTTTTGATTGTACTCATCAAATATTTTTCTAACACTTTTATGTTTTAATAATAATTTACGGGCTAGTTCTTCGTCAACTTCAAGTTCATCCATAACCATTTTAATACCTCTCTTGGTCAATTTTTTATTAGATAATTGCATGTCTACCATTTTATTGCCTAATACTCTGCCCAATTTGGTCATTACGGCGGTAGAAATCATATTTAAAGCTAATTTTTGAGCGGTTCCTGCTTTCATTCGTGTACTACCGGTTACAAATTCAGGCCCAACAATTAATTCAATAGAATAGTCTGCTTCTAATGATAATGGTGAGTTTTTATTACAGGTAATACATCCGGTAACTATATTATGTTGTTTGGCTTTTTGAATACCACCAATCACATAAGGGGTTGTACCTGAAGCGGCAATCCCTATAAGTACATCTTTTTCATTTATTGCATATTCTTGAAGATCGATCCAGGCGAGGTTGGTATCATCTTCGGCATTTTCAACAGCTTTTCGCAGTGCGCCATCACCACCTGCAATAAGACCAATAACCCAATCGTCAGAAACACCAAAAGTTGGTGGGCATTCAGAAGCATCAAGAACACCTAATCTACCACTAGTGCCGGCACCAATATAAAACAACCTTCCTCCGTTTTTCATTTTCGGAACGATTATATCAACAAGTTTATGAATGACAGGAATCGCTTTTTCAACTGTAATAGGTACCAATTTGTCTTCCCTATTAATATTTTTCAGCAACTTTAGCGTATCCATTTTTTCTAAATCATTGTATTTAGAAGACTGTTCTGTAGTTAGCTTATTTTTCATTTTTTTATTTAATTTTTATAAATTGGGAAGTATTTCTACAATACACAATTCTTTGGGCAGTAAGGTAAAATTAACCTTGATTTTACCGTCAGAATAGGTAGTTATAAACCTTTTCCCTTCAGCATCAATAATATTTATGGTACCTGATAAAGGAAGTTCATAATCAATAGAATTGATACTAAAATTAACAGGATAGGGGTGATCACTAATACTTGCCAACGCTATGCCTACCTGATTGTCATCAGATTTCCAGGTCCCGGAATATATTAAAGGATATTTTTTTTGAAAAGTTGTAATTGATTCTCCCGTTTTGCCAGCATAGATGGATAGCCTGGACATCTCTAATTCTTCTTCAGGAAATTCCATATCTGGAGATCGTAAGAATTTACCGTGTAATAAATATTTTAATCCACGATATCTTACCCTTGCTAGATTTAATAAATAATCGATCTCTTCTTTTCTCTCTGAAGACAAAAAACCTTGATAATTTGAAATTGTTGGCTGAAAACCCCATACGAATGACCTGGCTTGCTCCATCAAAAATTGCTTATTATAACTTTTGTCTAAAAGCTTCATTTGATCTTCTGGTGCAAATTCTTTTGGCCAAAGTTCATCATAGGGAGGAACAATTAGAGAAGAGTAATTCCCATAAGTAATGGCATATTGATGATAGACAGCTTGAAAGAAAGGGATAGGTTCCCATCCATTATCTCCGGCATACCTTTCCATACTTACTTGCAAAGTGAGAAAAGCGTCTAGATATGGAAGCCAGGCTTCACTTACACCTTCCCCTGCCAGAAATGTATCATTATTCTGAGGGAACTTTGAACGAATCTTGTGGGTAAGTTTAGCGAAATTTTTAAGCCAGTAATTACCTCCTCCAATACTATGCCCATGAGTCTCGTCATAACACAAAATGCTAAAACACGCCTGATCCATATAGACCCCACTAGTTTGATAGGTATTTATGGCACTATCACATAAAGAAGAATATTTATCTTTCCAAAATTGTGTACCCATACACATAGTTGTCAATGATTTATTAGTAAACACATTGTATACATGGGTTCTGGTATTTCCATTTATATCTTTAACCGCATATGACAAGGCGTTTTCTTTTTCCCAACTTTCAGTATTGGTTCCCCATTGCATTTGATTCATATAAACGATAGGATTTATGCCTTCATTTTTTGCAGATTTAACAGCCGTTATAAAAGATTCTTTCCCTTCTCTAGGTGGAAAATATTCTGGAAACCCGTCATCATAGGAGCATCCATGCCACCAGTGCCAAAAAACATTTACCGGTAAATTCAGTTTTTGCATTAAGTCTTTTGCCGGCACAAGCACATTAGAAGATTTTCCTCTATTCCATTCCCAAAGGGCAGTTTTTTCTAAACTCTGTGGAGTTAATCCTTTATTAAACCTACTCTCTGAAGACCATTTCTGTTTTGAACCCCATGCCCGGTATTGCTCAGCAGCGGTTATCCAATCTCCTTCTAACGACCCGATTATCGCCTCGTAGGAAGGAGAATAAACGTTGGCCGAAGAATCTATTGAAGGGTAGTTGGTCATTTTATAAGTCAGACTATTCAGGCTGTCTAGTTTGTATGAAAAGTTTTTTCTATAAGCTAAAGAGTCATTACAGGAAACATACAATCCGAATTTCTTAGCATCATTATATAATGCAATACACTGTAATGACATTCTTCCCGGATAATCCCATTCGTATTTTTTTTCTTTGCCTTGAATTTTTAAAAGATGATCTCTGGGGTTTTTCATTTTCTCACCCATCCATTTAGGGGCAGCCAAATTTTCATTACCCATATCTTTTATACCACTAATTATTGGGAATACAACCCTACTTACTTTTTCTCCTTCGCAGCCTTCAACAGCTATTTTCCATGATGATAAAGGTTCGTTTTTTTCAAGCTTAATGGTTGCAGTGATCTTAATATCATTATTTTCAATTCCAATAAAATTATCCCAAGTTAAAACGAGGTTATAAGGATCTTGTTTTGAGAAATGAAACTCTGATGGAGTCGTCATATTTATTGTTTCTTTTCCTGAAGGGCGAAGTAAATCAATCTCCCAAAGTGACTTGGCGATAATCCTTGGATCAAGAAATTCATATGAATTATCAGACTTCAGAAAACTAGTAAACTCTCCGGTGTTCTTATCAAAACTCAACGTTATCTGGTCATTTTGTAAAGAGATCTGTTGTCCTGTATTGTTATGATTACACCCTAACAAACAAAAGAAGGTACAACCACAAAACAGTAATAAGAGAATTATGTTTGTTTTGTTTTTCATGTTTATGATGTTTAAATAATTGTTATAGTGTTAGTTTTGTTGTATCCATTTATTTTTTTTGATTAATATTAACCCGATTACTGTCAACGTAGCATTTACGGCAATACTTATAAATCCAAAATTGAAATTATACTCATTTTTTAAATATATGCTTAACAAATAAGTAACTATAGGAGCCATGACACAAATTATTGGTACCCATTTATCTTTTATGTGAAGTTTGGTAAACATTCCAAATAAATAAAGTCCTAATAGAGGGCCATAGGTATACCCCGCTACGTTGAATATTAAGGAAATTACATCGCCTCTAGTATTTGAAAACAGCATTATAATAATAAAAATAACAACTGAAAATCCGAATAATACCCGGTTTTTTAATTTTTTCTTTTCTTCACTCGATTTATGAGATATATCTAAAAAGTCATAGGTAAAAGAAGTAGTTAGTGCCGTTAAAGCGGAATCTACACTTGAAAATGAAGCCGCAATTATTCCCAATAAAAAGCTAACCCCAGCCAGCAAACCCAGATAATTCAATGTCAAATTAGGAAATAGAGTATCAGTATCTATAAATTTTCCATCATCACCAATTGGCAATGTAATATTGTTGTTTTCGGCATATATATATAGTAATACCCCCAGGCCTAAGAACAAAAATTGGGTTACTGCCAGAATTAAACTAAATGATAAGGTATTTTTTTGTGCGTCCCATTGGTTTTTACAAGTTAAAGTTTTTTGCATCATATTCTGATCTAAACCCATCATGGCTATCGCAATTAGAATTCCGGCAATGAATTGTTTATAGAAATTATTGCCTGATTTGTTATCCCAATTAAAAATCTTAAAGTATTTATGGTTTGTAACTTCAGTAATAGAATCTGCCAATGATAAGTTTAATGAAGTGGTAATGACATAAATAGTAACAACAGCTCCAAGTATCAAGAAAAATGTTTGCATCGTATCGGTCCAAACAATTGTCTTAATTCCTGATTTGTTAGTATATAACCATACCAATAATAAAATAATGATAACAGTAACGAAAAAGGGAACATTAAATTTATCAAAAATTGCAAATTGTAAAATTTTCACAGCAAGCAATAAGCGTAATGCTGCTCCAAAAGACTGTGAAATTAGAAAAAATAGCGATCCTGTTTTATATGTTTTCACTCCGAACCTTTCGTTTAAGTATCCATAGATTGAGACCAATTTTAGTTTGTAATACAACGGAATCAAAACGAACGTAATGAATAAATAACCTATGACATTACCTAGGATAAACTGAAAGAAATAAAAATTATTATTACCGACCATTCCTGGTACTGAAACAAAGGTAACACCAGAGAGTACTGCGCCTACCATACCAAAGGCAACTAAAAACCAAGGTGATTTTCTATCTCCGGTAAAGAAAGATTCGTCACTTCTGTTTTTAGAAGTGAAATGGGAGATTATCATTAGCAAAGCAAAATAAATGACAATTATTAATAAAACTAAAATTGGGCTCAAAGTAATATTGTTTTAATTCTAATATATTTTTATTTCATTCAATTGATGTCTATAGCCTTCTAAATTTTCAAAAGCGGTAAGTTTTTCTATCGGGTCGTTATTTTCTACCCAATGCCTTAGTTTGTCAGTACCATTAATAATATCAATTGGTTTTTGAGTATAATTATATTCATAAGGAGGCTTTTTCCACTCAAAATTATTTTCTAAATGGTGATATAATTCACGTAATAGAAGCTGGCCTACTCTCCAAGGTTTAAAAGTTTTTTTGTCCGTAACGTGTATTTGAAATCCACCACATACATTATCCGCCTGTTTATGAAAAGTGGGGAGGAAGTTAATTGGCCTAAGAACAAAACCATCTAAGTTGGAATTTTGAATCACTTTTGATAAATGATTTTTATAGAACGAATAGGGTTCAATTTTAGGATGTCCAACAATTTCCAGCGGTTGTGATGTTCCGCGCCCTTCACTCAAATAAGTACCTTCAATTATAACCGTTGCCGGAAAAGTACAAGTGCTTTCTGGTCGGGCAATGTTAGGGGAAGGTAAGGCCCAAGGTAATGCTGTGTCTTCAAAATACATAGATCGTTGCCACCCCTGCATTTTTATAACTTTAAGGTTAATTTTTTCAGGAGCCCAAAAACGTTGGTGCATTAATGCTACTTCACCAATTGTCATACCGTGCCGTACAGGAATAGGATGTAGTCCGATAAAGGATTTAAATTCTGACTCTAATATATTTCCTTCAATATCATTACCATTAATTGGATTTGGACGATCGAGTACAATAACCTGAATATTTTTATTTATACATTTTTCTAGTAAAAGTGTTAAGGTATAAATATAGGTGTACATACGACATCCAATATCTTGTAGATCAACAAAAAAATGATCAATCCCTTCCAACATTTCATCAGTAGGGATTCTTGTTTCAGAATACAACGAGTATACGGGAATCTTAAGGAAAGGGTGAATAAAATGATCTGTCTCGATCATGTTATCTTGAGAATCTGTTGAAAAACCATGTTGTGGTCCAAAAATTTTAACAAACCTAGATCCAAATATTTTCTTAAAATTTAATATGGCATGAGTACAATTAGAATCTATTGAAGCATTATGAGTTAATAAAGCCACATTACCTTTGAATTTATTCTGAGTGTTGCTGTCTCTTGTTAATATATCAAGACCTGTTTTAACTTTCATTTTTTTAAAGGAGATATTTATTGATAGACACTTTGAATTGTATTTAGAGCAACAAATTTGTTGCTCTAAATACACATTACACTAACTCAAATATTACTGGTAATGAAATTATCCTATACAATAGATTTTCAGGAATTATAATATTATCATCTCTTTTTAATTTTGATAAGATAACAACGGTTTACATATGACCTTATAAGGTTTTAATTCTTGGGTTTAATTTACATCCCACCACATTCTGGTAGTTAAAAGATCTCCACCTTGTTGCTCTATTCCTGCAGCAACATTGTCAGGGTTATTTAATTTTTCAGAAGCCGGATATGGCAATCTTCTTGGCAATTCACCTCCTGTAAGATCAGCCGCAACATCTGCCGCAACTAAAACAGGATACCCAGACCTTTTCCAGTTTGAAAATGTTTCTGCACCATTTCCAAAAGTAGCTACCCAATATTGCTCGTTAATCATTTTTAAAGCATCATTAGCAACAAAAGGGTTTGCAGTTAAATAATCGTTAATCTGAGTTGGCGTAATGTTTACACCATGACCATACATAGCCAAATATTCCATTGCAGCAGTTACACCAGCATTATAATGACCTTCGACATCACCACCTGCTAGCCCCCAACGTTCGGCGGCTTCAGCCAACATAAACTCTACTTCTGCATAGGTTTGGAAGAAAAACGGTGCATCATAAATAACAATTCTAGATCCATCGTTTAAGGCTCCTCCGAAAATATTGACATTTGGTTTTGAATTTGCAGGGCCCCTGGTAGGATCATTAATATCTTGACCAAATTGTAATGCCGGATCAGTATCACCATCTGTAGTTGAAGCTAATACAGAAACACGTGGGTCGTTTCTATCTTTTAAGAAATCCATAAAAGTTTTCGAAAGTTTCACCTGAGCTGATGATCTTGAAGTAAAACATTTAGTAAGTGGATTTACGTTCGGTCCTCCATCATTTGCAGAGTTTTCATATTGTGTATAAGCAATATCATCATTACTGCTCATTACTCCGCCAGTAATTGCTTTTGTTGCCCAAGCTTGAGCACCAGCTGGATCAACATTTACCATGCGCATAGCCAAACGGAGCATTAACGAATTAGCAAACTTTCTCCATTTCTCACTATCGCCACTATACAATAAATCTGCCGAACCATAAGAACTAGTACTACCTGAACTTAACGTTGCAGCAGCACTTTCTAACGTTGCTAACATATCAGCATAAATATCACTTTGCTTATCGTATTTTGGAAAACGAATACCTTCTAAGGATCCTTTGCCCGCTTCACTATAAGGTATATCTCCATAAACATCCGTAATTCTACTAAAAATCAAAACCCTTTGTATTTTTGCTATTGCTAAATCAGCGGCAGCAGTAGGCTCTACACTAACTTCCAGTTGAGCTTCTAAGTCGGCAATGTTTTTTACTGAAGTTCTAAATTGCTCTTCAAAGAGCCAATGTGTGTTTCCGGCTTTATATAAAAAAGAGACATAAGAGGTGTTATTAAGATGTTGAATATTTTGCATTAAATGAATGACATCCCAAAACAAATATGCAACATAATTACTGCCTCCAGTATGTAACTGAATATAGGTCAATTTTGTTGATGGATCAAGTTGAGTTGGTTTTGTAGGATTAACATTCAATTCATCAAAACCCTCATCACAAGACCCGAATGCTAATAGTATTGCTAGTATTATAACTAATTTTTTCATGTTTATTATTTTTAAAATTTAACATTTACTGAAAAACCAATGCTCCTGGTTGATGGTATTCCAAATCTTTCAATACCTTGAGAATTAAGGTTATTTAAAGCTGCCTCAGGATCAACATTATCTATATCTTTTGAGAGATAGAACAAGTTTCTGCCTATTAATGAAAATCTTGCATTACTCACAAAAATATTTTCTAAAGCACTTGCGGGTACATCATACGATAAACTTAATTCTCTAAATTTAATAAAATCAGTACTATAAACAAATTCTTCAGAAATACCTGAACTTTGTTCTCCAATAAAACCATAATACGTTCTTAAGTCTTCTGGTGCTACTGTCATAGTAAATGGCTGACCTGAAGCATCATCAATTCCAGATACTACTAAACCAGTTTCACGACCTTCAAGAGTCTTTTTGTGCAACCCTCTCAACATTAACTCTCTGTTAGTACCCGAATGTACACTTCCTCCAAATTTAGCATCAATTAAAAACCCTAATGACACATTTTTGTATTTAAATGAGTTAGAGAATCCCATGGTAAGTGGAGCAACACCTTGACCTAATATCTTGTTTTCTCCTTGTATAGGTTTTGGAATATCACCCGTAATATTATACATAATATTGCCATTGTTATCTCTTTTATAAGATGAGCCCCAAATTACACCATAGTGTTCACCGGTAATATGAGAAATAATTGCAGTTCTAGAGCGAGTTTCACTACCATCAACATTGATAGGAGTATTTTCATCATCAGTATGAATAATTTCACTATCATTATAACCTAAATTAAATGACGTATTCCATGAGAAATTTTCGTTTTCAATTGGTGTACCACCAATCAAAAATTCAATTCCTTTGTTTTCTAATTCACCAATATTAAGTATTGATGATGTAAACCCTGATGATTGAGAAGCGGCCGCTCTTACGATATCATTAGTTGTCTGATTTGAGTAATACGCAATATCGAGATTCAAACGACCCTTATAAAATCTACCTTCAAAGCCAATTTCAAATTCATTTTTTTGAAACGGGATTAAATTAGGATTAGGGATAGAATTACCATTTAATTGTCCAAAAGATTGTCCTTGAAACGACCCAGTAACAGCATAGTCTAAATTTAATGCATAAGCATCTCTGGCGCCTCCAGCAACCTGTGCGTAACTAGTTCTTAATTTAGCATAGCTGACCACTTCTGGTAATTCAAATGCCTCATTTAATAATAAGCTACCACTTAAGGACCAATAAAAATCATTGTTTGGGGTTGTTTTACCTGGAAAAGATAGTGTTGAAAACCAATCATTTCTACCCGTAAATGTTAAATAAAAGAAATTATCATATGCGACTTCAAATGATCCATATACAGAATTAGTTTTAGTTTGAAAATAATTATTTGTAGGTTCTGGCAAAGTTGTATTATTTATATCTTCTAAACCTATAACTATAAAACCTCTACCAAGCGCACTTAAGGATTCAAAAGTAGTTGTTCTGGTATTTGCACCAATAATTGAATTTGTTGAAATTTTATCTGTTATCTCTTTATCAACACCTAACATAAAATCAGCATCAAATGATGTGAAGGTAGTTTTACTTTGAGATAATTCACCTGTAGGGCGATAAGCTGTTCCATAAGGCGTTACTTTCTTTCTAGTTAAATCATAGGTGTCTATACCTGCTCTACCTGTTGCAAACAACCAATCTGTAATATCATATCTTATGGTTGTTGACCCGGTGAATCTATTCTTCCTATCATTATTATTAAAATCATTGACTACCCAGTAAGGGTTTGAAATAAATTGACTTGGTTGAAATAAAAGTTCAGTTCCTTCTTCATTGGAACCAGGCTTTAAATCGTAAATATCCAAACTACTTGGTAATGCATATGCCACAGTATTTGCATTCCCAGGAGTATCTCCAATATTAATACGGTTTTTTGCTTTTTCAATAACGTATTTTGCATTAACTGTTGAGGTTAATTTTGGATTAATCTTTGCTGATGCATTTAATGATAATGACTTTCTGTTTAAATCAGAATTTGGAAAAATATCTTTACTCTCTAAATCTGAAAAAGAAAAACGATAATTATAATCTTCAGCCCCGTTAGATAAAGCAACTGTATTAACGAAAGTTGTACCAGTATCATAAAATTTATCTAGATTATTACCTGTGTTGGAATAAGGTCTTTTTTCACCATCCCAATTATAGACTGACGACCCGTCTAATGGAGCCCCCCAAGACAGTAGTGAATTAACAAAAGAATTATCAATAGCATTTGCCTGATCAGCAATCTCTACAGGATTACCACTAATATCGTATTCAAAACCGGGCTTTAGCCCATTAGTTCCTTGTCCATATGTAGTTTGTACATCTTGAAGGCTAGTGTTTACTTTATCAAAAGTATAAGAACTAGAATATTCAATATTAAAGCCTTTTTGGCCTTTACCAGATTTTGTAGTGATCATAACAACACCATTAGAGGCTAATGAGCCATAAAGTGCGGCTGCCGAACTACCTTTTAATATAGATACAGATTCTATATCATCTGGGTTAATTGAGGATATATCATCTCCACCATCTCCAGTTCCATCATTAGTGGGCCCTACTACAGAGCCATTGGTATTGTTAATTACCGGAATGCCATCAACTACATAGAGTGGTTGATTGTTTCCTGTTAATGAACTTGCACCCCGAATAATAACTCTACTAGAACCAGCAGTACCTGTACTACTGGTAGATATGTTAACTCCAGCTACTCTACCCTGTAAAGAATTAACTGCGCTTGCAACTTTCACTTGGGCTAATTCGTCACCTCCTACTTCGGTTAATGAATACCCTAAAGCTTTCGCCTCTCTTTTAATCCCGAGTGCTGTAATAACTACTTCATCAAGACCCAATGCATCTTCTTCTAACACGACATCAATAATTTGATTTTCGCCGGTTAACTTTACAGTAAATGTTTTAAATCCTATGTAACTAAAAACAAGAGATTTGTCATTAAAATTTTCTGAATTAATAGAATATTTTCCATCAAAATCAGTAATACCACCATTAGCAGTCCCTTCGATAATTACACTAACACCTGGTAATGGATCTCCGCTTCCTTTTTCAGTAACTGTACCTGAAACAGTTTTTAATTGCGCAAATAAACTTTGAACAAAAAACACCATCAAGAGAGTTGAAATTAGATAATAATTTTTTTTCATTTGAGTTAGAATTTATTATTAGTATGTATCAAATATATAAAACTTATTTTACAAAATGCAATAAAAAGCTGCAAATAATACAGCAAACATGATATTATTTTAGAAATATATGCATATATTAATTATATTTGCGTTATTATATTGCAAATAATTAAAATTTTCTTTTTTTGAAAAAAACGCAACGTCATCAAATTATTCTTAACGAGGTACATATTCATAACAGAGTTTTATTAACTGATTTGTCTGAGATAATAAATGTTTCTATAGACACTGTTCGAAGAGATGTCAAAGAGTTGGATGGCTTAAAAAAATTAAAAAAGGTACATGGCGGTGCTGTTTCGAATGGATTTAACATTTATACCGACCGTGAAAGAGAAATTTATGAATACTCTAGTAAAACTATGATTGCGCAAAAAGGAATTTCTCTATTAAACAAAGGAGATGTTGTATTAATTAGTGGAGGTTCTACCAATTTAGAGTTTGTCAAGTTGCTTCCTCAAAAATTGAACCTGACGATTTTTACCCCCAGCTTGCCGATGGCAATAGAATTACTAAATAATAGATCGAGTGACGATGATGTAATCTTTGTTGGAGGAAAATTATCTAAAGATTCTCAATTGGCAACAGGGGGAAGCGCTATTCATTTTTTATCCGAAATTAAAGCAGATATTTGTTTTTTAGGTACTGGTTATCTAGATATAAATGAAGGAATAACGGCTAATCATTGGGAAATTGCACAAATTAAAAAAGCTATGATCAGAGCTTCTAATCGGCTCGTTTCACTTACTATTTCTGAAAAATTAAATACATCTAATAGGTATAAAATTTGTGATTTAGATACCCTGGATATTCTAGTAACTGAACTTGATCCAACTTCGAAGACTCTTGAGGAATATCGTAAAAAGAATATAAAATTGCTTTGAAATTTAAGAAAAAATGACTTCCCTGCATTCAATTCTGTGGTTATCGACGCATGTTATTGACAAGGTTGATTTAAAATATTTACTATAAATCAGACATTAACTTATCTGTATTTAATAGCGTATTTTTATTTTATTAAATTGAAGTTTATAAGTTTCAATACTATCATTAATTATGATCTCAACTTTTTTGGAGCCTTGTAAAATACCTATTGGTAGTTGGGTATGTTTAAGCCTAAAATAATATCTCTGTTGCCTGTTAAAATACCGTCTTTTAACGTTGGCATGATGATACCAGAACCACAGCGTTTTTTTAATTCTCCTCTTTCTTCTTGTGTTAACAGCGGGTCATCGTCAAATACAAACTCATCAATGTAGTATTCATTTATTGAAGGTTCTTTAACAGTGATATGTATGTGTTCAGATTCTACTCCGTTTGGGTAAGCAGCGGGTCTAAAAGTGTAAAATGTGTATTTTCCTGTGTCGTCTGTTTTGACCCAACCACGAATATAGCCATGTCTTTTTGCCCAACTTTTCTCG
>Ga0265303_10001893_pt1 | contig 12985 bp, 15 predicted proteins | sample Helome_2_FD_192494 | JGI IMG/M metagenome (GOLD analysis project Ga0265303, IMG submission 192494) | Marine sediment microbial communities from subtidal zone of North Sea - Hel_20160317 (Illumina Assembly) | ecosystem: Environmental > Aquatic > Marine > Subtidal zone > Sediment ...
TTACAAATTATGAAATTAGAAGAACTAGATAATTTCAAAGAGTATGAAGAGATTGCCAAAAAACTAGACGGACATACTTAGCTTCATAAGTTCGAAATAATGGAATAATTCTATATGGATAAACGTGATGCAATGGTTTTGATAGGAATTATTGCCGGTACAGGGACCGCTGTGAGTATGGTTGTTCTTCTAGCAAATGGTATAATCAAAAACCCATTCATATGAAAATATTCTATGTTTTTATTTTCTGAACATAATCCAAATTCTAGTTCCTACAAAAATTCCTACAGCAAGAACTATCAATAATGGAACGATTATTTCTCCTTGCTCCATAATGAATCTAGACAAACTTTTCGTATAATTGATTAATCATTGAATTAATTTTCTCATTTTCATGGTCCCCCCAGGAATCAGACTTTATTCTGATGTGGATGTTATTCTCTTCTAGATTTTTTGTGATTTTCGGATACATCATGCCTATGAAGAATGATTTCTTGTCCAGATGTAATTGATCTGCTTTGTGTTGGAAATAGCTAACCCATTCAGATTCTACATCTTGGAAAGTTTCTAAAATTATTGATTGAATTTTTTGTTCTATCTCTGAATTCATTGAATTGTATCGGTATAGAAATGATTTAGATCTTTCTGTGATTATCTAGAACTATGTTATTATGATTAATCGAGGTCACTCAGGCACAATAATTTTTGAGTTAATGCGATGACATCATTTTATTGTTCAATTATTTTTCTTACTAAATTGTTTTTTTGTGTTTATACAATGCATAAACCATGAAAATGTTTGACAATAACCACATTGTGTTAACTGGATGGGTTATTGAAAATACTTCAAGTTCTTCAAGATAATAATACCATGCATCTGCAAAAGAATACAATAAAAGTCCAATTACCAACATTACCCATGCTACTCCAAGTACACTATGACGAAAAACTGTGAGACCTAAAATTGCAAGAGATAGCATGATAGCTGATGCTACCACATAAAGTAATCCCATAAAGAAGACCACCGGATCATCTTCTAATGTTTCAATTGTAAACATGGCAAATACTAAAACCATTATTCCTGCCAATATCGGAACTCCGAGTTTAGAGATTGCCCCAAGATCTTTTTTAAAGTATTTGATATTTTTTATAAGATGATATCCTGTGAAAAAATAAAATCCAATGAAAAACACATCTGCAATTGATGGGTATGGGTCTTCATCTAATACGTACAAATAGTAATTGTACACAGAATCACCTACAAATAATATGATAAATCCAATTGCCAAAGCAAGGTATGTTTTCCCAAAAACAGGAGAGCCTTTGTACCGTTTTGCTACAAATAACCCTGTAATTCCTACTGCTAGAGAACTAATACCATATGAAAAATCTGCAAAAGAAGTTTCCTCCTCATTTACAAATTCAGAGATGTAAATTTGATAACCAATTCCTATAACTGCAATAATTATCAAGGATTTGATGCTGATCCCTGTTGCTGAAAATGTTTTTACTGTTTTACTCATTCAAAAACATTACAAACGTCTATCAGAAAAGCATTTACTCAGTTAGGCTTTTAAGAAATTAAGTTAGTCACAACTTACAATGAATCCAAAGGAACATTGGGAATCAAAAGCTGCAGAACTAAAAAAAGAAGGTAAATTTGAAGAATCTGTTGGGTTTTTAGACAAAGTTAGAGGGGTTCAAAATTCTAAAAATGCTAGAGATTATTGGTACAAAAAAGCATGTGATCTTTATGAAATTGGAGAATATGAAAAAGCCAAAGATGCACTGCTAAAAGATTTAGAAGTTAATAAAAAAAATTATGAAACATTTTTTCTTTTAGCGAAAATTCTCTTTGAATTAAAATCATATGAAGAATCTTTAGAGTATCTGAATAAAGCATCAGAAGACCATGACAGTAAACTTTTGAAAAATTTTCAGAAAATTGACCAGATGAAAAATCTTCGTAAATTTGAAGATGCAGTCATTTATTCAGATAAAGTAAAACAAGATCATCCTTTAGACCATTCATATTGGTATCAGCGAGGCATGGTATTTTTTAAATTAAAAAAATTTACAGATGCACTGTTTTGTTTTAATTCTGCATTAGAACTACATCAAGAGCATCAAAATACTTTGTATCAATTAGCAAAAACAGAACTATATGCAGGAAACAAAGAAAAATCTTTTGAAATTTTGGAAAGGATTTGCACTATAGAACCAAACAATAAAGAAAAATTAAAGATGGATAAGGATTTCGAACATGTGTTAGATGATAAATCTTTTAGAATGATTATTAGTTCATTGAATTCTGAATAAATGAATTACCACATTAAACGAATTCCGTCTTTAGTTTTAATCCCCTGAGATTTAGTCCACATTGTTTCACTAAACATTCCTTTGGTTCTTACTGAATCAATTTCTACGTCTTCCCGACTTCCCTGCTCAGAGTCGATATAGTATAATTTTGGAGTGAATTTGAGATTTGCGTAATGTTTGAAATTTAATTCAAAAACTTCTGTGTCAGTTGTAAAGATATTTTCAAAGTAATTTTTTGCTAATTTTGCATCATAAACTATTTTGAGTGTTCTTTCAGAATCTCCAGTAAAAACAGGTCTAGATAATTTAATTACAATTTTTTTAGAATATGGAGTGGAAGCTAGAATTTTAGAAATTTCCAACTCTTTGTTATTTTCATCATGTATTTTGAGATTCATTTCGTTTAATTCCTCTTTAGAAGTTGTAGTCACGTTTGCAACAATTTCATAAATTGGGTCGAGAGTTTTGTTTGAAAAATAATATGTTCTTTCAAATCTTGCCATTCCTGGAGAGTCCTTGAGAATTATATCAAATGCCATTTTTTCACACGTAAATTTTTTTTCATCATCTAAAACTTGAGTTTTAATTTTGATTTTTTCATTTGGAATTGATGAATTTCCAAAATTTTCACCATAAGCTGAATAGATTAACAAGTTATCTCCGTGTTTTATTCCAAAATTATGGAGGAGGTGAACTATTTTTTTATAGTCTTGAGAAATTTCTAACAAATCCTCAACAAGTTCATTACTTACTAAAATATGATTGGCATCCCCCATATCCATTATTCTTCTTGCAAAAATTGCTCCTGGACCCCACAAGTTTACATTTCCAAGAATATCATTTACGATAAACACATGTCCGACATGACAGCCAATTCTTGTTTCAATTTTTTCAAGACTTGTCGCATCTTTGTTATAATCTGCTAATTTTTTATGAAATTCAATTGATAGTTTGAGTGGTTGCTCTACTCCGTTTTTGAATCCTATCAACATACCATCACCTGTTGGCAAAACTAACAGATCATCTTTGGAGCTTTTTACAAGAGTTTCACAATTTCCAATTAATTCATTTAATACTTTGATTTTTGTTCTCTGTGTTTCAGTGGATAGTACTGGATTTGACAATCCTACAATATCTATAAAGAAAAATGACGCATAAATTAAATCTCTAGGAATATCTGAAGACAAGCATATTTTTTAGAAAAAATTCATTATTAACTAATACGCTAATCTTTCAAATTGTGAAATTATACTAGAATGTTATTTCCAAAAGTGTACTTCTTTGACATGTTGTTCTAGGTTTTGTACAGGTATATGTTCTCCACACCCATGACATTCAAAAAAATTACTCATACTTTCTATATGCTTTTTTTAACTAATAAGGGATGTTCAAAATTCCCAAATCAGGTAAATTAGAATTAGAAAACATGCCTAATTCTAATCAATTTTTTTATGATAGATCGTATTATGAATAACATCAAATATGAACAATGGTTCAAATTCAAAGACTGTTGAAAAAATTTCCAGTAAAATCAACTATAAAGTAATTCTCTTAATTGTCGGATTAACTGTAATTGATCTAGTTTACGGTTTATTCTATTTTGATGAGCATCATTTTTGGTGATGATTTATGCTTTATACAAACACATGAAAGTATTGTGAAGGTATAATCATATTCTCATAGTCATCTGATTTTAGTAAATTTTGAAAAAAATTATCGTTTATTTCATATTGAGAGATATATGAATTTATGAACATTCCTAAAAAATTCCAATTACCAAGTAAATAAAAATAAAAAAAGAATTAGATTGCAGGAACTACAATTCCTCTATCTATCATCTTTAGTGCTGAATCTGCCTTGAGACACATTGCTACACCGTTTGATGCTTTCATTACTAGGCTGAATCCTTCACGACATTCTACTTCTGCAGAATCAATTCCTGCAGTCATTTGTGTACGTGGGGAAATCCATGCTAGTTGCATGTCTTTTGCCTTTTCAATGAATTCTTCTCTAAGTTGTTGTTTTTCCTCGTCAGATAATTCAGATGAATTTTCGCGGAGTTCTGCCTTGTAGGCTTTCATCTCTGCTAGTCTATCATGAACATCAGATTTGCGTTCATCAGACATTTTGAATTTCATCTTTAACATGTGATCTTTGTATTTCATCTTGATTTCAGAACGTTTCTTATCAGAATCTTCTCCGAATTTTGATTCGAATTTCATCTTGATTTCATCTGCTCTTTCATCAGAGATATCACGCTTATCCATGATCATTGCTTTTAGACGGTCAGATTTCTCAGAGAACTTTACCATTTTGTCATGGTGTTTCTCTTTTTTGTCATCCATCTCATCATGATGTTCTTTCTTGTAGTCTTCTCGCTCTTCAGTGCTCATATCACACCAATCGGAAATTCTATCAAGTTTAGCAACATCAGTGATTTCTAATGCACGCTCAGAATCGTCCATTGCACATAGTCTATCATAGTCCATGTGGTCAGATTTTTTATCATGCATTTTGGCTTTCATGTGTTTCATGTATTCGTCTTTATGTTCTTCAATGAAGTTTATTCTGTCAGTTTCATCTAGTGTACAGTATCTGTTCATTTTCTCGACGTGGTCTTCTGCTTTGTCATTTTCTGCGACAAATGCTCGTTTATCCTCGTCAGACATTTCACAGTATCTATCTAGATGTTTTCTCATGTCTTTTTTATAATCCATGTGATCTGACATTTTATCATGCATGTCGTCTTTGTATTCTCTGAGCTGCATTCTGATAGTGTCTCCATGCTCTTCGATTAATTCATCTATAACATCTTGCTCATCTTCTGACATTTCACAATAGTTTGCTAATCTGTCATTAAATGGTGCAAGTCTTGGATGGTCTGCTAATAATTGACGTTTATCTTCGTCATTTAGTTTACAGTATCTATCAAGCAAGTCATCAAGATCAAAATCATGATCATAATCTACTCTTGTATCACCATCACAATGACCTTCATAATCACCATGTCCTAGATGTGCACGTAATGCATGTTCATCTATTGATAGTGTCTTGCCATTTTTATGACATACAAGAACTTTATCATGATCATCGTCATCGTCATCTTCGTCATTTACAAAGACTGTATTATCATCAGTCATGCATTGTTCAGGATATGATTCCATAATTGGATATCCAGCTTCAACACAGTCTTCATAACTGTCAATGATGTCATCAGAGTTGTCATCTGTTTCATCGTAAACATCTGTTTCTAGATATATTGCATCAATCACTGATTCAAGAGCATCATCACGAACATCATCATCCATATCACAGACGGTTGCAAGTTTTTCTGCATACTCATCTAGTTCATATTTTGATAAAATGTCGCTACGTTCATCGATAGTCATTTCACAAAAGTCTTCTAGAATATCATCAATGTCATCTGATTCAGCAAATGCTGTGTTTCCAGCAGTAACGCCAGTAAACATAATCAGTGAAAAAACAACGCTTAGAAGTTGTGTACTTTTCATTGAGATTTTTCTGAATTTTTGAATATAAAGCGTATCGTAGGATAGTAGAGGATCCCTTATTACAAATGAGACATTTTTTAGGGCTTTTTCACGCCTGACAGGCACAAAATATTACATGAACAAAAGATAAGTGATTAGTAATTTCTTTTATTAAAAAATCCCTAGTTGTAACATGATAACACAAGAAGACAATGATTTTGTTGAGAAACTATGTGGCTGGGCATCACTAGTCGGGATTAATCTCGACAGATATGATTTGGAAGATTAGGGAAAAAACCAAGATTAGTTCAGAGTTCAAAATCAGAACAAGAACTACACAACAAGCTAAGATCATTATTAACTGAAAATCACAACTAGAATTTTTTTAAATCTAGATTTTTTATTTTAAATAATGTTAGTGTATTTTTTGAACACACATTTTGTTAAGTAGAAAAATTGTAAGAGACATCATGAAATATATCGGAACAACTAAACTTGAGCACGGAATAGTAATGCACTATTCAAACAGTACAGGAAATATAGAATCTCACTTTATTGAAAATGATTCATAAAAAAAATCAAAGCATACAAAAAGTACTTACATAGAATGAATCAGTTAACGGTATGGATACATTTGATGCAATCAAGGAGCGTCGCTCTGTAAAGCACTATGATACTAATCACGAACTAACAGATAATGAAATTAATGAGATAATGTCATTAGCTGTACTATCTCCAACTTCATTTAACATGCAAAATTGGCGATTTGTCATAGTAAAAAATACTGATACTAGAAAACAAATTCGTGCAGCAGCATGGGACCAAGCTCAAGTAACTGATGCATCATTGCTCATAGTAGTTTGTGCTGATTTGAAAGCATGGAAAGATAATCCTGGCCAATACTGGAAAGATGCTCCAAAAGAAGCTCAAGATTTTCTAGTATCTGCAATGGGGCCATTTTACGAAGGTAAAGATCAATTACAAAGAGATGAGGCAATGAGATCTTGCGGAATTGCATCTCAAACAATTATGCTTGCAGCAAAGTCAATGGGCTATGATTCAAATCCAATGATAGGTTTTGATCCTGACAAAGTTGCAGAAATTATCAAACTACCAGAGAACCATGTGATATCAATGCTAATGGTAGTCGGTAAACAAACACAGCCTGCTATGCCTCGTGGAGGACAGTTACCATTGGACAAAGTAGTTTTTGAGGATAGATTTTCATAAAATTTCCAGAGGATACATTCATGGTAAAATCTTCCCTATACTCTGACAAACATTTTACAATTTTTGAGGATAGAATTCGCTTCAAATCATGGGTATTACCATGGGGCAAAAAAGATGTCATGTTTAGTCACATCAATAAAGTTTCAGAGAAAAAAATAGGATTATTTTCAGGGAAATTACGAATATCTGGAACAAACAATTTCAGAGATTGGTTTCATTTTGATGCTACACGTCCTACAAAGAACAAGGCAATTGTTTTGGAAACTGATTACAAAATTTACAAGAGACTTTGGATTACTCCTGAAAAACATGCTACTGCATTAAACATTTTAAAAAAACTTATTTGATTTGATTCATGACAAAATCAAATTTAAAATCAATTGATATACTAAACAAAAAAATTGCAAGCTGCAAAAAATGTCCCAGACTATCAATCTACATCAGAGAGGTTGCAAAAAATAAAGTAAGACGATTCAAAGAAGAAAAATATTATGGTAAACCACTTTCAGGGTTTGGAGATGTCAAAGCGCAATTACTAATTGTTGGATTAGCCCCAGCAGCTCACGGGGGAAATAGAACAGGTAGAATGTTTACAGGAGATTCATCAGGTGATTGGTTATTCAAAGTAATGCACAAGTATGGATTTGCATCAATTCCAACTAGTCAAACTGCAGATGATGGATTAATTTTGAATGATGCATACATTACTGCAGCAGTCAGATGTGCACCACCACAAAATAAACCAACACGAGAAGAGATGGATACGTGTTTTGGATATTTAGAACAAGAAAAAGAAATTCTAAAAAACGTTACAATAATTTTGTGTCTTGGGAAAATTGCATATGATGCAACATGTAAACTATACAAAGTAAAACCAGAAAAATTTGGTCACAACATATTATTTTCTTATGAAAATTTTAAAATTCTCACATCATACCATCCATCAAAACAAAACACGCAGACGGGCAGACTTACATGGAGTCAATGGTCTGCAGTATTTGCAAAAGCAAAGAAATTGACAAAAAAATCAGGTTCTTAGATGGTACACTTACATATCGTTTTTTAAAAAATACAATGAATAGTGGATAAAAATTGAAAACAAGAACAGTCATCATTATTGGATTTACAATGCTTTTTGTGATTTTTGGAATAGCCAGCTTTCTTCAATGGAGTTACTCTCATGAAATCAAGAATGTTTCAGAATATCACAGATTCATGAGTATTCCTGCTTTGACTGCTTTAGATGAGATTAAACTTGATTTTCAAATGATTCACATGTTAAGTATACAAATGATTCAAACAGATGTTGGAAATGAAAAATATCTAAAACTTCAGGACGGATATCAAAAAGACAGAGTCAGTATTGAACAGACTCTTGAAAAATACAACAATCTATCTTTTGTAAAAAATATGAATGGGGAATTTATTGCACCAGAATCAATGCAGACCCAAATGCGTGACTATGTCATTGTTACTCAGAAAATATTAGAAAATTATGATGAAATAATAGAACAATATCAAAAAGGAGACATATCACATTCTGAAACATTATCACTCATAGTATCATTTGAAGATAAATTTCATAAAAACATAGAAACAGTTACACAGATGGAAATCAAAGGAATGGAAAATACTCAATTCCAAATTATTGGAATAGAGAATGAAATGTTCACAGCATTTACTATTTCTTCAATAGTTGCAGTTGTAACTGCAATAATCGTAATAATATTAACATCAAAATTTGTCTCTATTCCAATAAATAGAATGATTAAAATTTCAAAATTAATTGCTAAAGGGGAAACAGTAGAATTCAAACTTGATTCCAAAAATTCAGATGTTAATGATATCTCAATCGCACTAGATAAAATGTCAAAAGATCTTGAAGAATACAAAACTAAAGTAGTAATGCAAGAAAAACTCTCATCTATTGGAGAACTTGCGTCTCGTCTTGCACATGATATCAAAAATCCACTCACTGTAATCAAAGTAACTTTAGATATGATAAAGACAAAGAACAAAAATTTGACTCTAGAAGAGATTGAAAAGTTTGAAAGAGTTGATACTGCAATGTACAGAATTACGCATCAAATAGACAATGTACTTGATTTTATCAAAGGAAAACCTCTCAAATTTAAAAAATACCCAATTCAAGACATATTAGATTCTGTAATTACAGATTTACCAAAATCAAATAAAATCAGTATAGAGATTATATCTGAAGATGTAGAAATAGAATGTGATTTTGAAGCAATGAAAGTTATTCTAATTAATCTAACAATTAACGCCATTCAAGCAATTAAAGATAATGAGGGAAGAATTAAGATCAGTTCCAAAGTCCGAGGAGATAATATATTTATTGAGATTGAAGATAATGGTCCAGGTATTCCAAAAGAAATACTAGAGAAAATCTTTGAACCATTATACACAACAAAGGAAGAAGGGACAGGATTAGGATTAGTTAGTTGTAAATCACTTGTAAACCAACATCACGGAAAAATATCTGTAAAAACAAACCCAACCCGATTCATCATTGAACTTCCAAAAAACATCCAACAAAAAACAGAATAGAAGACAGAAGTTTTCTGCGGGTTATCCTTTACAATGCCAAGCGGTATGCGTTGACATGTAACACGACAATAGGATATTGTGCTTGAATATCCCAATGTTCTGTCTTCAATATCAGTAGGGAATAATCAATAATAAATCAGATCAGTAAGATCATGTATACATGTATGTTTTTTAGTGTATTTCTAAATGAATTTTAAGAATTACACCAGTACTCTTTAAATTTCATTTTTACTTAGATTACACGACGAGGATTATCATACCTGCTGAGATTCAGAGAAGAAACTTTGAGGAAGTGGGCAGATAGTAAAAAGGAAACACGAAGAGGATGGAAATATCCAAAATTCGTCTAGTTTTCTACTATACCTCGTTTCATATTTCGTTTTTAATTCTAAACAAATGGATATACAAATGATATTCCATCAAAAATTACATTTTTCAATGAATTTGCTAGATTTACAATTACATTCATCTGTTCTCGAATTATCATGTCTTTGTTATCTAGTTCATCCTCCAAGGCAGTAATTCTTTTCTCCAAGGAATATATCCTATCAACTTCATATTGTGAATTTTTTAGAAATTCATTAGAAGTGTTGGTCTTTACCGGAGTTTCCACCAGAATTTTCTCTAGTTTTTCAGATAGTATTTCTGCTCTATTCTCCCCCACATATGTCCATAAAGGATCATTGTACAATGTAATACAACTTTGCATCATCTGAGCATTTTTCTGAATCTTAAAGTTGGCCTCATCAAGGAATTTGTATTGTGAATGCCAATCTTCACATTTTTGTAAATTTTGTAGTTTTATTTTCATCTCATCTTGTTGTTCAAACGTTAGTGCAGTTTCTGCATATTTTTTTCGTATTTCAGATGAGCATTCTCTTTTTTGTACAGTCTTTGATGCGTCAGTTAAGGAATCATCCTCAGAAATTTTATCTTTACATTCATTAATTTCCGCTCTAATTTTTTCTTCACCCTCATCTAAGTGAATATTTTGGGCATAAACTGGGATTATTGATATAGTAAATAAAAATATCATTAACATAGACAGTTTTCTCATTGATTGGATCAAAATGGGCTTTGCATATAACCAGCACGTAGAATTCATCAGTATGATCTAAATACCAAATTCACATTATCATATTCAGTTGGAGCTCTCACCAAACAACTAATCGTTGATGGTCTTAAGTTCCAATTTTTCTTTCATCAGTTAGCCTTAATTGTAAAAACAAAGTCAATGTATCAAATACAATGAATATCAAAATTGGATGTACAGGTTGGAGCTATCAAGGATGGTCAGGTACATTTTATCCAAAAAATCTAAAGAGTTCAGAGTGGCTCAAATATTATTCTCATCTTTTTGAGATTACAGAGATAAACTCTACATTTTACAGAATTCCTGCACGAGAAATAGTTCGACGATGGAATGCTGATACTCCAAGACATTTTAGATTTACAGCAAAATTTCCATCAATTATTACGCATGAAAAGAGACTAGATAGAGTAAATTCGGAGGTTTTTTCATTTTTGGCATCATTATCACCAATTCATGAAAAAATTTCAGCCCTAGTTTTACAGTTACCCCCATCTTTGACATTTGATGAGGCAAAGCCAAGAATGGAGAAATTGTTCGAACTACTTCCAGATGATTTTCTATACCCCATTGAAGGCAGACATGAATCATGGTTTTCTGATGATGCAATTGCATATCTGAAACAAAACAAACATTGTCTTGTATGGAATGAAGTTACTGGAGTGAATAATCCAATGCCAATAACATCAGACTATCTCTATGTTAGATTAATTGGAGACAGATCCATTCCAGATTCTGAATTTGGGAAAGTTACAAAAAATAAAGATAAACAAATTGCAAGTTGGGCAAAAAAACTTCAAGAAATTAAAAATATTCCAAATGCGATGGTAATGGCAAACAATCACTTTGAAGGATTTGGCCCTCATACTGCAAACTCTTTGAGAATGCAGTTAGGTATGCGTGAATTAATTTGGGAAGAAAAGAAACAAAAAACATTAGGAAATTTTTAGATATAAATTATTTCTAAGGAATAACAGCATTTGATGTAATACCAATTGTCTCACCAAAATAATACCCTGATAAAATAGTTCCAGTGGCCCAAACACAAGAACCTGCAAAAGTGTATGCCACAAATTTTGGAATTCTCATTTTAAGTAATCCAGCAGGAACTGAAATCATTTCTCTCATTACTGGAACCATTCTTCCCAAAAATACTGCCTTGTCACCATATTTTTCAAACCAAATTTCAACTCGTTTTAATTTTTTTTCATTTACTTTTACATATTTCAAATAGCGAAGTAAAACTGCACGTCCTAGTTTTAATGCAATAAGATAGAGTGCTGATGTTCCAATGGTTGCACCAAGTGCTCCAAGAAGAATCATAGGAACTAGTCCAAGTAAGGTTATGCCCTGTTGTGAGGCTAGAAATCCAGCAGTTGGAAACACTGCTAGGGTAGGAATTGGTGGAACTATGGTCTCAAGTAAGGCTGCTAGGAATATTCCCTCATAGAGATGCCCTCCCAAAAAATCTGTAATCCAAACCAGAAAAGAATCAAATGGTTCCATTTGCTTCTGGCAATGAAATCTTACTAAATTACCTTACGAGTAAAAACTACGACATACTAGTCATATTTTGTACAAAAATTCAAGGCTTGAGAAAAACTTTCAGAGTATCAGGCTTTTTTGCATGCTCAATGGCATCAGAGAATTTCTCCAGGGGGAAAGTTAAATCAATCATGGAATCAACTGAAACCATTCCAGTTGCAAGTGCATCAATTGCAGGTTTGAATAATCCACAGCGAGAGCCGACCAGAGTTATCTCATTTACTACAGTTGGAGTCAAGTCAAGATTTTCCCTTGATGCAATAGTTGATTTTAGAATTACAGTTCCACGAGGTTTTATCAATTTCATAGTGTCTGCAAATCCAGAATTGCTTCCAGTAGCTTCTACTACCAAGTCAAAGGATTGCTCATCAGATTTTTCAATTCCAATTTTTATTTTTACACCAATGTTTATCAGACTTGCAAGTTTGATTTTGTGTTTACCAAAACATGTAAGATTAGGACATGTCAATCTTAAAACTTGAGTTATTAGTTGAGCAAGTCTTCCATCTCCAACTACTGCAACACTCCATTCAGGTTGTAGTTTTACTTGCTCCTTTATCTCAAATGCAGCAGCTAGTGGTTCAACAAAAACTGCTTGTTCATCAGTAATACTATCAGGGATTACATGTAGATTTTTTTCAGGTAGTGAAAGATATTCTGCAAATGCTCCATCTCGTTTTAAAATTCCAAGAACTGTTCTAGTAGGACAGTGTCTGGCCATTCCTTTTTGACAGGATTCACA
>Ga0265303_10001894_pt1 | contig 12979 bp, 13 predicted proteins | sample Helome_2_FD_192494 | JGI IMG/M metagenome (GOLD analysis project Ga0265303, IMG submission 192494) | Marine sediment microbial communities from subtidal zone of North Sea - Hel_20160317 (Illumina Assembly) | ecosystem: Environmental > Aquatic > Marine > Subtidal zone > Sediment ...
ACCTAAATGTAAGGCGGTTTATTGGAAAGTATCAAGACGCTACGCCACACAGCGATACGAAAATTATTAATTGAGAGCGACCGTGCAGGGTAGCATAGGTTTTATAGTTTTGGGTATTTTCCGTTCTTTGAAATCCGAATCGGCGGTGTGATAACAGCCAGCTTGAAGTCGGTTGTCATTCACGGAAGAATTATGGCCTCATCTTGGGGTAATGCAACACCGTGTTCTGTTACGGCAACAGGAAGCCAAATCGGAAAATGGCATTTTTTCTATGATGGCCAAATTCAAGATATTTGAATATAAAAATCTTTAACCTATTAAATTAGAGCAATCTAATAATAGGCGGTTTCAAATGCATGAACCCGCTGAAAAAAGCGAGGTCTTCTTCATAGATTGGTATTAGAGCTTTTGTGGATCACAAAGATTCTCAGAGCTGTTTGCTACACGTCCACAACCACCACAAACATATTGCCCATTTGACACCAATTTTTTCCACTCCTCAATATCTACTTTTAGCAGTCCTTCACCGTGCAGGAAACATAGATGTTTTTCATGTCCTTCATGTGGCATTTCATCTTTACTCATAATGGCCTCCTGTTCATGAAGATCGAGTCTCCATGTTACGCTTTATGGTTAAAATAATACTGTCCAAGAAACTAATTGCTAAAGGCATTTTGTCAAATATATTCAAATTGATTATAGTCGTCTCTCCGAAAATATCCAAGCTAAGGGTTTATTTTGAGTTCTTGTCCCGGGTATATTTTGGCATTCGGCTCGAGATTATTATAGTCCCGCAGCTGTTTGATGGTTAATCCATAATACCGACTGATTCGGGATAGGGATTCACCTGCAAGGACCTTGTGTACCTTCGGTTTTATAGTTTGTTGCTCTTTTTGCTCGAATTGCGGTTTTTGTGTAACAATTGCATTTTTGTCTCGCTCCATTTCCTGGATAGCTTGATCTAATTTTGAAGCGATATAGGTTTTGAGTGAGGTGAATTCGGTTTCGAGTCGGTCAAGTCTTTTCTCTATAGCCGATACCTGTTTTTTATCTGCTAAATTTTGGCTCTGGGAAAAGGCGACGACGAAAAGAATAACAAAAATTAAAGATATCACTGCAGCGATTATTAACAACTTAGAAAACACTTTCCGGTACACTTCATTGGCAGTTCCCCCAGTATTATTTTCGTAGGGGTCGGTTTTATCTTCTTTATTATAGCTTTCATGCCAAACGCTATCTTTATCAGTCGTATCATCTGGATTACCCATACTGTCGCCTCCTTCGTCCATCTAAACTATGGCGTCGCCATCTGTGGCGCGAATTTTAAATTGAATTGAGCCGACATCATTTCACAACTTTCAACCTATGTGCAACCTGAAAAAGTGACTTAAATTATTTATAATGATTCCAGCAGTCTCTGGTGGATATTGTCAAAACCGCCATTTGACATTATCAGAACGATATCGCCCGGTTGGGCAGTGATTAATAAGAAGTCGAGGATTGAATCCGTATCCGGGAAATAATGCGCATTTTTGCCCCGAATTTTCAGATCTTTGACCAGTTGCTCGGAAGAAAATCGTTGCCCGGAAGGGATTTTTTTCAACAACGGCGGTTTGCGGATACAAATTATATCTGCCGGGTCAAATACAGCGGTATATTCACTCTGGAAGACATTGCGCATGCTGGTATTCGTGCGGGGTTCAAACACTGCGATCAATCGTCCCCCGGAAATGACTGATTCAACCGCCCGGAGTGTTTCCCGCACAGCAGTGGGATGATGGGCGAAGTCATCCATGACCGTGATCTGCCTTTTTTGACCGCGAATCTCCTGTCTGCGCTTGATCCCTCCAAAGGTTTGCAGCGCTTTAGCAATTATATCCGCCGGAATATTCAGACCATCGGCTATCGCAATATCAGCCAGGGCATTGAAGAGATTGTGTTCGCCAAATAATTTGGTTTTAAAGCTACCAAAGCATTCATTGTTTTTAAAAACCTCGAAAACCGTCCAGGGCGGTTCAGCGGAAACAGAACCCAGGCGCCAGGGAGAGTTTGCCTTTTGGCCATAGCGTTCTATCAGGCAATCGTGATTGCCGATAACATCGGTCACATTCTGCTCGCCATCAAAGGCCAGAAGCGTACTTGAGCCGGGAAGAGCGGATACAAAATTTTTAAATACCTCTTTGACATGTTCTAAATCATTAAATATATCGGCATGATCAAACTCAACGCTGGTCAGGACTGCCATTTGGGGCTGAAAGTGTAAAAATTTAGGCCCTTTGTCAAAAAAGGCCGTATCGTACTCATCGCCTTCAACCACAAAATAGGAACCGCTACCCAGCCGGTAGTTGCTGTCGAAGTTTTTCAGTATGCCGCCGATCATAAAGGATGGATCGTAGCCGGCCTCAACCAACATCCAGGCCAGGATGGAAGACGTGGTCGTCTTGCCGTGGGTGCCGCTTACCAGGAGCGTTTGCTTACCGGCGGCCACAAATCGATTCAGTGCCTGGGGCATGGAACAAAAATAAAATCCCCTTCTGCGCATTTCCTGAACCTCCGGGTTGTCTTTGGTAACAGCATTGCCGACGATAATCAGATCCGGTTCATAGGAAAGATTTTCCGCCCTGAAACCATCGTTCATCTTGATACCCTTGTGCTTTAAAAAATGACTCATGGGCGGAAAAATTTTCTGATCGGAACCGGTTACCTCAAAACCCAAATCCCGCAGCATACAGGCAAGGGCCCCCATGCCGGTGCCGCATACAGCAATCAGATGGATTGTTCGCACAGCTTCAGGAATTTTATTTTTATCCATATTCACCATCATTATAGGAACTAATATTCTTGGGGTTGGATCAGTTCTTCCAACTCATCAATAACAACCGGAGCAAGATTCTTTACAAATTCGGCATGGATGATGTATTCGTTAAAAGGCTCGCTGTTGACGGCAACCACCGTACCCCCGCGTTGGAATTTCAAGTCGGATTCAAGTTCGGCAAAGGACAGGGCCATGTTCAGTGTCCGTCCCAGCATCATTGCAGCGGATTTTTGGGTCGTTTTGATAATAAACGCCAAACCGCTGTCAGAAATATCTAAAAGCTCTCCGCGAAAGGGTTTTTCCACCGGCTTTTCCTCATCATCAAGGTTTTGCACAATTACTTTGCCGGGCAGATTAAGCCGTTCTTTCACCCTGCGCTCCATGCTTTTGGCTTTAAGCAAATCAGCTACCGATTCAATTTTAAGGCAATAGTCATTAATCTTAGGTTCTAACCCCGGCGTTTTTTCATTCAGTTTCGCGAGATGGTCTTTTTCAAGGACGTGTAATTTGACCCGTGAGTCGGTTATCACGGAAGTGGTACAGAATGCATCTGAAAAAAAGAAAGTGTCCTCGCCGGCGATGTCACCGGGGCCAAGGGTTTTAAGCAGAATGGCCTTGTCTGCTTGCCGATAAAACATCTTAAGCCGGCCTGTATCAATAAAGTAAAGTCGGGAGCAGATATCACCCTGCTTAAAAAGCATATGATCGGCCGGGATTTCCACGGTCTGCATCCCATAATAGAGAGCATTGGTTCCCACCTGCTCCAGGCTATCATATAACTCGGACCAGGTGTCCAGATGCGCTTTATCGATCGCCTTGTTTTTCTCAGTTTCGATAAATTCCCCGGTTTTAACAATTTCATTGAGTGCCATTGAGTCCGCTTCAAACAGCCTGTCGCGCATTGCCTCGGCCTGTTCAAAATTCCTATCTTTGGCAGATTTGATAATCAGTTCAGCAAGCAGTTGAACCGCTGCTTCTTTGTTGTCTTCACTCAAATACTGCTCAATCAATTTTTCATGCTCAGATAAATCATCCATAAATTTTTCCCTTCGGTCGAGAAAATTCAAAGGTTCTGGCTATCTATTTTGCCAAATTCTCTAAAACTTGCGCTGCCGCACCAACCGTTGCATCGATGTGTTCATCAGCATGTGCGGTGGAAATAAATAGTGCTTCAAATTGGGAGGGGGCAATGTATATGCCCTGCCGGCGCATGCCCTGGTAAAAGTTTGAGAATAACTCGAGGTCGCAGGTTTTGGCATCGTCAAAGCCGGCGATATCCTGGTCCGTAAAAAAAATACCAAGCATCGATCCTACATGTCCGATCTTGGCTGCCACCCCGGCTTTCCGGGCGGCCCTGGCCAGGCCGATTGCCAGACGGCTTGAACTTGCTTGAAGGGATTCATAAACGCCGTCTTTTTTGAGTTGTTCAAGGGTGGCGATCCCGGCCGTCATGGCAATCGGATTTCCGGAAAGAGTTCCGGCTTGATAAACCGTTCCTTGCGGCGCAACTTGAGACATAATGTCTTTTTTGCCGCCGTAGGCGCCAACGGGCAATCCCCCTCCAATCACTTTGCCGAAACAGGTCAAATCCGGTACGATGCCGTATAAGGACTGGGCACCGCCATAAGCTACCCGGAAGCCGGTCATAACCTCGTCAAATATCAAAACGGTACCGTGCTTCGCGGTTACTTCCCGCAATGTTTCCAGAAAACCATCCACCGGCGGCACCATGCCCATGTTGCCGGCCACCGGCTCAACGATGACACAGGCAATTTTATGGCCTTTTTCGTCCATCACCTTATTTATAGCGCCCTTATCATTAAATGGAAGTGAAATCGTATGTTGCGCAACGGCTTCCGGAACTCCGGGGCTGCCGGGAATTCCCAGGGTGGCGACACCCGAGCCGGCAGCCACCAGCAGGGTGTCGGCATGGCCGTGGTAGCAGCCGTCAAATTTTATAACGATGTCCCGACCGGTTGCCCCGCGCGCCAGACGGATGGCACTCATGGTGGCCTCGGTGCCCGAGTTAACCATCCGTACGACTTCGACCGAATCCACCGCATCGATGACCATCTGGGCCAGTTGAATTTCCAGATCGGTGGGCGCACCAAAACTAGTTCCCCTCTCCAATACTGAAATAATGGCCGCCATCACCGCCGGATGCCGGTGCCCTAAAATCAGGGGCCCCCATGAACCGATATAATCAATATAGCGATTACCGTCTGCATCGTAGATCATGCACCCCTCGCCACGCTCAATAAATAGTGGATCGGCCCCCACCGATTTGCAGGCGCGCACAGGGCTGTTGACGCCACCGGGAATTATTTTGATCGCTCGTTCGTATAATGCCTGTGACTTAGCAAAATTCATTATTCAAATCCTTTCCATTTTTACGAAACAGGTTGACAATTCAATCCAAATTGAGCAGTTTTTAGTGACGGTCGAAAAATATCAAATAGATAGTTAAGGGTCAAGCAACTAAACGAGCTCACAGCTCATAGCTCATAGGAAAAACGAAAATACAGCCATTAGGGCTCTAACCGTTTAATGGAACTAATTTCCACAGGAATGCGCTAAGATTAGAAATTTTCCTTTGGCTATCAGCTATGAGCTACACGCTATGAGCTTACCGGCTTGATTGCGAAGCAATCATTATGTCCCAACCAAGATCTCCCAAACAACTGGCCAAATTCTTAAATTATGTCCTGGGCCGCCGACCCGATGAATTCGGGCTGGTGACGGATAAAGAAGGCTTTGTCAAAATCAAAGTATTGATAAAGGCCGTTAACGAAGAAGAGGGTTTGAAATATGTTCGCCGTCCTCATATCAACGAAATCATGATCACTCTGCCGCATCACGGCCTTGAAGTTGCCGATGATTTAATCCGGGTCATAAATCGGGAGCATTTGCCGAAACAAACGTTTGCACTAGATCCCCCCAAACTGCTTTATACCTGCGTTCGTAAAAAAGCCTATCCCCATGTATTGGATAAAGGCATTGGGCCCACCGGCTTTGCTAAAGTTATTTTATCCTCCCACCGCGACCTTGCCAAACGCATGGGTCGACGCAGTGATCGTGCCGCAGTGTTGCTGACGGTACAGGTCAACCACTCCGAAGAAAATGGGGTTGTCTTTTTTAAGGCCGGAGACTCTCTTTTCCTGGCCGATTTTATTCCACCGGGTTGCTTTAACGGTCCGCCGCTACCCAAGGAACTGCCGGATACCCGCAAAGCAGACAAACCACCAAAAGAGCCGGCAAAATTGCCTGCCGGAAGTTTTTTGCTTGATCTTAATCAAAAGGAACACCCGGCGGCGCCTGGCGCCAGTCAAAAAAAGAGAGACAAAAAGCATAAACAACGGCGGGAACGTCCGCCTTGGCGCAGATAAACTGTTAGGCCCGGGTTACCAGCCAGCCGGCCAATACCTTTTGGCGGCGGATTGGGAATGGTTTTTTACCTTTCGCCCATTAAAAACCAACTCTAACAGTAGTTTCAAAATTTGCCTCTGATCTGAAGCTGATTCTTGAACGCGAAAAGCCTGCTAGGGCATGAAAATTTATGACAACCGCTATGAGTGCAGTGTTTGAAGGCCGAGCACCCCTTTGAGGTACGCGGACCTATTTGTTTAACTCCAATCTTCCGGTAAGCACCTCTGCGGCCGAAAAGGGATCCATTTTACGGTTTTTGAGGTCGTCGCAAAGTGCAAGATAGGCCGGGGAGTCTTTCATTTCGCTAAATATCCGGTCTGCTGCCATCTCCATGACCAGCTGGTGAAAAAATTGAAATTCCCACTTAAAGTTATGCTCACCGAATGCACCGCTGTCCATTAAAAACCGGCGGTGCCGCCAGAAGGCGTCTACGAGTTCAATGATGCCCCGGTTTTTTATAGCCACCGTCTTTATAATCGGCGGTAACCAGTCGGTTCCCGCCCTGCTGCTCATCCCGAGCATGGCACGCAACTGTTCGACCACATCATCTGCACCGGGGGTGTCGGCTTTGTTGACCACGAATATATCTCCGATCTCAAGCAGACCGGCTTTCATGGCCTGGATGTCATCTCCCATTCCCGGCAAGCTGACAACGGCGGTGGAATGGGCAAACTGAGCAATCTCCACCTCGTCCTGCCCTACCCCGACGGTTTCAATTAAAATAACGTCATAACCCATGGCGTCGAACACAAGGACGGTTTCACGGGTGGTTTTGCTCAAGCCGCCCAGGTGACCGCGGGTGGCCATGGATCGGATAAAGACCCCGTCATCCTCAATGTGACGGCGCATGCGTATGCGGTCGCCCAGCAAGGCGCCGCCTGAGATCGGACTTGACGGATCGATGGCCACCACGGCAATTTTCAGATTTCGGCGACGGACCTCGCCGATAATGGAATTTACCAGGGTCGATTTGCCGGAACCCGGGGGCCCGGTCAGCCCTATAACAAACGCTCTGCCGGTATGGGGGTACAGGCGTTTAAGCACTTCTGTCCCGTCCGAATCGCCTTCTTCGAGTAATCGAATGAGTCGGGCCCCTGCCAGCTGTTCACCACGGATAATATCCTGGGCGTCAATTTTCATATGTTTACTCTCATAACCCGGCATCACAAAAAAATGGCAGGCGCGTCTTTTGAAACGCAACCTGCCATTTAAATTACCATGTATTTGAACGATAGGGAAATTATTCTTTTGGTTTTCCCATCACTTCCGCAAACATCTCCTCATCCCAGAGTCTGGAATCGGCAATGTTCTGGCGGAATTTAACAAAGTCGATGGTGTCCTGACCGGTGATTTTCTTGGTGTTGAAGGCCCCGAAGCCCAGGAAGGCCTCGCCGCTCATGTTGGCTGCCAGCCAGTGGCGGTTGCCGTTCTTGGCAATATCCCAGAAGTATTTCTTTTTCATGCGAATGCCGTCGATGGACTTGATCAGGCAGCCGGGGAAGAGATTGGCAAAAGTCCAGATGATCTTGTCAACTTCTTTGTCCAGCAGTTCAAAATCCGCGTTGGCCTGATGCGCTTTTACCAGCGCCCGTGCCTCCTTAAGCGCTTCACCCTTTTTATACTCTCCGTAAACGATCTCACCGTCTGCCACGTATTTGTCGGTCACGATCTGGGGATTGCGAACCCATTCGCCGTCAATTTTTAAGACCGGCACCGCCTTGCTGATCAGGTTTTTGTTCTTCATTTTGTAGGCCGACCACATCTCGCAGGAAACACAGTTCCACATGGCGTCTTCACTGCTAAGCATCCAGGGCAGAAAGTCAGATGAACCGCCGTCCGGAGCCGAGCCATGGCGCGGGCCGGCCTGGCCGAAGATAGCCAGGTCTGAGGATAGGGTCAGGTCGCAGGCCATTCCGATTTCCTGTCCGCCGGCCACCCGCATGCCGTTGACCCGGCAGATAACGGGTTTTTTACAGGCCAGAATGGAATCCACCATATGGTTGAAAAGCTCCATGTACTGGCCGTATTCATCCGGCCGCTTGCTGTAAAATTCACTGTATTCCTTGGTGTTGCCGCCGGTGCAAAACGAATACGGGCCGGTGGCCGTGAAAACGACGGCGACCACACTGCGGTCCAAAGAGGAATTCTCGAACCCGGCGATCACCCCCTTCACCATTTCAGTGGTGTACGAATTGTATTGCTTGGGATTGTTCAGCCGAATCCAGGCCACATACAACCCATTCTGCACATTTCCCTGGGGGTCGGTAAGGGGCCGTTTTTCATAAACCACACAGGGAGCGTCGGCATCCGTCCCCCAATGTGCGTCAGTATGCAGTGCATGGTCTTTTTGTTCGTTGTCTCTGGGCATCCAGTCTAAAGCCATAATGTTTACCTCCTTTGTTTTTTAAATCTGATTCTATTATTTTTTGTAAAGGTTCTGTCCACTAGAAATCGGGGGTCAGCACAATGCGTTTGTCCGGAGAAACGCTGTGCGCCTCGTCGAAAGTTTCCACGATGGTGCCCATGGGTCGGGTCTGTACAAAGGCATCAATATTTATTTTTCCAGAGGTCACCATGTTCAAAACGATGGGATAGTATTCAGGCAAACAGCCCCAGGTTCCAATGATCTCGGCGTCAAATGCCATCAGGCGTCCCAGCATGTATTCGATCTTGCCCATTCCGAAACCAACGACGATCAATTTACCGATAAAACTCAGCAGGGACAGGCCAATGTCCTGACCGCCCCTGGCACCGGTGATTTCAAAAATCTTCCAACCGAAGCCCGGCAGACCATTTTCCTTGCAGAGGCCCTTAAATTCTTTGGAAACCTCTCTGGCATCCTTGTCGGTGGAATTGATCACAAAGTCGGCACCATAGCTGAGGGACCGGTCCAGCTTGGCCTGGTTGCGGGCAATGCCGATAACCGTGCTGGCACCAAGGGCCTTGGCGGTTTGCCCCATGTACTGCCCGACACCGCCGGTAATACCGATAACCACCACGTTGTCTCCCGGCTGGAAATCCGCGCGTTTGGCTGCCTGGTAAGGCGTGGTGGCAGCATCCGCCACTACCGCCAGGTGTGCCAGAGGAATATCCCCCCGATTTTTGACTTCACACAGATCTATGCTCGGCACCGGAATGTGGCTCGAAAAACCGCCGTAAATTCCCAGGCTGTTGCCCGGCATTTTCTGATTGAGACATCTGTTGCCGCGCCCGGTTTTGCATAAGATGCATTGGCGACAGGGCATGACTGCCGGGATGATAACCTCTTTGCCGACCCAGGCGTCATCACCGGCCACCACAGTGCCTGAAATTTCATGGCCCAGGGTCAATGGCGGTTTGGAAACGGTCGGCACACCGTCATAAAAATATCCCAGGTCCGTGTGGCACACACCACAACCCGCAACCTCCACCAGAACCTCGCCGGGTTTTAATTCCGGTACGGGTATTTCGGTTTTTTCTATTTTGCCCGCAATAACCTCTTTGGTTTCTTTATTGCGTGAGGTTGGCTGAACCATCTGCCAGGTCAAAATTTTGTCAGGTACTGCTGCCATTTTTTACCTCCTTATAATAATTGATTATTGATTATCGAGGAATTTCTTTGACTAAATTAAATAGGATTGCTTAATCCAAAAGACGGCCTGAAGATTCATATTTTAGCTACAATGTAACTACATAAGGATTCAAAGGATGTCAAGAAAAATATATTTATTAATAAACTTACTAATTTTAGGTGTTTAAGCTCTTTTCAACCGGGCATTCGAGGTCAGAAAGCCAACCGTGATTTTTTGTTGACATAATTATGTTGTAGCTTTAATGTAGCTTTTTAGGAAATATCCAAAAACTTAAACCTGCAGGAGGAACTGATGTTACTAGAAGGAAAAAATGCCTTAGTCACCGGTGGTTCCCAGGGCATTGGAGCCGCCGCCTCCCTCGAATTGGCCCGGGAAGGCGCCAATATTTGTCTCACTTACCGCAAACACGAAGCCGAAGCCAAAAAGTACGCTGATGAGATCCGTCAAATGGGGCGTAAGGCCCTGGCGTTACAGTGTGATATTGCCTCCTTTGCCGATGCCGAACGTGTCGTCAAGGCGGCCCTGGAAGAATTCGGCAGCCTCGAAATCCTGGTCAACAATGCCGGCATGAATTGGGACGGCGTATCCTGGAAAATGTCGGAAGAACAATGGGATCGTGTGCTGGAGGTTAATCTGAAAGGCTACTTTAATTTCATCCGCCAGGCGGCACCTGTTTTCAAAGACCAAAAATACGGTAAAATCATCAATATTACCTCGATCAATGGGATGCGCGGTAAATTCGGCCAGACCAATTATTCCGCTTCCAAGGCCGGTATCATCGGTTACACCAAAGCCCTGGCCAAAGAACTGGGAGCCTTTGGTGTCAATGTCAATGCTGTAGCCCCCGGTTTGATAGAAACGGCTATGCTGAAAGAGTCTGAAGCCAGGGATAAGATTGTTGACCTGGCCATGGGAGAAAGTGCCCTCAAAAGGGTGGGCCAACCTGAGGACCTGGCCAATTTGGTCGCGTTTCTGGCCTCTGAAAAGGCCAAACACATTACCGGTGAAGTGATCAAGGTCGATGGAGGACAATATATTTAGTCAAATACGAAATTCGAATTTCGAAATTCGAAACAAATATCAAATTCAAAGCAAATTTCCTATGAGGAGATAAAATATGGGTAAGGTAGCTATCATCGGTGTGGGTCAGAGTACGTTTGTCAGGTCGTATCCCGGTTCAATTCGGGAGCTGGCCTTTGAAGGTTTTAAAGATGCCATGCAGGATGCTCAAATTTCGACAGGGGATATTGGCGCCTCTGTCATCTGCTCCGCACCCGAATATGACAAGCAGCGATCGCCGGCAGGCGTTTTCGCTGAGTATCTGGGTCTCAATCCTCAACCGACCTTCTATGTTGAAAGTCTTTGCTCCTCGAGCAGTATGGGGGTGCGGCTGGCCTACTCCCTGGTAAAATCAGGCCTTCATGACGTTGTGGCTGTCATCGGATTTCAGAAGATGTCGGAGATATCGTCTTCCGAATCCCAGGAACGAATGGGCCGCGGTGCCGACATTCAGTGGGAGAGTCCTTTCGGCACCATGATGCCGGCTTATTATGCCATGTATGCCCGCGGCCACATGGAAAAATACGGAACTACCCCTGATGACCTGGCCCTGATCAGGGTAAAAGCGGCTACTTACGGGCAATTAAATGAAAAAGCCGTCTACCGCAAACCGGTGACGTTTGACATGTTTAAGGATCCGGAAAACCGCATGGCCGGTCCGGTAGCCAGTCCGCTGCGGGTGGGCGACTGTTGTGCCAATGCCGACGGCAGCTCCTGTATTATAGTGGCCAACGAAGAAAAGGCCAAAGCTTTCAGTAAAAAGCCGGTATGGATCAATGGACTGGGTGCCGCATCCACCAGTGTCAACCTGGCGGGAAGAGATCTGTTTTCGGGGTTAACCGTGGCCCGGGAAGCCGGCAGGCAGGCCTATGAAATGGCGGGCATCACCGCCAAAGACATCGACGTGGCCGAAGTCCATGACTGTTTCACCATCGCGGAAATGATGGCCTACGAAGATCTCGGCTTCGCCGCGCCGGGCGAAGGCAAAGAGCTGATAAAAAGCAAAGAGACCTACAAAGAAGGCCACATCCCGGTCAACGTGGACGGTGGGTTGCTGTCCAAGGGACACCCCATCGGGGCCACCGGCGGTTCTCAAATCAGGACCATCGTACTGCAGCTCAGAGGTGAGGCCGGTGATATTCAGGTGGACAACCCCCAGATAGGACTGGTCCACAATATTGGCGGCGTAGGACTGTACGGCAATGTGACTATTTTGGGACGTTAGTTCACAGGTTAAATTATTTTACTATTTTCACGGCGTTAGATTATCGCCAGACCTTGGCTTTTGGAATATTGGAATGATGGATGTACAGTGAAGTCTCGGTGTAAATGAAATTTTTATACTGTATGATTCCGGTTTGGGGCCGGTACAAGGAGGATGTAAATGGGTAAAAAAGAAGTGGATGATCGCTTTAAAAAATTCGGCACCGTCAGTTTTACCGCCATAACCAAAACCAATGACTTCATCGACTACCTGGAAAACGGCCAAGTCATGGGCACCCGCTGCAAGGATTGTGGAAAGTCCTATTTTCCGCCCCGATCGGATTGCTACCAGTGCCTGCCAGGGGAAATGGAGTGGTTTGAAGTCAGCGGTACCGGAAAGCTGGTTACATACAGCCAGCTGGAATATGCACCGATCGGGTTCGAGGCGGACGTGCCTTACTGTATTGCGCTTCTGGACTATGGCGATTTCAAGGTATTCGGCCGCATAGACCGCAACCTGGCGCAGGAAGATATCAAAGTGGGCATGGAGATGAGATCGGTCACCAATAATCTTCCCAACGGGCAGTTGAATTATGTGTTTCAAAAAGCATAAACGTGTTTCGGTGTATTGTGATTAGTGTTTTGGGAGCAGGAGACTATCTCAATACTAAACACAAAACACTAAATCCCAAACATCGATAAATGAGGAACAAAAAGCATGTCCGGTTTAAAGCATCTTAAATTCGAAAAAACTGATGGCGTTGCGCGTATTACCCTGAACCGCCCGAAGTTTAATATGATGAACATCGATATGATGGGTGAACTCAACGACCTGCTTGCCGGCTTTGTACGCGACCCGGATCTCAAATGCGTGGTTATTAACGCCGAAGGCAAACACTTTTGC
>Ga0265303_10001895_pt1 | contig 12977 bp, 6 predicted proteins | sample Helome_2_FD_192494 | JGI IMG/M metagenome (GOLD analysis project Ga0265303, IMG submission 192494) | Marine sediment microbial communities from subtidal zone of North Sea - Hel_20160317 (Illumina Assembly) | ecosystem: Environmental > Aquatic > Marine > Subtidal zone > Sediment ...
ATTGGCTGTCACTGTGGCGATATTGGTGGTGTCGGTGGTCAGGTTGACGGTGAGCGAACACGTGACCGAGTCACCAGGTGCCACGGGCCAGGCGGCGCTGTCACATGACGTGGTGATGTCGTCACCCGGCACGGCGGGGGTTCCGGCGTCGTCGACCACGGACAGGTTGCTCAGGTACACATCCCCGTCGTTGGTGATCTCGTAGGTGTAGGTGACCGGATCGCCTGGGTTCACGGTCGTGAGGTTGGCGGTCTTGGTGAGAGACACGCTGGGGTTGACGATGGCGAGCGTGTCTGTGCCCGTCGCCACGACGATCGTCTCATCGGAGGTGGCTTGAGCTGTATTCGAGACCGTGGCACTGGGACCGGTTGCCGCGTCATACGTAACGGTGACCGTGGCTGTTGCACCGGCGGCCAAGGTAGGAACCGTGCAGCTGATGGACCCGGAAGGCGGGTCACAGGTCCCGCCGGTGTCAACGCTAACTCCGGTTACGGTCAGAGCCGCGTCCACGAGGTCGGTCACTAGGACGTTCTCGGCATCGGAGGTCCCCGAGTTGGTCACGGCCACCGTGAAGGTATATGGGCCGGTGCCCGCTTCGACAGGATCTTCGGCAAAACTTTTGACGACCGCCAAGGTGACGTCCTCGTCGATCACCACCGAGGCGAAGGCGCTGCCCACGTTGCCATTGGCATCAGCGACGTCCACCACATTCGGCACCGTGGCCGTGTCGACGCCTTCGGCCACTGAATAGGTGACCACCATCGTGACGGAGTCTCCCGCTACGAGCGGATCGAAAGTGCAGTCGAGGGTTTGCCCGATCGAGGCATCGGCGCCGCCCGGGCAACTCACAGCCGTCACAGCCAAACGGGGGTCGACAGTGTCGGTGATGTTGACGAGTGATGTGTCCGACAGCCCGTCGTTGGTCACCGTGATCGTGAACTGGTTGCCGGTGGACCCGGCCGTTACCGTGGCCGGACTGAACGTCTTCATGGCCGACAGCAGGATGGAGCCGAACAAGCTCACCGACGACTGTGAGGTGGCGGTGTTGCCAGCAGAGTCTGCGACGAACATCTGGTTGCCAACGGTGGTGGGAGCAACCGAAGAGGCGACGTCGTACGTGACCGTGATGGTCGCCGTCGAACCGGCCGCCAGGGTGGCCAATGTGCAGGTGATGTCTTGGCCACTCGAGGTATCCACACCCCCATCGCAGTCTACGGCCGTGATGGAGAGAAGTGGATCGATCGAGTCAGTCACCACAACCGCGTTGGCCGTAGAGATTCCGTTGTTCTCCACGGTCAGGAGGATTTGGTTCCCGGTGGATCCGGCGGGAACCGTTGCAGGAATAAACTGCTTGACCGCGTCGAGGTCGATGACGGTCACCACCTCCACCGAGCCGAGGCCGGTGGTCGAATTGCCGTCTGCGTCAGTGGCGAGAGCCGTATTGGGTACGAGGGAGTCGGCGACGACACCGGCGACGTCGTAGGTCACGGTGATGGTGGCCGAGCCTCCCGGGGCCAGCGAGGCGTAGGAGCAGTCGACGACTTGTCCAATGGATGCGTCTGTTCCACCGTCACAGTCGACGAGCGTCACCGTGAGCCGGGCGTCAAACGTGTCCGTGACGTTGACCAGTTCGGCGTCTGACGTCCCCAGGTTTTCAACGGTGATCGAGAACTCATGCCCACCGGTGCCAGCGATTACCGACGGCGGGCTGGGCAACTTGGTGACCGCCAGTATGACGTTCTCCGAAATCGTTAGCGAACCCGACCCCGTGGCAGTGTTGCCGGCGGCGTCGGTGGCGGTGGCCGCGTTGACGATCGTGGCCGATTCCTCGGAGGCCGCCACGTCGTAGGTGACGGTAACAGTGACACTGGCTCCGGCGGCGAGCGAGGCCACCGTGCAGGTTATGGATTGGCCGACCGACGTGTCAACGCCTCCTCCACAGTTGACCAAGGTCACGGCCAGGCTTGCCGAGACCGTGTCGGTGATGACAACACCGGTCGTGTCAGAGGTCCCCGTGTTGGTAACCGTGATGGCGAACTGATTGCCGGTCGTGCCGCCATTCACCGCTGACGGTGTGAAGACCTTGGCGACCTGGAGTCCGATGTCCGGGACGATGTCCGTGGTGACCGTGTTGGAATCGGTGGCGGCTTGCTCATCGGACGATACGGTGGCGGTGTTGGAGATGATGGCGGCAGCCGCCGAGCTATCTGCTGCGAAGTCGACGGTGAGCGTGAAGGTGGCGCCGGCGGCCAGCGACGGGACCAAACAGTCAACCGAGTTGGCCACCGTGGCGTCGGTGCCGCCCTGGGCAGCGCAGTCGGTGCCGGACACGATGAGCGCCGCATCGACAGTGTCGGTGATCGACAGGTTTTCGGTATCGGACAGCCCTGAGTTGGTTACCGCGATCGTGAAACTCGACGGGTCCCCACCGGCAACCACGACGGGGTCGGTGAAGGCCTTCGTGGCGGTGAGGGTCACGTCTTCGGTGATGTCAAGCGTGGCGGTGTTTGAAGGCGTGCTTGCTTGCTCGTCCGACGAAACGGCGGCCGTGTTGGAGATTGTCGACGCCTCGATCGAGGCTGCAACGTCGAAGGTCACGGTCAGTGTGACTGTTGCCCCACCAGGGAGGGACGTGAGGTCGCAATCCACCACATTGCCCACGGTGCCGTCCGTCCCGCCTAGGGCGGCGCAGTCGGTGCCGGTCACGGTGAGCGCCGCATCGACAGTGTCGGCGATTACGACATTGTCCGCGTCAGAAGTTCCCGAGTTGGTCACCGCCACTGTGAAAGTGTTCCCAGTGGATCCGGCCACCACCGGGTCGGCCAGGAATGTCTTGACAGTCGAAAGGAGGACATCCTCGGTGATATCCACCGTGGCGGTGTTTGAGTTGGTAGAAACCTGCTCGTCAGACGCGACCTGCGCCGTGTTGGTGATGGTGGCGGGATCGGTCGCAGACGGGACATCGTACGTCACGGTGAGGGTGGCGGTCCAGCCAGCTGGGACGGAGGGGAGAGTGCATGAGACGCTGTTGCCCGAGGTGGCATCAGTTCCCCCCAGGCCGACACAGTTGGTTGCTGTGACCGTGAGGGCCGAGTCGACGACATCGCTGATCACAACCGTGTCTGCGTCGGAAGTCCCGGAGTTGGTGACCGCGATGGTGAAGGTGTTTCCGGTAGTGCCAGCATCGACTGGATCAGCCGTGAACGTCTTCACCGCAGCCAAAGTCACGTCTTCGACGACGTCTACCGTGGCGGGAGTCGAGCTGGTGGCCGCCTGTTCATCGGAGGAAACCGTGCCCACATTGGAAACGGTTTGTGTGTCGATCGACGTGTCGACCATGTACGTGACGGTGAGCGTAAAGGTGTCAGTTCCGGAGCCGGCCGGGCCGATAGTCAGCCCGGAGCAGTCGACCGCATTACCGACGGTGCCTTCGGTGCCTCCCTGCGAAGCACAGTCGGTTCCCGTCACAGTCAGCGCCGCGTCAACGGCATCGACGATTGCGGCGTTGTCGGCCGACGAGGTTCCGGAGTTGGAGACCACGATCTCGAAGGTGTGAGAGGTCCCGGCGCCAGCGGCGACTGTGGCGTCGGCGAAGGTCTTGCTGATTCCCAGAATGACATTTTCGGCGGTGTCGACCGAATCCGTGGCGGTGGTAGGTCCGGCGGTGTCGGACTGCACGGTGGCGGTGTTTGAGACGGTCCCAACTGGCGTGGCGGCGGGTACGGCATAGGTGACCACGATCGAAGCCGTCACCCCGGCCGCCAGAGTGGCGAACGAACAATCCACCGCGTTGCCGAGCGTGCCGTCGACACCTCCGTCGCAGTCAACGGAGGTAACGGTCAAGGCTGAATCCACGACGTCGGTCACGCTGACACCAGTCGCATCGCTGAGCCCGTCATTGGTGGCCTCGATCGTGAAGGTGTAGCCGCCTGTCCCAGCCAGGACCTCTGCATCGGCAAACGTCTTGGTAGCTGTCCAGCTCACGTCTTTGACAATGGTGTTGGTGTCGCTGGCCGTGTTGGACGTCGGCCCGGGGTCGTCTGTGTCACTGCTGACCGTCACTGTGTTGGCGACGCTCCCCGCGGCGACGCCGGAAGCGACGGTGTAGTCGACCGTGACGGTGGCCGAAGCGCCCGGGTTGAGGTCTCCAAGGTTGCAGTTGAACGACGGAGAAGGTCCGCACAAGCCCTGCGACGGCGTCACCGTTCCTTGCGTGAGGCCGGCCGGCCACGTGTCTGCCACCCTGACGTTCTCCGCCGGAGCTGGACCGTTGTTCGTCACGGTGATGGTGTAGCTGTGGATAGTGGGGTCGCCAGCCGTGACGGTGGTCAGGCTGTCGGTTTTTGTGACGCCGAGATCCGCCTCCAGGGGACCAACCGTCACGGCCGAAGTTCCCGGCGCAACATCAGAGGTGTCGTCGCGCGTGGTGTCGATGACTACCGGACCAGGTCCGACTTCGCCCACGACGCTGTTTATGTAGGTGCCGTTCACGTTGGGAACGTCAACGCCGTAGGTGAGCGTCGAGGTGCCGCCAGACGATACTGCGAATAGCCCCGAGAAGGTCAACTGCTGACCACTGATGGACGGATCGGGAATAGCCGAACCGTTGAACGTGGGCGTGACGGTTGTATCGAAGGTGACCGACGCTGGGAGGTCATCCACAAAAGCTTCCAAGGCGTTGTCTATTGCTCCGTCGTTGTGCACGGTCACCGTGTACACGGCCTTACCGCCCGTGGGAAGTAGTGCCGGGGACACGGATTTCTCTAGCCAGAGCAGGTTCACCGGTGGGTCAAGCTCAGGTATAGCCTGATAGACGTCCGTCCCGGTGCTCGTGTGTTTGACCGGGTTGCCGCTGCTGATGTTGTTGATCGGTGCCACTGTGGTCGGGGCGGTGGTGATGCCTTGGGCAACGAACGTGTAGACGACGGTATAGGAGTATTTCTCGAGCGCCAGGCCCATGAGGAAGAGAGTGTCGTCATAGTCGACTCCGGTGCCAGGGAGGGCACCCTCATCGGTCAGCTCCAGGGTCACATCCACCAACTGGTAGGCGTTGGCCGGCCAATCGAGAAGGCTGGCCGGCGTCATGGCAAAGATTCCGTCGCCGCCCAACTTCCCGGATTCGCCGGTGACCGTGATGGTCATGAGTCCACCTAGTTCTTGAGGCGTGGGCCCATTGACGACGGTGGTCACTTTGTTGGCAGCGGCCGAAATCGTGTTGTCCACCTCCGTTAGCTGCTGCGCCGAGTCACAGACCTCGTTGGCGGCGATCGGGGCTCCGTCGAACATGTTGACCGTGTGGGTTTGCGCCGAGTTGGACGTAGCGTTCGTGGTGACGTAGAAGTAGGCGAAGACGGTTTCGCCGGCCGCCACCGGACCAAAGTGTTGGAGGCCATCTTCGTCCGCCGCCAACCCGACGACTCCTGCAAAGTTGTCGACCGAGACCCAGAAGTCATCGATGGCGGCGCCGGTGGTGTTGGTGATCTCGTACCCCAGGTACATACCGTGAACGGAATCACCGAAGTCGGAATAGAACACGGGCGAATGGGTGGGGGTGACCGTGAATTCCCCTGCGCAGGCGGCCGCGTGCGCCGGCGGGATGGCGACGAGTGTCGTGGCGAAAAAGACCATGACCGCTAGGAACCCAGCGACCCGGCGAGCTGAAAGGACGTCGAGCACGATGGTCACAACCCGAAGGCTTGTGACAGAGAGGAAAAAATGATGACAGTGTCCCTGGTTGCCGGCTCCTGGCAGTATATGCGCCAGAGAGCGGTTCGCCAACCACTACAGGACCCAGAATCGAGCCAATTCGCCACCCAATTCCAGGGATTTCGACGACCCGAGCCCTTGGGTATTGGCATTGGCGTAGATCGCAGCCCATTCGTTCGGATGGGATCGAGTCCCTAACTAGGAAGACCACCTCGTAAGGTGGCCTCCCAGTGTCGGCCCTGAGATCAATGATCTCGCCAGGGACAGGCCGACGGAGGATTTCTACCACGCTGAGTAGGTAGTTGTCGACTCAAGTAACGTATTATTTGCGAATAGCACGTCGCAAGAACGTATCTAAGCGTGTTGGAGCGTGACTGAACCGTCGCCGCGTTCAATCTTCCCGATCACGTAGGTATCATGGGAGTATTCAGCCATGGCTGAACGCAAATCGTCCACCTTGTCCGGCGCGGCCACGATCACAAAACCAACGCCCATATTGAAGGTGGCGTATGCATCCGTTGGCGCCAGCTTCGCTACCGCGACCAGTTGTTGGAACACGTTAGGTGGTTGCCACGTACTGGTGTTGATCACCGCATTGAGATTATGAGGCAACACGCGATTGACATTACCCGGCAATCCACCCCCCGTGATATGTGCCAAGCCGTGCACACCACCTGCCGCAATCGCTGCCAGCAGTGCCGGAGCATAAATCACCGAGGGGTCGGTCAAGACTTCCCCATAACTCCGATCCTCACCCGGGAAGATCGCATCAAGGTTGTCCATATCCACAATCGAGCGCACCAACGAGAACCCATTCGAACGCAGATTGGGGCTGGCCACACCAATCAAAACATCACCCAGCGCGACATGCTGCCCCGTGATCTCCGCACCTTCCTCAATGACCCCAAGCGCCGCACCTGCGATATCAAGATGATGCGCATCCACTACCCCCGGATGTTCGGCCGTCTCCCCGCCCAACAGAGCACACCCAGCCGCGGTGCACGCCTCAGCCACACTCCGCACAATCCGCTCTTCCCGCTCGGGATTGAGCTGACCCACCGCTAAGTAGTCCGTGAATCCAATCGGTTGTGCCCCCACCGCCGCCAGGTCGTCAACACACATCGCCACCACGTCGAACCCCACGCCGTCGTACCGATCAGTTCGCCTGGCAAGCTCCAGCTTCGTGCCGACTCCATCGGTGCTCATCATCAAGACCGGCCGCTCATACCCAGCCGGAATCCGCATCCCCGCTGCAAAACCGCCAAACCCGCCAATGACGTCGCTGCTCCACGTCTTCGTGACGGCTGGCCCGATGCTGTCTACGAACCTGTCACCAGCCTCAATATCAACACCGGCCCGCTTATACGCCTCAGACATCTTCGAGAGCGAACTTGGTGAGCTCCACCGGTACCTCTGTCGGGTATTCACCACTCAGGCACGCTGTACAGAACCCTTCTGCCGCCGTCGCCTCCACCAACCCATCCAACGAGAGATATGCCAGCGAATCAACCTCAAGAAACTCCCGAATCTCCTCCACCGTCTTGTTGGCCGCCAACAACCGCGACCGATCCGACGTGTCCATCCCGTAGAAACAGGGCCACCGATACGGCGGTGAAGAGATCCGCAAGTGAATCTCCGCCGCACCCGCATCCTTGATCATCGTCACCAGCTGACGAGTCGTAGAACCCCTCACGATCGAGTCATCCACCAAGATGACCCGCTGCCCCTCCAGGTTCTCGGGGATCGGATTGAGCTTCATCCGAATCCCGCGATCCCGCAGCAACTGGTTGGGCTCGATGAACGTTCGGCCCACATACCGATTCTTCACTAAGCCATCCACATACGGAAGATTGGTCGCCTCGGCATATCCCTGGGCGGCCGGGATGCCTGACTCGGGAACCGGCACCACAATGTCGGCATCCACTGGTGACTCCGCCGCCAACTGGTGGCCCATTTCCCGGCGACGCTGATGCACACTCTGGCCATACAGGCGGCTATCCGGTCGAGCGAAATACACGAACTCAAACACACACAACTTCGGATCGGCGGCAACCATCGGGCGGAGCGACGAAACCCCCTGGGCATTGATTACCACCATCTCCCCGGGCTCCACCTCCCGCACAAACGCGGCTCCCACAATGTCGAGGGCGGCGGTCTCCGACGCCAACACCCAACCAGCGTCGCCTTCCAACCTGCCGAGACACAGCGGCCGGAACCCATGCGGATCGCGGACCCCGATGAGGTTTCCTTGATCCATGATCGTCAACGAGAACGCACCTTCGAGTAACGGCACCACCTTGGCGATGGCTCGCACCAAGCCCTTCCCATCGGCCCGGTGGTCTTCGACCTGCCGAGCGATGGCCTCCGTCATCAACTCCGAATCGGTGATGCCTTTCAGATCAAGATCTTCGGCCAACGACAGCGTGTTGGTGAGATTGCCGTTGTGGGCAATGGTTACGCTCATGTCCCCGATTTGTCGATACGTTGGCTGGGCGTTCTCCCACACGGTCGATCCCGTTGTGGAATACCGCGTGTGGCCTACGGCTACATGACCGGTGAGCGGGGCCAAGGACGCCTCGTTGAACACCTGCGTCACGAGGCCCATATCTTTCGACACCGTGGTGGTCATGCCATCCGACACGGCGATGCCGGCACTCTCCTGACCGCGGTGTTGCAGAGCGAACAACCCGTAATACGTGAGCCGAGCAACATCTTCGCCCGGTGCGTAGACCCCGAAGACTCCACACTCTTCGCCGGGTCGATCGTCGATGATCATTCGGTCGCTCGCCACTCTTCCAGCGTACTCTCGATGATCGCCCGAGATTCCTTGATGACCTCAAAAGGTGGGCGTCCGTCTTGTGGAATAGGTTCGGAAAACTTCACTTGCATCTTCGCCCCGAACGGGACCGGCCACATCTTGTTCTCCAAGATGCGCCACGAGCCGTCGATGGTGGTCGGCACGATCATCATTTCAGGAGCTGCCTGCATCAAGGCAACAGTCCCGCCGGGACGGAACGGCTTCAGCTGCCCATCACGCGATCGTGAGCCTTCCGGGAAAATCACCGGCGCCACCTCTCGCTCTTGACATACCCTCCCGAACTCTTGGATTTGCTCGATCGCCTCCATGCCCGACCCACGCTCGATTAACACGTTGCCGGCGTGACGCATGTTGTACGAGACGAGCGGTATGCCTCGGCCCAGCTCAATCTTGCCGACGTATTTGGGGAAGTTGGTCATCAAGAGGCCGCCGAAAATCGGCACGTCGAGCAAGCTCTGGTGATTGGCAATAAAGATGTATCCCTTGTGGCCCTTGACACTCGGGTGGCGGTCCACCTTGATTCGAATTCCCGAGGGAAGAAAGCACCACAGCAGGATGCGTTGGACCACAGCAATCGTCCACTCATGCGCCCGGACCCCGAACGGGGTGGCGATACGCAGCGCCAGGTCTCCGAGCAAGAAGGTGAGGGCGAAGGCGATCACTGTGGGGATGGTGGTTATGTAGTCGAGCGCCTTCTTCACTGTCATGCCATCCGTCGCGGTAATGCCGACCGATAGACCTCGGTTGCTTCCGCAACTGAAACCCTGGCCGATCCCAGGGCTATGGTATCGCCCCCGATGATCCCAAGTCGGCTAGCCGGCACGGAACGTGCTTGAGCCATCGTTTTGGCAGTGGCCGCTTGGTTCGGGCTCAGCACGGCGACAAACCGGTGCGGCGGCTCCGAGAACGGAGCATCGATATGGGTCGTCTGCGCTCCCACCGCCGATTTGATGCAGATCTCTGAGATGGCCACAGCCAGCCCGCCGTCGGAAACGTCGTGCAGCACCGGCGCAAGTTCTTGCTCGGCCAGGGTGGCTGCCAGATCGATAACCGCAACGGCCATGGCATCATCCACCAGGTCGGGTCGACCTCCCAGCTCATCGTGGACAACTTTGGCGTACGAGCTGCCCGACAGGTTGGCCGAATCGGGACCGAACACCCAGATCTCCATACCCTCTTCGGCCTGCGTGAGACGGGGCGGGCGGGTCGGCATCGGGTCGGCCATACCCAGGTAGCCCACGATTGGTGTGGGATGGATGTCCTGGTCGTCGGTTTGGTTGTAGAAGGAGACGTTGCCGCCTACCACCGGCACACCGAGCGCCTCGCAGGCCAGCGACATCCCTTCGACACATTCGATGAATTGCCACATGATGTCGGGATGCTCGGGATTGCCGAAGTTGAGGTTGTCGACCACCGCCAGGCCCCGCGCTCCCGTTATGGCGACATTGAGCGCCGCCTCGTACACCAGCCGCGCGCTGCCATTTCGGGGGTCGAGGTAGCACAGCCGCCCATTGCCGTCGGTACTGACCGCCAAGCCTTTGGTGGTGCCCTTGATGCGGAGCAGGCTGCCATCGTTGCCTGGGGCCACCGCCGTGTTGAGGAAGAGTTGATGGTCGTATTGCTGGTAGACCCAGGCCGGGTCTGCAATCGATGGGTCGTCGAGGAGTCTCAGCAGGTCCCCGGCGACGTCATCACTGTCGGGCACGGGCTGGCGAGCCCAGACCTCGTCCAACCAGTCTGGCCGCGCCGCGGGACGATTGAGCAAAGGGGCGTCCTCGGTCAACGACGCGGCCGGGATCTCGGCCACCAGCTCGCCATTGTGCGTTACCGATAAGGTGCCGCCTTCTTTGACTGTACCCACCACGGATGCGTCGATCTCCCATTTGGTGGCCACGGCTAACACTTCGTCGACCTTTTCGGGGGTGACGAAGGCCATCATGCGCTCTTGGCTTTCGGACATGAGGAGTTCCGCACTCGTCATATTCGGTTCCCGGACATGCACCGTGTCGAGATCAAAGTCCATGCCCATGCCAGCTCGAGCTGCGGGTTCGGACGTAGCGCACGACAATCCAGCGGCGCCGAGGTCTTGCACGCCGACACACAGGTTTCGCTGATACAGCTCCAAGCACGCTTCAATCAGCTTCTTTTCTTCGAAGGGATCGCCCACTTGTACGGAGGGGCGTTTGGTGCCGCTGTCCTCGTCGAAGCTGGCCGAGGCCAGCACTGAGGCGCCGCCGATGCCGTCTCGTCCGGTGGCGGAACCCAACAGCACGGCCACCATGCCTGCAGATCCGGCGGTCCCCAGCACGAGCTGCTCGCGTTTGAGGATGCCCAGGCACATCACGTTCACAAGCGGATTACCCGCGTAACAGTCATCGAATTCAACTTCGCCGCCGACAGTCGGCACGCCCACCGCGTTGCCATAGCCAGCCACGCCGCTCACGACGCCTGCGAAGAGGTACCGGTTGTGAGCGTCGTCGAGCGACCCGAACCGAATCTGATCCCACAAGGCAATCGGGCGAGCTCCCATCGTGAACACGTCCCGCAGGATCCCGCCGACACCGGTGGCCGCTCCTTGATAGGGCTCCACAAACGAAGGATGGTTGTGGCTTTCAATGCGGAGCGCGGCCAACCAGCCGTCGCCCAGGTCAACCACTCCGGCATTCTCACCGGGGCCAACCACGACCCAGGGAGCTTCGGTGGGGAAGCGTCCCAAGTGAGCCCGGGATGACTTGTACGAACAGTGTTCAGACCACATGACCGAATACATGGCCAGCTCGGGATCGCGAGGTTCGCGACCGAGGATCTCGCAGACGTTGTCGTACTCGCCGTCCGTCATCCCCAGTGCCTGGTGCAGCGAGCTAGACACGGGCCGCCTCCATCGTGGCGATGAATGATTCGAGGATGACCTGGCCGTCGACCGAGCCGAGGATCTCGTCGGTGGCTCGCTCGGGGTGGGGCATAAGTCCGGCCACGTTGCCAGCTTGGTTCATGATTCCGGCCGCGGCACCCATCGATCCGTTGGGGTTGGATGTGCCGGTGATCTCGCCGTTGGCTTCGGCGTAGCGAAGGATGACCTGGTGATGGGTCACGATTGATTTGAAGTCTTCGTCGGTAGCCTTGTAATTGCCCTCGTACGAGTTGAGCGGAATCTGCAGCACCTGCCCCTCGGTGGCGGCCGCAGTCAGGACCGATCCGGTGTGTTCGACTCGCAGATGTATGGGCCGACAAATGAACTTGAGATCCCGATTTTCGAGCAGCACACCGGGCAGCAAGCCGGCCTCGCACAACACCTGGAATCCGTTGCAGATCCCGATGACAGGGTCACCGGCTTTGGCCATCCGTTCCACCTCGGCCATTACTGGCGAGAAGCGAGCGATGGCCCCGGTGCGTAAATAATCACCGTGGGCGAATCCACCCGGCAGCACCACGCCGTCGAAATCAGACAGGTCGGTTTCGCGGTGCCACACGAGCTCGGCGTCGGTGCCCAACGCTCCCAAGGCGTGCACGACATCGTGTTCGCAGTTAGAACCTGGAAAAACAACGACAGCCGCTTTCACGGCTGCAGGCTTATCTCGTACTCTTCCATGACCGGGTTAGCCAGAAGCTTTTCGCACATTGCTTCGGCCTCGGCTCGGACCGCGTCGGGGTCGTCGCCAGGAATGTCGAGTGATATCACTTTGTCGATTCGGACCTTCTCCACCTCGTGACCGAGATCTCGAAGCGCTCGAGCGACGGTGGTGCCTTGCGGGTCTGAGATGTTAGGTAGGCGACGGACGGTCACGGTTACTTTCATAGCTGCCCCAAGTAGGTGTCGAAATCTTGGCCGGTGATCTTTTCGTACGCCTCGGCGTACCGAGCGCGGGTTCCCTCGATCACCTCGTCGGGTAGCGCCGGAGCGGGCGGCGTGTGGTCCCAGCCTGTCGAGTCGAGCCAGTCACGTACGTACTGTTTGTCGAACGAGGGCACCGTCTCGCCTGGCGTGTATTCGTCAGCGGGCCAGTACCGAGAAGAGTCGGGGGTCAGAACTTCGTCGATCAGGAGGAGCTCGTCGCCTGCGAACCCGAACTCAAACTTGGTGTCGGCCAAGATGACGCCGCGTGCGGCTGCGTACTCCGACGCCTGCTCATAGATCGAGATGGACAACGATTTCAGCTGCTCGTACAGCTCATTGCCGAGCAAGTCCCTCGTCTGCTGCTCGGTGATGTTCTCGTCATGTCCTGAGGTGGCCTTGGTAGCAGGAGTGAAGATGGGTTCCGGGAGCTGGTCCGCCATGATGAGCCCGTCGGGGAGGTGTTCGGTGGTCGGCCCGCCCCCGTCGCGGTATTCCCGCCAGGATGAGCCATACAGATAGCCCCGCACGACACATTCCACCGGGATGACTTCACACCTGCGCACAATCATGGCCCGCCCGGCCAGCTCAGCTTGTTGCTCGGTCGAGAGCATGGTGAGT
>Ga0265303_10001897_pt1 | contig 12976 bp, 11 predicted proteins | sample Helome_2_FD_192494 | JGI IMG/M metagenome (GOLD analysis project Ga0265303, IMG submission 192494) | Marine sediment microbial communities from subtidal zone of North Sea - Hel_20160317 (Illumina Assembly) | ecosystem: Environmental > Aquatic > Marine > Subtidal zone > Sediment ...
TTTGAGCGCTACGCGGACGGCGCTCCGCAGGGCAACGAGCTCGAGGTGCTGGCCGAGGAGCTACCGCCGGTCACCGAGAAAGCCGGGCTCGAGAAATCTTATAAAGACGCGATCTTCGCCGCCAAATCTACTGGGCCTCTAAAAAGTCTCGTCGAAACCTCCTACGGCTGGCACGCGATCGTCGTGGCGGAAATTCTGCCAGCCGAGCAGCTCAGCATGTCGGACGTGGAAGAGGCGAGTCGACTCCGAATCAGTCAGGGCAAGCGCACCGCCATGCTGGTCAAGACGGTCCAGGCGCTAAAGGCCGAAGGTTTGATCCGGTATGACGAGGGAGGCGTCGAGCGCCTTCTGTCGAGGTCCGGGCTTCCCAAGCGCGCCGACTGACTACGCTGCCACAGAGTTGCTGTCGTGACGACGCCGTGTCTAGCATGAGCCGCGATGGGGCAGCGGACAGGTCAGCGATTCGGCGGATACACCGTGGGTGCGCACATCGCCGACGGGTCGATGGGGGCGGTCTACGAGGCGCACGATGACGAGACCGGAGAGCGAGTCGCGATCAAGGTTCTTCATCCCCACGTCGCACGAGACGCCATTGCGGCGGAGCGCTTCCGGCGGGAGTACGAGACCGCCAACTCACTCCGTCACCGTTACATCATCGACGTCCGTGAGTTCGGCGAAACCGACGACGGTTCGGATTTCATGACGATGGAGTTTCTCGAGGGCGAGGAGCTCGGCTTGATTCTGGCGCGGGAAGGCCCGATGCAGCCAGCGCGCGCAGTCCGCATCGTCTGCCAGCTCGCCATGGCGCTTCACCACGCGCACGCCGATGGCGTCGTCCACCGTGACCTCAAGCCAGACAACATCTTCATCTGCGCTGGGCCGGACGGGGACGAGATTCGAATTCTCGATTTCGGTTCGGTCAAGCTCCAGCTCGAGACCGGACCCAAGCTAACCATGCTCGGGACAATTTTGGGTTCGCCGTATTACATGTCTCCGGAACAAGCGATGGGGAAGCTCGATGTGGACCCTCGCAGCGATGTGTTTGCTCAAACCTCGATCATGTACGAGCTCGCCACCGGCGAGATCGCTTTTGCGGCGGACACCGTCCACGAGATTCTCAACAAGATCGTCTCGGAAGACCCTCCAGCGGTGAGCGTCACGAATCCCGCCTATCCCTGGTCTTTCGAAGAAGTCGTCAGGAAGGGGCTTCGGAAGGACAAGCTCGAGCGTTTCGGAAGCAGCCGCGAGCTCGCCGAAGCCATGCTGAGCGCCTTCGGCCTCGACCCGGACATCGAACGCTGGGCAGACACGCCCGTCGAAATGATCGAAACCGCGATCGACAATGCACCCCAACCGCCGGCCGTGGCGCCACCGCCGCCGCCTCCGTTCAGGAGCAGCGTTCCTCCGGAACTCCCCACGCGCAGCCATCGGGGCGCGAAGCTGGTTGCTGGCTTCGTTCTTGCGACCGCGCTGGTCATCGGCGCGTGGCTTCTCCTGCGCGCCTGATTGTCAGTCGACCGATTCGAGCAGACTCCCGCGCACCCGGTAGAGCTGGGGCGGTTTTGCAGGCGTCCGCTCCGCGGAAAACGAATCCATGGAGGTCACCGATGCCAGAGAGGAGCCGTTCCTGAGCGCGCCGCTGAGCGCCTCTCGCGTCTGGTTCCCTTGGCGAAGCGTGGTGGAGATCAGGCGATACGCATCGTAGCCATACGCCGCGAACACCTGCGGGACGGAGCCGTATCGGGTTTCGTACGCAGTCCGGAAATGCTGATTGGGGCTGGCCTCGGAGGCCTCGTAGAAAGGCAGTGCGACGAGCGCTCCCTGAAGATAGCGCTGCGCACGACCGAGGAGCTTGGCCGACCAACTCGGGCTGGGCAGAAGAAAGTGGACCTCTCGCTCTGCGTGTTCGGGCAGCGCGCCGCCACCGATGCTCCACGCACCTTCCGCGGCAAACGTCGGGGCGATCAAGGCGACCTGATCGGCAACGTCGGCGAAGAGGATCACATCACAACTCGTTTCGAGTACCGTGCGTACGTAATCGACGAACGACTTGGTGCCGGGCGGGTAGGCCACTGCGTCGCAGTAGATTCCACCCGCCGCGGCGACCTCTTGATCGAAAAGGCGCTCCATCGTTCGGCCGTACCCGTGATCGGGGTAGAGAACCACGAACCTCGAAAGCCCGCGGGCGCGTGCGCTGCCGACAAGCGCGGCCAGCTCGTCGCGCGGGCTATAGAGAAATCGAAACACCTGCTCGTTCGCGCTCGTCACACCTTCGGATGCCGAGAAGCTCAGCAGAGGCACGGCTGCACGGCCTGCCGCTCGAGCGGCCGCCTCGGTCGTGCGGCTGCCGACAGGGCCGAGCACCGCGACGACGCGCTGGTTTGTGATGAGCGACTCCATTGCCGCGCTGGTCTGTGCTGCGTTGCCGGCGGTGTCCTCGACCACGAGCTCGGGGCCGCCTTCGTCGAGCGCCGCGAGCTGCATGCCCTGCAGGAGCTGACGACCCACTTCGCGTCCGCGCCCGCTCAGCGGCAGGAGCGCGCCCACCACGTAGGGGTTACCGTGCAAGAACTCATCGGCGCGCGCGAGCAAGATCGCCAGGTCGGGATTCACCGCAGCATCGCCGCCGCGCAAGGCCTGAGAGCTGAGGGCCACCAGGTCCGGGTCCTGTGTCTCTAGGGCGTGCCGAAGGATTCGCATCGACGCGAGGACCTGGGGAAGGGCGCCCGGCCGAAGCTCGTCGACCAGCGCCATGGTCTCCTCGATCGTGAGCTTCTCGACCAGAACCCCGACGGCCGCATCGCTCCGTTCAGGGTCGGGCGCCGGGCCGCCCCGCTCGATCAGGGTATCGAGGACCCGCAGGCCGAGATCGGCGCTCGTGGTCTGCTCCCCCGCAATCACCGCGGTGTCCCAAAGCAGCGCTTGCTCCTCGGCCGAGAAGCGCTCGCCGGCGATTGGACCGACCGTTTCGAGCGCTCGTTCCGGATCCCCGAGCTGCAGTTGGCACGAGGCCAAGTGAAGCGACGCGCGAAGGGCAATGGCCTGATCCGCGCTCTGTTCGGCCTGCTCGAAGTGAGGGATCGCGCTCTGGCATCGGCCGATGTCCGAGCTCAGCACGCCCAGCTCCAGCCTCGCCAGATCGGCTTCTGCCGTGCGCTGATTGTCGATGATGAACGCCTCGTACGCGCGCTGCGCACCTGCGATGTCGCCGCTGGACGCAAGCGAGCGAGCCCGGGAAATTTCGGATGGCGGAGCCTTTTCGAGCGGGCTCTCGACCTTCTTTGGCGCACAGCTGACCAAGAGGATCAGCGCCACGCACGACAACGCGTTTCTCGACATGACGGCGCACATTACATGCCTCACCGACAACGGTCACACCCCCGCATCCCAGCCCTTGGCCAGCGCCGCGAATTCCTCCACCGAAAGGGTTTCGCCGCGGCGCCCGGGGTCGATGCCCGCCTCGCTTAGTGCACGCGAGGCCCGGACCGAATCGCCGCGGGCGCGCAGGGCGTTGTGAAGCGTCTTGCGGCGCATCTGAAATGCGGCACGAACCACCGCCTGAAACGACTCGGTCTCTTCCGCCAGCACGGCCTCGCGCGGAGCGAACCGTACGACCGCGCTGTCGACCTTCGGCGCGGGATAGAAGGAGCCCGGCCGGAGTCGAAACAGCGTTTCGACCTCGAAGGCCGCGCGCGTGAACACCGTGAGAGCACCGTACTCTTTGGTTCCCGGGGCTGCGATCAGTCGATCCCGCACCTCTCGCTGGACCATCAGAATCGCTCCGTCAAGCATGGCGCGGTGGGCCACCACCTGCCGGATGATCGCTCCGGTGGCCTGATAAGGAAGGTTTCCCGTAACGACGAGCTTTGACCCGCAAGCCTTTGAATACGCATCGAGATCGAACTCGGCAGCGTCACCCAAGCGAACCACCAGGCGCTCCTGCGTTGCAAACTCTTCCTCGAGTACGCGCACCATGTCTCGATCCAGCTCGACGGCCAGAACCGTGGCGCCTCGCTCGAGAAGGGCGTGGGTCAGGGCGCCTAGCCCCGGCCCAAGCTCCACGATCTGTTCGCCCATCGCGAGGGCAGCATCTGCGATTCGAGCGATGGCGCCGGGCTGGATCAGGAAATTCTGAGAAAAGGACCGCTTCGGCTGCAGCTCGTATTTCCTAAGCAGATCCCTGGTATCAGGGGGCGTGGTTCGATCGCCCTTCATCGGCTCAAGTCTCCAATATCATGAGTATTTCGGCAGAAGAACAACACGAGAAATCCCGTTGTGGCACAGCCGTTGTCAGGGGTGAAGGCGTTATTATATTGGTCTCGCCCTGAGATTGACCTAGGTTAAGGACAGAGGAAAAAATGCTTCCAGGCTTCATCATCGACCAAATTCGTCAGCGTGAGGAAGAAGAGCAGGCAAAGCGCCAAATCCCTCAGATTCAGCTGCCTGTCCCCGTTCCGGAGGGCTCCAAGGCGCCTGAACGCAAAGACGACTCGGACCGCGGCGTGGTGATCATCGACCTGGGCGCCGAGTGACAATCCGCTAAACTGCGGGTGTGTCAGACCGTGCCGTAGTGAGCCTGGATGCGCTAGCCGAATCGGTGTGGGAGCAGGCGGAGCGAGGCGAGCTCGGCGAGGCGTTTCGACTGATTTGGGAGGCGGATCAGGTCCCCGGGCGCGCGACCGACCAGCGGTGCACGCGGGCGGAGCTTCAAGCGTTCTGCGGCAATGAAGACGCGGCCCTTGCACTGATCGCGGACCTCGCGGACCCGAACGGTCCGTCCTCGATGGTTCGTGCGAGGGTCGCTGCGTCACGGGGAGACTGGGGGCCGGCGCTCGAGCACGCCCTCGATGCAACGAGCTCTTCGCGCGCCAGCGGTCGCGCTCTTCTGTTGGCCGCACGTGCGAGTATCGAGCTGGGCCGCACACGAGAGGCTGGCAGACTCCTCGACCGTATCGAACGAGGCGGACCGATCGACGCCTTGGCCGTCGACGCACTGCGCGGCCTGCTCACCGGCGATGACCCCGCGACGGCTCTGACTCGAATCATCGATCGCGCACAGGCTCAGGGGGCGGCCCGCATCTGCGCTGAAGCCTGGGCCGACCTGAGCGAGCTCCATCGAGCTCGAAGCGAAACCGAGCAAATGCGAAAGTCCGCGCTGCGTGCAGTGGAGCTTTGGGACGACATGGCCACTTCGCTGCCTCCGCCGCTCCGCGCGGGCTTCTGGTGTGATGCGAAGCGGCAATCCATGCGCACGAGGTGTAAGCCAACAAAGGTGGGGCCGCCCCAGTCCTCCAAGAACATGCTTACGCCCCTGCTCGCCAATCTGCGACGGCTCGCGAGCGAACGGGATCTCTCGAAGCTGCTTTCCGTGATTACCGATGGCGCCGTCACGCTCAGCGGCGCCGAACGCGGTTTCGTCTTGCTGGTCGACGACCAGGGCGCGCTCGAAGCAAAGACGATCCGCGGCGCGAAGGACCAGCTCGGCAAAGAGACCGCGGCGTTCAGCCGCTCGATTGCCGAGACGGTTCTCATTGACGGCGAGCCGGTGGTGACGGTCGACGCGACGCACGACACCCGAGTTCAAGACTACATGTCGGTTCATCAATTGATGCTCAAGTCGGTCGCCTGTCTTCCAATCGAGTCGCGGGGAAGGACCTGGGGTGTGCTGTACCTGGAGCACAGAAGTGCCAGTGGACGATTTTCCGGGACCGATCTGACGCTGCTCCGGGCCTACGCAGACCAGGCCGCCATTGCGATTGAGACCTCGCACCTCTTCGAGCGCATCGAGGCTCAGAGACACGACCTGGAGCGCGCCAACCTCGCACTGCGCGAAGCCAACGCCCATCTCGAGCAGCGGCTTCACGGCCAGGCCGAGGCGCTTCGACGGACCCAGCGAGAAATCGCTTCACTTCAAGTGTCGACTTCGGGAGGCGAGCGCTGGGGCCTGGTGGGCGCCAGCGATTGCATGCGACGGGTGTACGAGTTGCTCGATCGGCTTGCCGGCAACGAAGTGCCGGTGGTCGTTACGGGAGAGAGCGGGACGGGCAAAGAGCTGGTGGCTCGCGCCATCCACCGAGGAAGCTTGCGCGCCGACGGCCCCTATGTCTCGCTCAATTGCGGTGCGATCCCTGAGGGCATCCTGGAAAGCGAGCTCTTTGGTCACGTCGCCGGGGCGTTCACCGGAGCGACACACGCGAGGGACGGGGTCTTTGCGCAGGCGCATCGCGGAACGCTCTTCATGGATGAGATCGCGGACATGCCCCCGCGCATGCAGCTCGATTTGCTACGGGTGCTCCAAGATCAACGCGTGCGTCCGGTCGGCGGCGCCGTGGAGAGACCCGTCGATGTCCGCCTCGTCACCGCCTCCAAACGTCCGCTCCGAGAGCTGATCGACGAGGGCAAGCTTCGCGAGGATCTATACTACCGATTGGCCGTGGTGGAGCTGGCCTTGCCGCCGCTTCGTGAACGGCGCTCCGATATCCCGCTTCTGTGCGATCACTTCCTACGGAAGATCGCCGAGGAACGCGGGGAGCGCACCAACCGCCTGAGCCGCGAGGCTTTGCAGCGCCTCTGCGCCCACGACTACCCGGGCAACGTTCGGGAGCTCGAGCACCTTCTGGTCAACGCCACGGTATTCGCCGCGGCGGACTGCATCGAGGCAGAAGAGCTCGCGATTGAGCCCGGCCGAGCTTTGCGCCCGTCTAGCGCAGACCTAGGCAACTACGAGTCTTTCAAGGATGCCGAGCGCGATCGCATTCTGGCTACACTCAACACGCACGGCTGGAACCGTGCGAAGGCTGCGCGCGCTCTCGGCATGGCGAGACGAACGTTCTACCGCCGGCTCAAGGAATACCGAATCGTGCTTCCTCAAGGGAAGGGCGCGAAGGACGAAGACTCGCGGCCTTAGAGGCTGGCGGGCGAGACCGCGCTTGAAACACCGGCGTCGTACTTGTCCGGCGACTCCCCCGGGGGCAGGTACAAGGGCGGCTCGCCGGGCCGTGACCAGTCGACCCAGTAGACCGCCTTCGAGCGGACATCGATATGGACGAAGCTGCTGCGCGGGTAGTAGCCGACCCCGACCTTGTTGAGCGTCAGACAGTAGTCGCGAAGGACTTCGTTCGGCACACCTTCGACGCGGATGTCGATTGCTTCGCCCGTCGAGTGCCGGCTCGAGTCGCCCTCGTCATTCGTCTTCGAGCGGTACGCGCTCACGACCATGATCGTCCGGCCGTTGAAATGATCGGCGAGATACGCCAGCGCGCGCATCAGCCGTGGATGCGGACGCTTCACTTCACCGGTTTCCCGGTCGCGAAGAAATTGACCGAGACGTTGCCGGGCCTTTGGGTCGGGTTTCCCACCTTTGGCGAAAAGGCGTACCCGTAGCGTCTCCTGGCTGGCTGGGCGCTCGAGGCTGACCAGGCCGGACAGGACCGAGTTCCGCGCCTTGGTCGCTTTGGCGCCCGCGTTATAGCCGGGCAGCTCGAGCCGTTGCCCGACGCGAAGGGTGGAATCGGGCTTGAGACCATTCGCCTGCGTCAGAGCCTTGACGCTTACCTTGTTGAGCTGGGCGATGCCTGTCAGCGTCTGCCCCGGATAGACGTAGACCACGCCTTTGGGCGGAACCCGTAAAACCTGGCCGACTCGCAGGCTCGAGGTCTTTTTTAGCCGATTCGCCGCCGCCAGATTCGTCACCGAGACGCGATGTCGCTTGGCGATCGCGCCCAGCGTCTGACCCTGCTGGACGGTGTGCTTCCGCTGCGCTTGTGCGGGCGCATGTAAGAGGAAGACCAAAAACATCGCGACGATCGCGCGCCACGCCCCATTCCAGCTCATCACGACCCGAGGAGTATTGACGAGTCCCCGTTCAGGGCAACTAAGCGACGAAGATCCCGGTTTTTTTGCCTTCGACGACGAGCGTTGCGACCATGAATTCAGACACCTTCGCTCGTTGACATTCGGTGGGTTCGCGCGTCGAGCACAAGCAGTGCCTGACGATCGCGGATGTCAGTGTTCCGCTCACTAGGTTCACCTAATTTAGGCCTAATTAGCACATAATTTAGTGCTAAATTTTCCTAAGTTGCTTGACCCTAGGGTGGTTCGGTCATAGCCTGGTTGAGGAACGGCGCGGTGCGCGTGCCTCCCCCGGCGAGCCAAATCATGACCTACGACCCAGAGGCAAACGAAGCGATGCAGAAGCCAGACGCGTTGGCTGCATCGGCCTCTGATGCGAGCGACCGAGAAGGGGCCTCCAAGGCCAAGGCGAACAAGAAAAGCGGCAGCAAGCCAAACAATGTTCGCAAGATTCGGATTGAACGCATGATGTCCAAGGCTGAGTTGGCTCGACGCGCGAACCTATCGGTGTTGACGATTGATCGTGTCGAGAAGGGTTTTGGATGTCGGATGGACACAAAACGAAAAATTCTCGAAGCTTTGGGTCTGAGGCTCGCCGATCGGGTGCGTGTGTTCGGTGAGGAGGAGTAGCGTGCCTACATGGCGTCTGAGGGGAAGAACTTAATCGGCGTCGACATCGGTTCGAGTGCGATTAAAGTCTGTGAAATCAAAGAGGGGCGACGGGGAGCTCGAACCATCACCAGGTTCGGTTATCACGCTCTTCCTGCCGAAACCATCGTCGATGGTCACATCATCAACTCCAGCGCTGTTGTGGAGGGGCTCGAGAAGCTGTTTGCGGGGCGCAAGAGGCGAAATGTCGCGCTGAGGGCCAGCGGCCACAGCGTGATCATCAAGAAAATCTCCATGCCCTTGATGACGGCGGCGGAGCTCTCCGAGCAGATCAACTGGGAAGCCGAGCAGCACATCCCGTTTGATCTCGAGGAGGTGCACGTGGACTACGAGGTTCTCCACGAGCGCACCGATCACGGTCAAATGGACGTCTTGCTCGTCGCGGCGAAGAAGGAAGAAATCACCGATCTCACAAACCTGGCGATGGAAGCTCGACTTCGTCCCATGGTGGTAGACCTCGACGCCTTCACCATTCAAAACGTGTTCGAAGCGGGCTACGGCAGCGCCGCGGAGGACGAAACGACCGTGCTGGTGCACTGCGGAGCGTCGACGACAACTGTAAACATCCTCGCGGATGGCGCCACCGCTTTCACGCGAGACATCGCCAATGGTGGAAACTCGATCACTGAAGAGATTCAGCGGCAGCTCGGCATCGGCCGAGACGAGGCCGAGTCCTACAAATGCGGCGGGGAAGGGCGCGGAATCGTCCCGCGCGAGGTGCCCGAGATCGTCAATCAGGCGGTTGAGCAGCTCGCTGGCGAGATACAGCGTTCCCTCGATTTCTATCTGGCAACCAGCGGTGACCGCGAGCTGAGCCGTATTTGCGTGTCGGGTGGTACCGCAAACATCCAATCCCTTCTCGATATCCTTCAAGAGCGCGCGCAGGTGCCCGTGGAGGCGCTCGACCCCACGCGTGTGGCCGATGTGGACGAGAAAGCCGTTGCAGAGCTGCAGGGCAGAGCATCGCAAGCGGTGGTGAGCATCGGCCTCGCGCTGCGCAAAGAGCGGGAGCGTAACTAGTGATTCGCATCAACCTGCTGCCGACCGACAAGAAGAAGCGCGCACGCCGCGCGGCCGCGTCGCCTCTTCCGTCAGGCGACCTCAGCTTGGGCACCTGGGGCATGGTCTACGGGGGCGCGATTGCCGTGTGGCTGGTCGTGCTCGGTATCCTCTACTTCGCTCAAAGCGCCGAAATGGATACGATCGCCCAAGAGAACAAGACGCTCGAGACGCGCCGTGACGAACTGACTCGCAAAACCAAGGGCTTGGCCGAGGTCGAAGGCCGTCTTGAAAAGAGCAGGAGACTAGAAAAAGTCGTCCAAGACCTCGAGAGGGCGCGACGAGGTCCCACGCGTGCGGTGATGGAGCTTTCCAAGGTGCTGAGCAGCCCGGGCGGACCGACGATCAATCCGGCCGAGCTCGAGCGAATGCGCCAGGAGAACCCGCTTGCCGGATTCAACGAGTCCTGGGACGTGCGTAGGCTCTGGATCTCTCGCTTCGAGGAGGTCGAACGCGATTGCAAGATCATAGGGATGGGGCGCTCGAACGAAGATGTTGCCGAGTTCTTGCGTCGACTGACGCTTAGCCAGATCTATGACGGCGTGACTCTGCAAAGGACGCGCGCGGCAACGGACACGGACACCGGCCTTCCCATGGTTGGCTTCGATATTACCTGCAAGGTGAAGTACTGATGCCTAGTCTCGAAGATCGATTCATCGCCATACCGGGCTGGGGCAAGGCGCTGGTGCTCGTCGGCGTGCTGCTCCTCCTCAGCGTCGGATACTATGCCTTCGTCTACAGCAGCATTTCGGGCGACGTCCGGCGGGGCCGCCAGACCCAGAAGCAGCTTCAGGATCAGATTCGCGACGCCGAACGGCGCGAGAAGCAGTACCTCGAGCTCACGCAGGAGCTCGCCAACCGAGAGGTCGCAGACCGGCAGAACCGACGAATCCTTCCGGAGAACGCCGAGATTGCAGCGTTCCTTCAGGATCTCAACCGCGTCGCCGAGCTCAGCGGGCTGACGATCCGATTGGTCGAGCCGCGACCTGAGGTGCGCGAAGAGCTGTACGCGAAAATCCCGGTGGTCCTCGCGCTCACGGGCCGATTCCACCAGATGGGGAAGTTCTTCTACAACGTGAGCAAGCTAGATCGGGCGATCAGCCTGGAGAACATCCGGATGACGCAGCCGAAGCTGATGCCGTCCGGTGAGATGCTCATCGACGTGGATGTACGCGCGACCACCTACCGGCGTCCGCCAGCCGAAGGGAAGAAGTAGCAAGCCATGAGCTCAACGATTCGAGTTTTCGCATGTATCCTTCTCGTCGCCGGCCTCGCGGTGGCGGGCTGTGGCGACAATGAAGACGAGTTCGGCACCGGATTCGGACTCGGCAAAGGCACCAATGGAGATGCCGACGAAAGCAAGTCCGCCTCGGGCGATACAGAAGCCGCCACGGCCGAGGTCGATTCCGGTCCGATCGTGTACACCGACGAAGATTTTGCAGAGCTCGACATCCAGAATCGCGATCCGTTCCGCTCCTACGCCAAGGCGTTCCAGGCTCAATCCGCGGCGCCTGCACAGCGTCGTGTTCTCTTGCCCAGCACGAGCCTGGACGAGATGAATCTGATCGCGATCGTGACGGGCATCGCAACTCCGCGAGCGATGCTCACCGATACCGCGAAGGTAGGACATGTGATCCGTCGAGGTGATTACATCGGTCGTCCCGAAGTGGTACAGACCGGAGGTTCAGAGGGAATGCCAGTCACACTGAACTGGCGTGTAGACCGCATCCGTCCAGGTTCGGTCGTTCTGACCCGCGAAGACCCAACTGCGCCCGACAAACCGCCGTTGACCCGTGTCATGCCGCTTCATGAAGGCGGCGAAGCACCGCAGTTCACGACGCCCTAGTCGCCGAAAACTTTTCGCGCAGAAAATCCGCCGTTTTCTTGCCCCGGCCGTCGCTGACGTTCGATGATTAACGTCAGCTGGCAGAGGAGTCAGGAATGCGAATTCATTGGGGTCTTGCAATCGCCTTGGGAGCAACTTTCGCATGGGTCAATCTGGCCCAGGCGGCAGGGCCGAAAATCGATAGTGTCCGTATCGACGGCTCGCGTGACGAAGCACAAGTTTCGATCGATGGTTCGTTCGACAATCCTAAGTATGCGGTTCGCACGCGAGAGGACGGTCGGCTCATCATCATCGACATCGAAGATGCAGCGCTGCCGCCGGGCGGAATCAACTCGACGGGAAGCACCTCTCTGGTAGCTCGCACCATTGCGAGCAACACCGCACAGGGCGCTCGCATCGAGCTGATGCTCACAGGCAAAGCAACCTACCGAGCGCGCGCCACGGAGAGCGGCATTACCGTCAAGCTTCGTCGCGGCGAGGGTTCAACCGCGACAAAGGCGAAGAGGTCGTCGGCTTCAAAAGGGCCGACGGTCGAAGGCATTCGTCTCGAGCAGAAGGACGGTCGCGACCGCGTGCTGGTCGAGCTTGCCGGTGCCCCGGAGTTTCGAGTCTCGACGCGCGCAGGTGCGCCGCCTCGACTCGAGGTGCTTGGCGCCCGCATCGACTCCAGCGCAAACCGACGGATCGAAGCGCCCCGCGGCTCGCTGATCGGGTCCGTCGAGCTCGAGCAGAAGGGTGACCGCGCGGTAATCGAGGTCCATGGTTCGGAAGGCGCCGCCGGCACCGCAATTCGCTCGGGCAGCCAGATCGTTTGGATGTTCTCGCCGACCAAGAGCGACTCGAGGCCGCACACGCGGACCATCGCCCGGGAAAAGGACTATGCCGCTGAAGTGGATGGCCCCGAGGTGGCGGGCTTCCTCAGCAAGATGCCGGCGCAAGCTGGTGGCAAGGCCAGCCGACGCTACTCGGGTCGTCGCATCGACCTCGACTTCAAGGACGCCGACATCCACAACATCCTCCGGCTGCTTTCCGAGGTGGGTGGGGTCAACGTCGTCACGGCGGACAACGTCGGCGGCACGGTGACGATCCGAATGCGTGATGTGCCTTGGGATCAGGCGCTCGACGTCGTTCTTCAGGCGAAGTCCCTCGGCATGATTCGTCAAGGCAATCTGCTCCGCGTCGCCCCCCTTGCTCAGCTCGAGCAGGAGCGCGAGGCCGCCATCGCCCGCCAGAAACAGCAGCAGCAGCTGGCACCGCTCGAGACGCGTCTGGTCCCGGTCAGCTACGCGACCGCTTCCGAGCTCCAGCCGCGCGTTCGCGAGCTGCTCACCGAGCGGGGCACGGTGTCCGTCGACACTCGTACGAACATGCTGATCGTTCGCGATATCGTCGGCCAGCTCGACGACGTCGAAGATCTCGTCCGGAGTCTGGATACCCAGACGCCGCAGGTCCTGATCGAGTCTCGAATCGTCGAAGCGAGCAGCACCTACTCGCGGGACATCGGTATTCAGTGGGGTGGCAACGCCGTCATGAGCAGCGCCACCGGTAACC
>Ga0265303_10001898_pt1 | contig 12975 bp, 7 predicted proteins | sample Helome_2_FD_192494 | JGI IMG/M metagenome (GOLD analysis project Ga0265303, IMG submission 192494) | Marine sediment microbial communities from subtidal zone of North Sea - Hel_20160317 (Illumina Assembly) | ecosystem: Environmental > Aquatic > Marine > Subtidal zone > Sediment ...
AATCAGATGAAACGGATGCACTGAACCTGGCCCGGGAAAATTTTGAGAAAGCGATAGTAGAGGATAGCCGTTTTGTACAGGCGTATTCCGGTTTGTGCAGCACGAATATTTTTCTTTATGAGAGCAGCAAAAACCCGGCCCTTTTTGAGAGCGCAGAAAGAGCTTGCAACAGGGCGCTAACTCTCGAACCGACAGAAGCAGACGCATACCTGGCACTGGGCAATCTTTACCGCTATAGCGGTCAACTTCAATTGGCAGAATCGCAACTTCAAAGGGTATTGAGTCTCGAGCCCAATAATGCCGATGCGCATATTGCCATGGGTTACTTAAAATCAGAGTTGCAAAAATATGATGACGCGCTGTTCGAATTCAACCTGGCCGTTGATAGTCAACCGGGATACTGGCGCTCCTTCAATGCAAGAGGTGCGTTCTATTACGAGCAGGGAGATTACCCATCAGCGATTGAGAATTTTACCGTGGTCACGGTACTCAACCCGAAAAACACCGGGGCATTTAATAACCTGGGCACAGCTAAATACTTGAACGGCGAGTTCGATGAAGCCATTGATGCATGGAAGAAATCGGATGCAATCATGCAGGGTAGTGAATCGCTTTCAAATATTGGAACGGGTTATTACTTCCTGAGGGACTTCGATATGGCACAGGAAATGTACAGAAAAGCTATTGAGTCCTCCAAGGAAGATCATCGTTTGTGGGGAAACCTCGCTGATGCACAAAGGATGTCCGGTCTTGACGCTGCCGCGGCTGAAAACTATCTGAAGGCGATTGAATTGGCAATGAACGAATATGCCATTAATGATAGCGATGCCATGAATTTGTCGAGACTCGCCGTTTACCATGCAGCCCTTGGTAAACACGCCAAGGCGATGGAGTTTTTGCGGCTTGCCCAGGCAAACGGTGAGGGTAACCCTTACGTTTTATACGATGTCGTGGTGGTGTGGGTTCTATTGAATTCTGAGACGGAGGCCCTCGAATCTTATAAGGTACTAGTGGATAGCGGCTTTCCAATATCGATTTTGGATGCGGAGCCGATGTTCGATACGCTGCGAAGCAAGGTCAATTAGAACTACATTTTTTTAATGAAGGAGTACATATCAATGAACAAAATTTCACTCTCAATTCTGGCCATCTTGCTATTGTCTGCATGTACGCCAGATCCGCCAGCAACATCAATATTGCCTTGGAATGGTCTAAAATTGGCGACAGATACCAAGTGCCCTAAAACTCCGGCCCCGTATACGTGTGACTATGCAAAAGTATTTGAGGCGAAAATAGAGGTAGATAAAGGGGCGCCAATCAGCGTAAATGCCATTCAGTCCTGCACGAGTAAAAAAATAACCTGGAAATACAAGGATGAAGTTAAAGATGCTCCACCGTTCTTTATTATATTTAATCCGAAAGTTTTCCCGGGTGATCGTAATAAGTACAATCCAATCTCCAAGGCAACAAAAATCCGCGGCGAAGTGATGAATCAGGAGCTCACTATTAATACAGGGGCTTGGAATCAAACTGATATTCCTGAATGTCTGAACTATATGATCGTTGTTCCAGACAAGGGAATACTTGATCCCGTATTTATCATCAAGAAGTAACGCAATAAACCAGTTAACCCCGGGGTCAGAGTATCCTCTCTGACCCCGAACCTTCTTATCAAGAAGTAACGCGATCCAGCACTGCAATTCGCGTGGGTCTGCGTTCGAAACTGCCACCGCAATCTGGACAGACATTTTTGAGTTCGTTTTCCACGCAGTTCTTACAAAAAGTGCATTCGTAGGAACAGATAAATGCGCCGGTAGAGTCCGGTGGCAGGCTTGCGTTGCAGCGCTCGCAGTTTGATTTGAGTTCCAGCATATGATCCGCATATTACCATGTGGGAGCAAATCCATTCCTGTATGTGGAGGCCAGGTGAATGACCGGGCTTCCACATACGATTAACTGCGGTGGTAAGTAATGGTGTCAATTGGCTGATTTTAAGGTCCAAGGACTTTATAAAGCCTAATATAAACTCTATATAATGTTGAGCTGACGATTGAGGCTTGGTTGTTTCATGCCTTGGTTTAATTGAATGCACGCAGGGCAGGGAAAATCACATATGCGTTTCATCTGGATCATACTCATCAGCTTCTTAATGCCCGCATCACTTTGGGCGCAGACGGTTGTTAATGTGCGCACCCAGGTTCTGGGTGAGGTGCTGGTCGATTTTGAGCGCAGGGCGCCCGCGGAAGTGCGCGCATTAAACGACTCAACTATCGCGGCCGAAGTTTCTTCAGTCGTACTTTCCGTCCACGCAGATGTCGGACAGGCAGTAAAAAAGAATGACCTGCTCCTCGAACTCGATCCTGTTGATTACCAACTGAATTTGAAACAGGCCGAGGCAAACCTTGCTTCCAGCAAAGCCCGCCTGGACCAGGCAAATGCAAAATTAACGCGTGCCCGGTCCCTGGGTGATAAACAGTATATTTCGGCCGATGAATTACTTGAGCGCGAAACCGAGGCAATGGTTTTTAATGCGCAAATACAGGCCGATGAAGTGGCTTTTTCCATGGCCCGCAGGAATCTCGACAAATGCAGCCTGATAGCACCCTTTGATGGTGTGATAGGAAAACGCATGGCGCAGGTCGGCAATTTCGTAAGAAATGGAGATCCGCTGATCGCAGTCACCCAGATCGATCAGTTTGAACTGGATGCAGAAATCCCGGACGGGCAGGCCGATGAGGTCAAAAATGCAGAAATGATTCGCTTTGAATCACGTGGCCAAAATTGGCCGGTCGATTTATTACGCCTGTCTCCCGTTATCAACAGCCAGGGAAGAACCCGCCATGCGAGGTTTGCTTTTACAGATAAAGCACCAGCGGTGGGGCGCACGGGCGAACTGGTATGGAGCGTTGGTGAAGGTATGTTGCCATCCAACCTGATCAGTCGTCGTAATGGTATGCTGGGTGTTTTTTTGCTCGATTCAGACAAAGCCAGGTTTGAACCATTACCTGCAGCCCAGGAAGGTCGCCCGGCGTCTGTTGATTTTCCGGTCACCACCCGAGTTATTACGCTGGGCCGGGAACGCTTACAAGATGGGGCGTCAGTGAACGTGCAGCAATAATCTGCCTTTTGAACAATAACCCATGTATAAAAGCCTGCTAACCAATCACCCGCTGGTCAACATCCTGTTTGTCGTGGTGCTGGTGATGGGTGCGATGTCGTACTTGAACCTGCCGCGTGAACAGGATCCGGAAATTAATTTCAACTGGGTAATGGTGAACACGGTATTGCCGGGCGCATCAGCAGAGGATGTTGAAGAACTCGTAACCGGGCCACTTGAAGATGCGATAAGAAACGTTCAGGACATCCGCTGGGTAATCAGTTCAACCCGCGAGAGTTCCTCCAGCATCCTGGTTCGTTTCAGAGACTTGTCCGAGTCGATGTTCGATAAACGTATCAACGACGTGCGGCGTGAAGTGCAGAATAAAGCCAATGACGAGGTGCCGGAGGACGCGACTGACCCCTATATTCTTGAGGTCACCACCTCCAGCGGATTCCCGACTGCCATGGTGGTGGTTGAAGGGCAGGCAGATGATGAACAATTGCGCCAACAGGCCAGAATTGTTAAAGAGGACCTGGAGCGCATCATCGGTGTTGATGCAGTCGTTTCCATCGGTTTGCAAGACCCTGAAATGCATGTGGAGTTTTCACCGCGGGAATTGGCGGCGCGCGGCCTGGTGGCTACCGATATTGCAGATAGCCTGCGGCAGGGATTCGCCGATACATCTGCCGGTAAAACACGGGTCGCAGGCAACGAATGGCTGGTGCGTGTAGAGGGCACCACCACCGACCCGGAAGTACTGGCCTCCTATCAACTGGCGCCGGCTTCCAGACCCAATGACAAAGTCGCCCTGAACGAGGTTGCAGAAATCAAGCGTGGTCGTGAGGACGCGACCCAAATGGTTTCTTTTGGTGGAAATGCTGCCGTTGCTCTATCCGTCATCAAGGTCCCGTATAGCAACACCATCGACCTGGTTGAACGTGTCAGTGAATATATTGTGATGAAAAATACCCAGGTTGAAGGTTCAGGTATTAAGCTGGTGCTCGCGGACGATCAGACTTCTCAAACACGCTCGGCCATTTCCATCATGCAAACCAACGCCTTTTTGGGCTTAGGCCTGGTACTGATGATGTGCTGGTTATTCTTAGGGCTACGTATCGCGGCTATGGTCACGCTGGGCATCATCTTCTCCATTGCCGGCACCCTGTGGGTGCTTGAATTTACCGGCAATACCTTGAATGTCTCGGTATTGCTGGGCATTGTAATTGTGCTTGGTATGCTGGTGGATGATGCCGTGGTAGTGGTGGAGTCCATATACTACCGTCTGCAACGCGGTATGAATGGATTGGATGCCGCCATTGATGCCCTTAAAGAGGTCGGCAGACCGGTGACATCGGCCGTTTCAACAACCATAGCGGCATTCCTGCCATTGATGTTGCTGCCGGGTATCGTTGGCAAGTTTATGTTTGTCATTCCCTTTGTTGTGACCGTTGGTCTTGCCATCAGCCTGATAGAGGCTTTCTGGATATTGCCCTCCCACGTCATTTCTTTCTCTCGCAAAATAAATCAACCAGGGCAGGATAACCCGGCCGATCATGTGCGTCACTGGCGCATACGCTGGACCCACAAAATACGATTGAAATACACAAAAATGCTGTGTTATGTCATGCGCAGGCCCGTTCGGTTTCTGACCGCAGGAACCGTGGCATTTGTTTTGGCAGCAAGTGCTGTTGGCCTGGGTATGATCCAGATGAATTTCTTTGTAGCTGACCCAATGCGTTTGTTTTATGTCAACCTGGACATGCCCTCAGAGGCTCCACTGGAGGAAACTCTGCGTCAGACAGTGTTGGTTGAACAAGAGGTATTAAAACACCTGCGTCCCGAGGAAATCAGGGCTGTCACTGTGAATGCGGGTATTAAATTCACCGATGCTGAACGCCTGTTTGGCGATCAATATGGCCAGGTACAGGTTTCATTAACACCCTCAACAGGCGATTCCCGTCGTGTCGGCGAGATCATCGATTCGATGCGTGCACCCTTATCGAGCATGCCGGTCGATGGCCTGGTTTCATTTCAGGAGCTAAGCGGTGGTCCGCCGGCTGCCAAGCCGGTTAGCGTTAAGGTTCGCTCAGATGATTTTGCTGAACTGCGTGCCGCCAGTGATGTAATGATCAACCTGGTAAAAAATATTCCAGGAACCAAAGATGTCGTCGATAATGATGTTCCCGGCCGGCAGGAACTGGTGCTTGATCTCGATTACAAAGCCATTCGCAATGCAGGACTGACGCCCGGCCATGCGGCGCGGCTATTACGCCTGCACCTCGACGGTGAAGTCGTTGCTTTTATGCGCGACCGGGGTGAGAAAGTGGAGCTGAGAGTACGTGGGCTGAACCAGGGGCGGCAGGATGTCAGTTCAGTTTTGAATGAGCCTATTGCCCTGCCCGGTGGTGGTACGACAACCTTCGGCGCCCTTGCAAAAACACGGGTCCGCCAGGGACGCGGTGTCATCAATCATCACAACTACAGGCGTGCGATCACCGTTGAGGCCGACATAGACGTTGATGTCACCGATACCGTTAAAGCCAATAACAGTGTTCGTGAGGGGTGGAACACAATCAGCTCGCAATTCCCAAACACCGATATCGATCAATCCGGTGAACTGGATGATATCCAGGAGAGTCTGGATGCGATGCTGGGCTTATTTCTGTTGGGCCTGGGTTTGATCTACCTGATCATCGCCACCCAGTTCCGTAGCTATTTCCAACCCATGTTGATTCTTGCGACCGTTCCAATGGCGTTTACCGGTGTAATTTTCGGCCTGCTGCTCACCGGCAACCCCTTAAGTCTGTATACGCTTTATGGTGTTATTGCACTGACAGGTATCGCTGTGAACAGCGCCATCGTATTGATTGACGCAGCGAATGCGCGCATTCGCGCGGGTATGCGGCCACTGCACGCGACAATCTATGCAGCAAGACGGCGTGTTATCCCCATTTTAATGACCACCACGACCACCATCGCGGGTCTGTTCTCGCTGGCTGTGGGTCTGGGCGGAAAGTCGCTGGTTTGGGGCCCGGTTGCGTCCTCTATCGTTGCCGGTCTGGGTGTTGCCAGCTTGCTTACCTTATTTATGATTCCCACTTTATACAGAACTTTCCAACGAGGTCATGGCGGCGCAGAATTTCTGGAACATCACACCCAGGGCGTGTGAAAATGAGACGGTGGTTGAACAACCCCGGCTATTAGCGGTCACAATAAGCACCCTGAAAAGCAACAGCATTCTCCCGTAAAGGACTCTGAATATCGTTGCAATTTTTCATATTTTTATGTACATCAAATCGCTTTGCCTGTATATAGTTAATCTTTAAAGTACGTGCAAAAAGGGAATCGATCATGAAAAGATTGGCGTTAAATGGATTTGGCCCGCTCTCTTTCTTAAACAAAACTCAACGCGCAATGGTTTTGCTCTGTGTGGCGCTGTCCGTTTTATTGGGAATACAAACCGCGTTAGCCGCGACAGTTGATGATTTTGTAACCACCTGGCAAACAGATAATCCAGGTACTTCAAATGACACATCTATTACGGTACCAATGACAGGTGGTCCCTATGATGTGGATTGGGACAATGACGAGATATTTGATGATACCGGACTGACCGGTGAAGTTACCCATGACTATGCAGTTAGCGGTACCTACACCATCAGGATTCGGGGAACCTATGATTCTATTGGTTTTCTCAATGGCGGAGATAAAGAAAAAATTCTGTCTGTGGAGCAATGGGGCACAAACCCATGGACATCAATGAATTCCGCATTTGCCGGGGCCGTTAATCTTCAAGTCCCTGCAACAGATACCCCTGATTTCTCAGCGGTCACCGATATGTCAGGGATGTTCGATGGGGCGATTTCGGTCGACCTGGACGCCAGCGGTTGGGATGTCTCAGCACTTTTAGATGCAACTAGTATGTTTGCCGGTGTCACTCTTTCTTCTTCAAACTACGAAAACCTGCTGACCGGCTGGAATGCCCAGGTGCTCCAAAGTGGCGTGAATTTCAGTGGCGGAAACTCGACCTACTGTTTGGTCACGGCAACTGATGCCAGGGCCGACATGATTGCATTGGATTCCTGGGTGATAATGGATGGGGGTCGAGTGTGTCCGGATCTAACCAGCAACGAACTCCGTAACATCGCCACACGTGCCGATGTGCGCACGGGTCTTGAGATTTTGATCGGCGGATTTGTAATCGTTGGCAACACGCAAAAATGCGTTGTTGTGCAGGGTCTTGGTGGGAGTGTGGCTGTGCCTGTCGGAGAAACTCGACTGGCAGACCCGGTGCTGACACTCAAATCAGGGTTGACCACAATTGCTGAGAACGATAACTGGCAGGTCCAGGCTAATCCTACAGATTTACCGGCAATTGTGAATGCTGGTCGTGCACCGAATGACATTTTGGAAGCGGCCATCTACAAATGCCTTGATCCGGGTGCATACACAGCCCTGGTCACCGGATTCGACAACTCGACCGGCGTGGGCATGGTCGCCGTTTACGATGCAGATGATGGCGATTCATATCTCAAGAACATTGCCACACGGTCCTGGGTTGGAACTGGCAACCTGATCAGTATTGGCGGGTTTGTGATCACTGGAGATGTACCCAAGCAGATTCTAGTACGCGGATTGGGACCATCAATGGAAAATGCTTTTCCACCGAACTCCCCATTGTTAATGGATCCACAGCTCAGGTTGTTTCAGGGAGCAACACAGATCGCAGCTAATGATGACTGGGGTGATGCAGCCAACGCGGCAGAGATTGGTGCATTACCGGTGCCACTACCACCAAAGGACAGTAGGGAACCTGCCATTCTGATGACGCTTGAGCCAGGCTTATATAGCGCACACCTGCTTGGTGTTGATGCAACAACAGGTATCGGCAACGTGGCGGTATATGACCTGACGGGTCGGGGAACCATTGTTATTACAAATTTTAGCGCCTCTGAGGATCTGATCACGCTGGGTGCAAGCACCAATTTAAGCTGGACAACAGAAAACGCCACATCCTGTGTACCTTCCGGCGGCACGGGTGGTTGGGATACGAGTGAGATTGGATTACCCAATGGAAGTACTGAAATTACAATCGAGACCGGGGGCACTTATGAATTTAAGTTAACCTGCGAGGATGCGCAAGGCGGATTGACTGAAAGAAGCCTGCTGGTTACAGCGTCACCCTGTGGTAATTATGTTTCGCCGTTAGTCGGTAGTACAAGGCCCTGGGATGGTTTCTTTGCAGAAGCTTTCCCGGGTCCTGTTTCCGCAGAGGAAAACCTCCGCATTGGCCGCCTTGGTTATGAGGCGATTGAGTTTAACACCGGCGTCGCTGTTGATAGCGGTAGTCTGGCGACAATTGAGACAACAATAACCAGTGGCAGCAGGATAGGTTCGGTTAGTCAATGTCCCGGTGATTTTGATGTAGCCCCGGAATGCAAACACCAATGGGGTACTGGAGGTGGCATCATCTGGTCAACTGAGAATTATCCAGGGGCATGCCAACTGGCCCCTTACAACACGTATTATTTCAATATCACTTTTACGGATGGCTTTGACCCTTATAGTTCAACTTGCAATGATAGTAAATGTATTACAAAGGTACAGGTATTTAATCCACAGTAAGGTGAAAAACTAATCCAGGCCGGGTACTATTTTTATTGGTATCCGGCCTTTGATTTGGTTTTTATCAAATCAAATTCCGTTTGATTTTTTCATCAAAGTTTTTCTCAAAAATGCAGCTCCCTTTCTCCCAGGCCTGCCATGTTGCTTTCACAAAATAGTGGTCATCTGAAGATGTCATTTCATACCGGCTTTTCAAGGCTGTGTTTGTTTCACCCTGCTGCATTTTCACATCCAGTATTGTCACAGATTTTGCCGAATTGGGATCTTCGGGATGAATACTCAATATTTGTTCAGTGATGAAGTCTATGTCAGTTTCACATGACTTATAAAAATAGCGTCCATAGTCAATTTTTGTTTTAATCAGCATCTCTGTGGACTGGCTGTCGTCCAAAATATTTTTTTCCGACCGGGCCGCACGTAATTCTGTTCCCTCTGAGATTAATCCGGCATCAAATTCATCGAGGGCAGGGTTTTTGTTTTCAGCAAGAGATGGCTTGTGCGGCAGGCACAGCCGGCTTTCAGATAGTTGTATTGAAAGCGTGTCTTTGTAGGGAGATGGCCAAATTAGGGGCCAGTAAGCATTTGAGATCGATAACCTGAGCCGGTGTCCTTTGGGTACCTGGTAGGCGATGTGGTTGAGTGTTAATTCAATTTGATAAGCTTTGCCGGGAACCAAAGCCCGTGGTGTTTCATTCGAATCTCTATGCGTTAAATTTAATACCCCGTAAGTCATTAGGGTGCTTTCTCCAGACGGGTGAACGTCGCATAAGCGGGCGATGACATTCGCCACGGGTTGGTCTGAAGAAAGTGTCAATTTCACTTTCGGCTGACCAACAATATTGAGTACAGCTTCAAGGGGTAAGGTATCGAATGCCAGGGATTGGGCATCGTCCTTTTGCTGGTCATCGGCGAACTCACCGCTATGACCCATACCGACGATGAACTTTCCTCCCATCCTGCCTGTTGTTTCGGGTGATGAGACTGAAGCAACGCAGCGGTGCTTATTTTGTTGTGCTGACAGGGTACCGGGTTGTAAGAAATACTGTCTTTCCTTTATCGCAGGTGACGGCCAGCCAACTTCACTTTGCCAGCTTCCCCCGCGCCGAACATAGTCAATTTGAGGCTTCACCGAATCCATCAGAAAATACTGCAATTGCGGTTCTTCCATGATGCCGTTATCAATACCCTTGAGCCACTTATCCCACCAGCGAAGCGATTCTTTAACGTAGTCAATTTTTGGGTCCGGGTAAGCAATATTGGGGTACTTATGTGCCCATGGGCCAATCAGCCCTTTGCGGGGACACGACAGGTTTTTTAAAAGACGAAAGATGCTGTTTCGATAGGCATCGGCCCAGCCGCCCATGGCATATACCGGGATTTTTATCCTGCTGTAATCCTCGCTGACTGAACCGTGTTTCCAATAGCTGCTGTTACTCTGTTCTGCCAACCACTTGCCGGGTAAAAACGGCATATTTTCAAGACGGTCCAACCATATTTCTTTCCAGCTTTCCCCAACCAGACGCGGGTCCGGGCAACGGGCTTGCGCATAGGCCCAAAAAAATGCCGCCCAATCCAGATTGTCATTAAGCAGGCAACCGCCGGCAAAATGGATATCCTCATTAAAACGATCATCCGTTGAACAAAGGCTAATGATGGCTTTGAGAGCGGGTGGTTGACGGTAGGCCAATTGCAGTGAGTTAAAACCACCCCATGAGATTCCAACCATGCCAACATGACCGTTACACCATGTCTGCCGGCTAATCCAATGGATGACCTGTTCTGCATCTGATAGCTCCTGCTCACTATACTCATCATCAAACAGCCCCCCGGATTCGCCCGTACCCTGCATATCGACACGGATACAGGCATAACCCTTTTTTGCGGTTGCGGGCATCGTGATTTCATCACGGCTAACTGTCCCGTCGTTTTTTCGATAGGGAAGATATTCCAGGATAGCGGGAACAGGCTGTTGATCTGCATCGACGGGCAACCACGCCCTGTAGGCCAGTTGAATACCGCCCTCTATGGGGATGACACCGTGATGAATTTCTTTAATCTTTCTGTTCATTTTCACAATAGGCTAACATGAGGCCTCGGGGCCCGGTCGTTTTGTCGGGCAGAAAATTGGCAAGGATATCAATATGAATAATGCACAGGCCTATCCGATAGGCACTGCCGGAAAAAAATGGGGTCATAGCGAAAGGGCGGCATGGCTCGCTTCACAAAGCATTCAACGCCTGTATTCAGAAGAGGTGCTTGTAAAACTTGAAGCGCTGAAAGACCATTTTGAGATCGTACAGTATGGTGCTTTGTCTTATGCGCCCGATCGTTACCCGCTTTATCTCGTCAAATCCCGTCACGCTGATCCTGGCAAGGAAAATATATTGATCACAGGCGGTGTACACGGCTATGAAACCAGTGGCGTTCAGGGGGCGATTCGATTTGTGGAAACCCGGGCCCTGGACTATGTAACGGAGTTCAATATTTTCGTTGCCCCATGTGTAAGCCCATGGGGTTATGAAACGATCAACCGCTGGAACCCCGCCGCTATCGATCCAAACCGTTCGTTTTATGCCGAAAGCCCTTCAGAAGAAGCATCGGCACTAATGCATTATTTGAGCTCACAAAGCATAAATCCAGTCATGCATATCGACCTGCATGAAACCACGGAAACTGATAATACAGAGTTCAGGCCGGCACTCGCGGCACGTGATGCGATCAAGCATGAAAACTGGCATATTCCGGATGGTTTTTACACGGTTGGGGATACTGAAAAGCCCGTACCGGATTTTCAGACAGCCATCATTAAATCAGTTGAAAAAGTAACACATATTGCACCACCGGATATTGAGGGGAAAATTATTGGTGAGACACTGCAGCAGTGGGGTGTGATTAACTATGCGGCCCGACAGCTTGGGCTTTGCATGGGTTTTACCGACGCCAGCCACGTTACCACTACCGAGGTCTATCCTGACAGCCAACAGGTTGACGATGAAGACTGCATCAAAGCGCAGCTTGCTGCGGTTACCGGCGGCCTTGATTACATAAGCGGTAATTAATTCTGATCTGAATCGTGCACGGGAAAATATAAAATTGCTTCAGCTGAAGTGAAACCTGGCCGCCATGTAGCCGGCATATGCAACAAGGAAAATCACACCTGCCGGGCGACCCATGATTTTTTTCCTGAATATAAAAACGAGTATCAAAAACACACTAAACAGAAGTGCAGCGAATATATCGATGCTACCACCTGCCGGAATCGGTAGTGGATGTATGAGAGCGCTGATAGGAAGCACAAACATGGAATTGAATATATTAGAACCAATGACGTTGCCGACGCAAAGATCTGCATCACCTTTAAGAGCGGCGAAAATCGAAGTGGTTAGCTCTGGCAGACTCGTTCCCACCGCAACAATAAACATACCCACGACCACGGGTGGTACCCCCATTGAACTTGCCAGATCCGAGCCGTTACTTATCGCAAGTTGACCGCCAAGGGCAAGCGCGATAATGCCGGCAATAACCATGATCCAGTTGGTCTTTTTCTCAAGATGGGAAGTGAGTGGCAGGTCATGCATTTTGGTGAGAAGCGGATCCTGCTGTTGTCGAAGCAAATCGGAAACAGTGATGTAAACGAATACACCAAACAGCAATAGCATCACGATAGCGTCCGAACGATCCAGGGTCGCAGCCGCAGCTCGAAGTGAAGGGTCGAGTGTCATGATGAATAAGGCTGCAGTCGCCAGCAGTAACAAGGGAAGCTCCCGGCGAATGACCTTGCCCTCCAGAGCGATCGGCGTGATGACCGCTGCCGCGCCCAGGACCAGGCCGATATTAGCCAGGTTGGAACCCGTGATGTTGCCGAAAGCAAGGGCTGTTTCACCCTCCAGGGCGCCAATCACATTGATGACCAACTCCGGAGCGCTGGTTCCGAAGGAAACCACGGTCAACCCCACAACCATTGGTGGCACACCGTAGCTTTCAGCAAGACCGGATGCGCCGCGCACCATGCTGAACCCGCCTGTCAGCAACAGAATCATGCCTAAAACTAACAGCGTCAGGGTAATGGGTTTTCTCCACGGTCTCAGATGACAACCATCATAACAAATCTTTTTTCATATTCAGCCGGCATGGCGGAAATTGGTGAACCAACCTTTGCAGTGTCAGTTATGATTGGTCGTAAATCCATGTCCACAGCCACGAGGTGCAAGTCATGCAGCTTAAAGAAACAAAAACCTGGGAAGTTCTGA